>ULTO01021741.1_pt1 | contig 29396 bp, 30 predicted proteins | sample 1957601 | NCBI WGS metagenome assembly ULTO01 (sample SAMEA4835734, study PRJEB28245) | human gut metagenome | biome: gut microbiome; material: fecal sample | place: Denmark | collected 2008 | reverse complement strand
CGGAGCCAAGGTGGGGGAGACCGTCAAGGTCGAAGTGCCTGCAGGCGTATTAAAATATAAGGTTCTGGAAATCCAGAGAGCATCCGAGGTATAGGAAGAGAGTCTGCGGGAGTAAATACCGTGGCAGCAATAGGAGAAGAGAAATGGCAGAGCAGAATAAGCAGAATCAACAGCCCAAGGAGCAGGATATCAACCAGCTTTTAAAGGTGCGCCGGGAAAAACTTACGGCCCTTCAGGAAGCGGGAAAGGATCCTTTCCGGATCACAAAATTTGACGTGACCCATCACAGTACGGATATAAAGGACAACTTCGAAGAACTGGAAGGGAAAAAGGTAACCGTTGCAGGACGTATCATGTCCAAACGCGTTATGGGAAAGGCTTCTTTTTGTAATGTACAGGATTTAAAAGGAAACATCCAGTCCTATGTGGCAAGGGACAGCATCGGAGAAGAGTCCTATGCTGATTTCAAAAAATATGATGTGGGCGATATCGTAGGGATTTCCGGCGAGGTATTTAAGACAAAAACCGAAGAAATTTCCATCCATGCGGAAAGCGTGACGCTGCTTTCCAAGAGCCTGCAGATACTGCCTGAAAAATACCATGGGTTGACCAATACCGATATCCGTTACCGTCAGCGTTATACCGACCTGATCATGAACGAGGAGGTTAAGGAAACCTTTGTAAAGCGTTCCCGGATTATCTCTTCCATCAGAAGATTTCTGGACGATCAGGGCTTCATGGAGGTAGAGACGCCCATGCTCGTATCCAATGCGGGCGGCGCTGCGGCAAGACCCTTCGAGAGCCATTACAATGCTTTAGATGAGGATGTGAAGCTGCGTATTTCCTTAGAGCTTTATTTGAAGAGGCTTATTGTAGGCGGTTTGGAAAGAGTATATGAGATCGGGCGCGTATTCCGTAATGAGGGTCTGGATACCAGACATAATCCGGAGTTTACCCTGATGGAGTTATATCAGGCTTACACAGACTATAACGGCATGATGGATTTGACGGAAAATATGTTCCGTCATGTGGCAAAAGAAGTATGCGGCACCACAACGGTCCCTTACGGGGAATATATGATCGACTTAGGCAAGCCTTTTGAGCGCATGACCATGATCGAAGCGGTCAAGAAATACACAGGTATTGATTTTGATGAGGTGCCCGATACGGAAGCGGCCAAGAAGCTTGCGGACGAAAAAGAGGTTCATTATGAAGACAGACATACAAAGGGCGATATCTTAAATCTGTTCTTCGAGGAATTTGTGGAGGAGAATCTGATCCAGCCTACCTTTATTATGGATCATCCGGTGGAGATCAGTCCCCTGACCAAGAGGAAACCGGACAAACCCGATTATGTAGAGCGTTTTGAACTGTTCATTACTGCAAGGGAAATGTGCAACGCATATTCCGAGTTAAATGATCCCATTGACCAGAGGGAGCGTTTTAAAGCCCAGGAAGCAGCCTTGGCAGCGGGAGATGAAGAGGCTAACACTACGGATGAGGATTTCCTCAACGCTCTGGAAATCGGTATGCCCCCCACAGGCGGCATCGGATATGGCATTGACAGACTGGTCATGCTGTTGACTAATGCGCCGGCGATCAGGGACGTGCTGCTGTTTCCGACGATGAAGACTTTGAGCTGAGAAATGCAGTAAAATCAAGGCTTGCGAGCCTTCGAGAATAAAAAGTACAGCAAAATTCGTGCCGATAATACTGAATAATACAGGTTACGGCAGAAAAGCAGTACCAAGCAGCAGGAAAGAAAAATAGAGATTGCGCTTATTAAGAGCCATTTTTCTAAGAGAAATCTTGGAAGAGTGGCTCTTTTCGTTTAGGCGATTGTCCGGGGGACCTTCAGCAAGGCAGACGATGCACGCAAAGCTTCAACAAATCAATGAATCTTAGATCAAGGAGAAAACGAACACGGCATTTAAGAGAATCAGAAATGTGAAGGTTTACGAGCAGTCGGATTTTCACTACAAAAGCACTCCGACGATCATGCTCAAAGGACAGTGGCTGAATGAGATGGGATCTGGATATGGCACTCCTATCTGTGTGGAGTGCAGTGGCGGAAAGCTAGTGATTACCAGAGCTGATGAGGTTGAGACGACATTTACAGAAATTGGAACGGAGTCGGTAATGTGTGTGGCTGAACCTGCTTCAGATTACGGAAGGAGGAATGCATAGTGGGCAAGATCATTATGTGCGGTTCATTTAAGGGCGGCGTTGGAAAGTCTGTTACCACCTTCAATCTGGCCTATTCTCTGGCTGAGATCGGGAAAAAGGTCTTGTGTGTGCAATTTGACAGCCAGGCTAATCTTACCATCTGCTTTGGGGTAAAAGATGTTGAGGCTCTTCCTGTTACTATCGGTCATCTGATGATGCCTGAGATCAAGGAAGAAGCCCTGCCGGAGACAGTTGATTATATTCACAGCAGGAACGGCGTTGATTTCATTCCCTCATCTATAGTGCTTTCGGCGGTGGATAGCAAGTTGAGATTGGAAATGAGAACAGAGGGGATGCTTTCGAGGCTATTGAAGCCACTGAGGGATCAATACGATTATATCCTTTTGGACACTTGCCCGTCTTTAGGGGCACTTACAATAAACGCTCTTGCGGCGGCAGATGGGGTTATTATCACAGTGAGTCCTCAGCTTCTGGTAATGATGGGCTTGTAGGATTTCCTCAAAACTGTCGGAAAGATCAGAAACAGAATCAATAATGTCTCAGTGTGGCAGGGATCCTGCTTACGATGTGCAATTCGAGAACAAATCTCTGCAAAATGATTTCGGAAGAAGTGGCAGAAACCTTCCGGGGCAGATCCGGATATTTGACAGCCGGATACCTACAACAGTGAAGGTTGGCGAATCTGTTTATTACAGCGAGTCTCTGATTGAATATGCACCGGGCAACGGAGCCTGCGAGGCTTACCGGATGCTGGCAAAGGAGGTGGTTTTCGCATGAAGACTGATGCGCCAAAAAGAAAGATTTTTACGAATGCGGTTGACCTGCTCTCCAATGGGGAGCAGGCAGTTACCGGCAGCGGCGTGGAGATGCTGGATATCGACGCAATAAAACCGTTTCAGCATTATCCCTTTTACCTGTATGAAAGGGAACGGCTGAATGATATGGTCGAGAGCATCAAAGAGTACGGTGTCTTAAATCCTGTAATCGTTCGGAAGATTCACTACGGATATGAAATGCTTTCTGGTCATAACAGACAGAATGCTGCAAAGCTGGCAGGGCTTAAGCAGATACCGGCGTTTGTGAAGGAAAACTTGCCGGATGAAGATGCTTATGTCTATGTGATCGAGACAAACCTCATGCAGCGGTCATTTACGGATCTGGCTATCCCTGAAAAGGCAACAGTGCTGGCTGAGCGATATGACAAGGTCCTTTATTAGCGCAAAAGGGATGAGGTTATGAATGGACTGAAGGCCATGGAGACTTCTGCGGAAACTGAATCGGAAAAAGGTGGACATGATGTCCACCTTTCGGAGAACCGGGATAATCTGGGTGATGAATACGGTCTTTCAGCGCGGCATGTGGCACAGCTGATGCGAGTGAATCAATGCTTGCCCGAAATAAAGGAAATGCTGGATCAAGGCAAAATGTAGCTGACAGCGGCGGTTCAGCTTTCGTATTTGCCGGAACAGGGGCAGCGGATAACTTTGGAGATGTCTGAGAAATCGGGCATTTGGATTACCGAGAAAATTGCCAAAGAGATCCGGAAAGCTAAGATGACAGAGAAAGATATTAGGGAGGCTATCGCGAGTCCGGATCTTGAAATCAATAAGCTGACGGGGGAACCAATTAAGCCCGAAGAGAAGCCCAAGCCTATAAGGTTATCCGGTAAGCTCAGGGCAAAGTATTTTACAGACACGGATCCCAAAGAGGTTGAGGGGATCGTAGACAAGGCACTGGCAGCATGGTTTAAGAAACGGAGGTAATGTGGATGTTCAGTCAGGAAGAGTTAAACTCAGTAGATTCAAGATATTTCAATATAATTACGGTGGACGATTATGATGTAACCATTCAGAGCAGGAACACAGGGCATTACTGGTATCTGCATTCCACCGATGTTCCGGGGGATGCGGCGTGTATTATTTTCCACACTACAAACATAAATACAGCCATCCCTACCACCAGCACGGGCGTGGAAACAGCCTCAGACAGGCTATTCAGAGCATACAGCCCCATGACTGGTGGCAGATGAATGGGAGAAAATGATAACAGTATTATCATACGAAAACATGCTTAAATCAGCATAAAACATTATAACCATATCTGAACATACGTTAATCGTAAAATGTTTAGTAAAACCTAACAAAAATCTTGATATTTCGGGCCAAAATTGATAAACTTATACGATAGAGTAACTGTGTGTAGTCTGATGTAGGAGAGCATGGAAAGAATGGATAAATGGATGTCGATGAAGCAGGTTTGCGAATACCTTGGTATAAGCAGAGACACTGCGAACAAATGGATAAAGTATAAAGGAATGCCCGCTCATCAGATTGATCGTATCAAGCGTTTTGATAAGGATGAAATAGATGAGTGGATGCGTAATAACGGGAAGCTTCCTAAAGAAAGTCCATGATCAGAAAGTTGATATGTGTCCATTTTTGGGATAGTACTTTTGGCATAATATAATTAGCGGTTCGGTGGTGAACTGCGAAGAAAGGGTTATTGACCTATGGTAATAAACAAGCATGGTAGCTTCTATTTGAGAAGTGGCTGGGGAACAAAGATTATCCAGGCGGTGGAAGCTGACGACATGATTTTTTCGCCTGCTAATGAGCAGGAAGCTGTTGATAGAATCGGCTTAGGCCGTGTCATGATTAAGGCACTCAGATATTGGGCTGATGTATCCGGGCTTACCACTGAAGAAAAAGTTCGAGGCGGTATTGCTAAAAAAAGAACAGCTTTGTTTGATTTGCTTGAAGCAAATGACAGGTATTTTCAGAAGCCCGGAAGTCTGTTGTTACTTCACAGAAACATAGCGCTGAATGAGGACAATGCTACGGCATGGTATTGGGCATTTAATGAGTTTGATAAGCAATCTTTTACCAAGGAAGAATTTGTGGAGGGCTTACACTATTTCCTTGCTGTAAATGAAATGTCTATAAAAAAGGCAGCGGTAGATAAGGAATTTAACTGCTTTAAGAATACCTATTTAGCCGAGAAGAAGTTTGATATCAAAACGGTAATGGATGAGGATACATATCCTTTCTTTGGATCGCTGCATCTTCTGAGAGTAAATGAAGATAAGAAGTTTGAAAAGACATATCTGACCAAAGCAGAAATGCCGTTGCATATTCTAATTTATGCTATAGCAAAGGATAATCAGGAAGAGACCAGCCACAGGGGCCAGGTTAGCATAGATAAAATTATGGAAGAAAAGAGGCAGGTGGGCAAGTATTTCCCGATGAGATACTCAAAACTCATAGATATGCTTCTGGAAGCGGAAAACAAAAAGCTTCTTACACTCAATAACAATTTCGGAAACAGGTTTATTGAGTTTTCAGATGTTCAGTATGATAAATTGCTGAACGAATACTATATGGAATAGAGGATATAACAGATGGATTATACAAAACTGGTTACAAAGAGAGGGCAATATAAGTATTCTGTGAATATCTGTTTTGATCTTCGGGATGAAGAACGCGTTGCTGGATTTATTCCGAACGTGACCACAACGGAGATTTTCAGAGAATATCTCGGAGGAATGATTAGGGGCAATTCTGACATTCATTCCAGAACACTGTACGGCTCATATGGTACCGGTAAATCACATTTGCTGACAGTAATGTGTGCTGTTTTGGGACACATTAACATAAGGGGAGAAGGGTTTAAGAATTTCACAAAGCTGATCGCAAAGTATGATAAAGAACTTGCGGCAGATATACGCAAGTTTGCAAAAGAGAAAAAGCCATATCTCGTTGTGCCGGTCTATTCGGATTACGATGATTTTGGGAAGTGCATTTCTTTTTCATTAAAGAAGGAATTGAACAGGAACAATATTCAGGTTACTTTTAAAGGCTTTTTTGATGAGGCTCTTGCTTTGGTTAAGAAATGGAGAACAGGTAAGGAATCATTTTCAAGGCTGGAAGAGGTATGCAAGAAACAGAAGACAACTGTAGAGGATCTTGTTAAAGGATTGTCTACATATGATTCTTCATATGAAAAGATATTTAACAGGATTTATTCGGGAATGTCTTACGGAGCAGCATTTAACAGCACTGCAGGAAATCTGATAGACAATATGAATTATGCCAATGAGGCAATTAAGGATAAATACAGAGGCATTGTGCTTGTCTTCGATGAATTTGGCCGTTATGTTGAGGATTATGGTGAGGTTTTAAAAGTTAAGACTGTTCAGGATCTGGCAGAATACTGTGATCATTCGGATTATAACAATTACTTGATCTTGGTATCACATAAGCAACTATCTATGTATACCAACGCCATGAAGAAGAGCATAAACGATGAGTGGAAGAAGGTAGAGGGAAGATTCAAAGCAACCTCGATCAATATAAAGTATGATCAATGCCTGTCTCTTATAGGGAATATTATTCCGAAGAATCCAATTCATTGGAGACCGTTCAAGAATAAATTTGAGAAGACATTAAATGACCTATACAGCCAAGCATGGGATTTTAAGGGTTTCATGCTTCCACCGGAAACAGATGGCGGCTCAGCGTTTGAGGATGGATATCCGCTTCATCCTATAACGCTTTTTGCACTTGATAGATTATCCAAAAAGGTAGCTCAGAATGAGCGTACATTCTTTACATATTTGGCTGGTGATGAAGAGAACACCCTGTTTTCCCAGTTGCAAGGTTATGATACGAAGGAATTTCATTTTATAGGGCTGGATGCTATTTATGATTATTTTGAACTAAACATAAAGTCTTTTAAGACTGATGATTCATATGCAGTATATAAGAAACTGCAAATTGCATTAAATAAGTTAGGAACCGATAAAAAAAGATATCAGACCAAGATACTGAAAACTATGGCAGTCATAAGCATTATTTCGGATACCGATGTGCTTATTGCTGACAGAGATACATTAGTTTGTGTGGTGGACGGTAATCCTAAGGAAGTAGCTTCTGCTATTGATAGCCTTGAAAAGAAAAAAATCATCAAATATATGCGTCAATATGGCTACTATGATTATTTCGATAGCAGCATATTTGATCTGGAAAAGATGATTGAGGATAAAGTGCCTGGTATCAACGATGAAATGGTAGTGCGGATTTTGAATGAAAAATTTGCTGATTTTGCATTGTATCCTTACAGATATAATGAAACATATTTCATTAACCGTGTTTTTATTCCTACATTTGCCACTAAAGGAGAACTTACGAAGAAATCCTCCCACAATACGTTACCAAAGTATTATGACGGAACCGTTATTTTTGTTTTGGATGATCAGGCAGATGAAAAAGAATATGCAGAAATGACGGGATTGCCTAAACGCACGCTTCTTGTTGTTAATGGAAAATCAAAAGCGGTAGAGGAAGAAGTAAAGCGTTATATAGCCCTTCAATACTTCTATTCCAAGAAAGATGAGCTTGCAGAGGATGATCCGACTGTTGTTAATGAACTGGCTTTATACTTAAGCGAACAGGTTGCTATTGTTGAAGAACTTATTCGTAAATGGAGAACGCTTCAGGATCCGGGAACATTTGTAATGAATAACGGTAATTTGATTGATATTGCATCTGAAAAAGAATTTTCGGATGTGCTTTCAGATATCATGGATGCAGCTTTTGATAAGACACCAATGATTACCAATGACCTGTTGACTAAGAATAATCTGACAGGCGCAATCAGACTTGCACGTAAAAAAGCGGTTGAGTGTATTATGGGGCAGGATGATATTTATGATGGATGCCCGAACTTATCCCCTGAATATAACATCCTAAGAGCTGCATTATCGAAGACGGGTATTGCAGATAATAATAAAACAAGCAAGAAGAACCGTGTGTCGGAAGATGAAATGCTCTATCTTCCGGACGAGAGACATACTTTATCAGGTAATCCGGTAATGAATGCCATTCAGAAAAAATTGCGCAAGGCTGAAAGCGAAAGACTTGCCTTAAGTGATCTGTATGAAATGCTAAAAGCGGAGCCCTATGGACTGAGGGATGGAGTAATTCCGGTATTGCTTGCGTATGCATTACGGGATTATCAGAATGTATCCCTGTATTTTCATGGAAATGAGCATTCGTATACAGAAGAAGAGCTGGTTAAGGCGTTGTCGGAACCGGAAAACTACACATTGTTTATTTGCAACTGGAAGGAAGAAGAGATTGCCTACATTGAAGGCTTGGAAAAGCTGTTTGCGGAATATCTTCCAATAGGTGATGGCCTCAACAGATTAGAGGAATTGTTCAAAGCGATAAATACGCATTATGCTTCAATCTCAAAGAGTGCTAGAACGACAGAAGTATATGTTTCAGAGCTTGCAAAGCAGTATAGGGATATTCTGAATATTTCATATAAGGATTATAATGCGTTTTTCTTTGACGTACTTCCAAGACTGAATGCCGATTTGCATGAATTGGTAATTCAGATAGGAAACATCAAAGAAGAGTTGGGATCCGTGGAAGAAAAGCTCTATGTAAGAGTTGTGAGAGTAATCAAGCAGATATTCGACTTGGATGATTCGGATGACCTGATGAAGTATATGCAGGAGCTGTATCGTGAGGAGTGGGAAGAGAAAAGTCAGAAAGCGTTCGATTATACCACAAACAATGTTCTTGATCTTGTATCAAGAGCTTCAGAGATGGATGAAGAGCGTTTTGTCTTGGAATTAGCTAAGGCGACAACAGGATTTGAATTATCATATTGGGCAGATAATAAGATCAACGGCTTTGAAGAAATACTCAGAGATACTGTTAATAAACTGAACGAGTACAATCCTGAGGATGGCTTGCAGCAGGGAGAGATGAAGATAACTATTGAATCTGCTGACGGAGCTCCTTTGATAACACAATTCTCAAATGAGAAGTTATCTACCACAGGAAAGACAATGCTGAAGAAGATGAAACGCACACTGGGCGATTTTGGAGAGTCTATCAGCTATGAAGAGAAGATCTCGATTTTGACAGAGATCATGAAGGAGATTATTGGTTAGAGGTGACAGTCTATGATTTATTGGTGCAAGAAATGCAAGACACCTGTATTTGATAAGGGCTTGCATGGTTGCTCTTGCGATGGAAAGATGAAAAAAATATCTGAAGGTTCCATATGCAATCCGGTATTTAAGCAAGAAAGAAAACTACTGGAAAAAATCATGGACTGTGATTATGGAGATCAGAGCATTTGGTATCTGGGAGCAAGTAAGTATTTTATCGATGAACAAATAGTCAAAGTACCATACAGAGATTGGTACAAGGCTAAGAAGCATTTGGAGGTAGCGGAAGAATTACGAAATAACATAGACGTTGAGAGGGATTACACACCATATCTGTCTGTTGTTAAGGCAAATGAAGCATACTTGAATCAGCTGGTATATGAAGCTGAACATTATATTGTTGAAACGCTGAACAAATACAAAGAGGATGAATATATTCCCACCGTATCGTTTTCGGGAGGAAAAGATTCTTCAGTAGTAAGCAGACTTGTGATGGATGCTTTACAAGATAATGCTGTAATTCATATGTTTGGGGATACGACTCTTGAATTTAAGGAAACATATACATATGTCACAGAGAAATTTAGGAGAGAGAATCCGAGGATTCCGATGATTCCAAGTGAAACAGAGAATGATTTTTTTAAGCTCTGTAAAGTATTCGGACCGCCAAGTCAGCATGAGCGTTGGTGTTGCACGATTTTTAAGACAAGTAATCTGAACAAAGAGTATGAAAATCTTCCGGGAAACAGCTTGACATTTCTTGGAATAAGGCATAGTGAATCCGTTGCAAGAGCCGGGTATGACAGAACACAGGAAACATCGAAGATTTCTTCACAAGTAAATGCCATGCCGATTATTGAATGGACTGATTATGATGTCTGGCTCTATATACTGGCAAAGAATCTATTGATAAATGATTGCTATCAGTATGGTTATAAGAGAGTTGGCTGTTGGTGCTGCCCGAATAATTCAGATTGGTCAATGATGCTAACGGAAATCTACCATCCAGAAGATATGCAGCGATGGAAAGATATGGTCTATGAGTTTGCAGAGAGGACAGGAAAGACGGACCCCGATGCTTATTATGATGAAGGCAAATGGAGAATCCGTAGAGGGGCAAGTGGCTTAAAGGTTAAGAATGTTACTATTGCTGATACATCGTGCAATTTGTCTAACCGTGCAAGAAATATAATTGTAGAAAAGAAGCTGCAAAAGGATGTATTGGAACTTTTTAAACCTTTAGGAGATCTGAAGGTTGTCGAAAAGAAAGATGCCACATATGTTCAGATATTTGATGTAGATAAATCCGGCAAGTATAGAAAAATATGTGAGTTGATTCTTACATATGGAACTACAGTCATAAAGGTTTTGCCGGAAGAGAGAATAGATGCAACGAACCTTGTGAATAGGATCAAATGTCAGATGCGGAAGTACCAGTTCTGCATCAGATGTTCGGCGTGTGATTCGACATGCCCGTACGGAGCTATTGATACTATTCATGGACAATATACGATTGATGAAAACAAGTGCCAGCATTGTAAGCATTGCATTGCGAAGTTTTATAACGGCTGCATTATGTGTGATGTTCTTTCATCAAGGAAGGGTACACAATGATTTATTTTGACAATGCCGCTACAACTAAATACAAGCCGGATGAAGTTATTGAGGCATTGAATTATTATCTCAAGGAAGTAGGTGTGAGTCCGGGAAGAGGAAGCTACTCACTTGGAATTGAAGCATCCCGTATGCTTTATAAATCACGGGTTGCGGTTGGAAGATACTTTGGAATGAGCAGCCCGGAAAAAGTTGTTTTTACCAAAAACTCAACAGAAGCAATAAATCTTCTGTTTAATGGACTGCTGAAAAAGGGCGATCATGTAATTATTTCATGTTATGAACATAATGCTGTTCTTAGACCGTTGCATGATCTTAAACAGAACGGGATTATTGAATACTCTGTTATTAGTCGTGATGATCTGGAATTGTGCGTTGAGGATTTTTTTGCAAAGTATGCAAAGGATAATACACGAATGCTGGCTCTGACTTTGGCAAGTAATTTGACCGGCAGAATTGTTTATAAAAAAGAGTGGATGAAGTATTTCCATAGCAGAGGAATAGTGACCTTTATTGACTCTTCACAGGGAGCAGGAAAGATGACTATAAGCATGAAGGATGTCGGTGTGGATTTTTTGGCGTTTACAGGGCATAAAGACTTGTATGGTGTTCCTGGTATTGGTGGGTTATGTTGCGAATCGAAAGAGCATTTTATCCCTTTGATTCAAGGTGGTACGGGGATACACGGAGAAAATTTTGTTAATCCAGACATTTTCCCGGAAGGCTATGAAGCAGGAACATTGAATATGCCGGCTATTTGGGCGCTTAAAGCAGGAATTGAGTATATTGATTCTCATGCCGATGAGATCAGAACTAAGGAAAAAGAATTGATGACATATCTCCTTAAAGGGCTGTCTGAAATAGATGGACTACAGGTATACGATGCGGATGAGAAGAGAGTTTCTACTTGCTGTTTTACACTTGATAATCTTTCATCGGATAAGACCATATCGTTGTTAGACAGTAAAGGAATATGCGCTCGTGGGGGTGTTCATTGCGCGATACTGGCACATGAGGCTATTGGCACTATAGAAACAGGGGCGGTCAGAATTAGCTTGAACTATCAGAATACAAAGGTTGAGATTGATCAGCTTTTAGACATATTACGAAGCAGGTGATTATATGCATATCGTTTTTTTCAGTACAAGCGATGTTTTTAAGGCGGAAGAGATTCTGAATGAAAAGAATATAGAGTGTAAGGTGGTTCCTACGCCAGTTCAGGATAAGGCATATTGCGGCGTGTGTGTTGAAACGAAAGATGAACAGGCGAAAACTCTGATGGGAGATATGGAATTTGAGGTATTGGAATAAGTCCGGAGGGAGGAACGGGAATGTCGTTTAAAGATATACCGCTACAAAGGTATTACAAGACGTACAAAAATAATGTTGTTAAAGAATTCTATACACCAGTTCTTAAACAAGCCGTTCTTTACCAGCGGGCTGTAGGATTCTTTACTTCGGGAGCATTGATTGATCTAACAAAGGGCTTAAGAGGTCTTACGAGAAATCATGGAAAAATACAGTTTATTGTATCTCCAAGACTATCGGAGGAAGATATTGCTGCAATAAACAAAGGCTATGAGCAAAAAGAGATTATTGGTCATGCACTAATGCGAGATTTTAAGGAGCCTGAGAATTATTATGAAGAAGAAAGGCTGAACTTTCTTGCATATTTGATTGAAGAAGGTTTTCTTGATATCAAGGTTGCATTCACGCCACCACAAAAATCCACCGGCATGTATCACGAGAAGGTGGGAATTGTCACGGATGAAAATGAAAATAAGATCGTATTTACCGGATCGCTGAATGAAACGATAAATGCTTTTCACGTTAATTCCGAATCCATTGTGGTGTTCAAGTCTTGGGAGGAATCCAAGGCTTATGTGGATGATATACAAAGAGATTTTGAGCAGCTTTGGGATAAGCAGGACGATGATTTGGAGATACTTGATTTTCCGAAAGTCCTTAAAGAAAAATTCGAGGTTATGAGAAAGCCCGACCTTGATGATTTTTTCAAATCTGAATCCTATGTGGAAGAGGATGATAATTCTGCTGAGGAAGGGAGCATTCCGGATCGAGGCATACCTCATACACCTTTGGGATTTGATTTCAGAGAGTACCAAAAAGATGCTATTAATGAATGGACTGAGCATGATTATCGCGGAATATTCGATATGGCAACCGGAACCGGCAAAACATATACGGGATTAGGAGCGGTTGTTCATCTGTATGAAGAAAAGAAGCGACTGGCTATCATTATTGTATGTCCGTATCAGCATCTGGTAGAACAGTGGGTTGAGGATATAGAATTATTCAATATGAATCCCACAATAGGGTATTCCGCCTCGAAACAGCATGATTGGAAAAAGCGGCTCGAAAACGACGTGCTGGATTTTTCTCTTGGAGTAATAGATACCTTTTGCTTTGTAACGACAAATGCAACATATTTATCCAAGTTTGTCTGTGAGCAGATGAAGCAATTAGGAAAAGACACATTACTGCTGGTTGATGAGGCACATAACTTTGGTTCAATGAATCTGAGAAATAAATTATATCCGAATATAGAGTACCGGCTTGCGTTGTCTGCGACTCTGGATAGGCATGGAGATGAAGAAGGCACTCAGGCACTAAAGGATTATTTTGGTAAAAAGTGTATTGAGTATGATCTGAAAAGGGCGATAGACGAAAAGAAGCTTACACCATATTACTATTATCCTGTTTTGGTATATCTCGATGAAGAAGAATACGAGAGATACAAGGAACTATCGTATCTTGCATCAAAGGAGTGCCATAAAGACAGGCACGGAAAATTAATCATTACTGAAAAAGGAAAACGACTCTTGCTTCAAAGAGCGAGAGTTGTTGCCGGTGCAAAAAGCAAGCTGACAAAACTACGTGAATTGATGGAGAAGTACAAGGACGATACGCACATACTTGTATATTGCGGTGCGACAAGGACACAGGACTTATTGAACGATACTTCAGACCGTGATGAGGAAGGCGAGCGTCAGATTGTGTCAGTTTCCAAGATGCTTGGAAATGAACTTGGAATGAAGATAACACATTTTACTTCCAATGAATCGGCTGAGGAACGGGAAGTTATAAAACAGTGCTTTGCTACGGCATCTCCGTATCAGGCGATAATTGCAATCAAGTGTTTGGATGAAGGTGTAAATATACCGAGCATAAAGACAGCGTTCATTCTTGCGAGCACTACTAATCCCAAAGAATATATACAGAGAAGGGGAAGAGTGCTGAGGTTGGCAAAGAATAAACCTTATGCTGTGATTTATGATTTTGTTACACTTACTGAACCGCTTGAAGATGTAAATCCGTATAATCCGGATTTTAACTGTGAAAAAGCACTTGCTAAGCGTGAACTTCAACGAATCATAGAATTTGGTAAGATTGCCAAGAATGCGCGCGATTCTGATGAACTGATAAATGATATTGAAGCGACATTTGGTCTCACTCAAAAAGAAACGGAGGTAGCAGTCGATGGAGATGAATTCGAATGAATCCTTGGATGAGAAGAAGGTTGATACCATCAAGCTGAGGCTGTTGGAGCTGGAAACCGACAATATTGTAAAAAAGGAATCCAATCCAGCTATGGTGGATAAGATCCAGAGGATGATAATGACGGAGGTGGAGAAGCGATGATCATACAGAGTATCGAAATGAATAATTTTCGACAGTATGTTGGAAAGCAGGAAATCGGGTTTTCCACCGACAAGGAGAAAAATGTCACGGTCCTTATTGGTGTAAATACGTCAGGAAAGACTACGATCATAAGGGCTTTTGAGTGGTGCTTATATGGGAAGAACGGATTTGAAGACCCGGTTCTTCTAAATAGTGATGTGCGCTCAAATATGCATGTTGGAGATACTCAGACCACATATGTTGCTGTAACCTTCATACATGATGATATGCAGTACATTTTAAAAAGAAGTTTTACCTATGTATGTAGCGATAGAAGAACCGAGGGGAATGATGTTGTTGTTACGCTTAACAAGAAACCGGATGAGGATCTAACGCTGGAGTACCTGTTACAGGATGGACAGACCAAAACAAATGTTGAACGAAACAACATAGAAGAATCTATCGACAGGGTTTTACCGACTGATCTGTCCGATTATTTCTTCTTTGGTGGTGAGCGTATTTCTGGTATAGCAAACAGAACTGATCTTTCTAAGGCTGTTCGTGGTTTGATGAGGTTGGATGTGCTTGAACATTCCAGGGATCATCTTCAGGTTGTGGCAAAGAAGTTTAACGGTATGATTGATACTTCTGGAAATGCAGCCGCACAAAAGGCGCGTGATAGCCTTGACACATATAAAAAGAAGAAGGCTGTATTGCAGGAGAACCTTCAGAATGCAGAGAAGGAAAGGGATTATTGGCACGAAAAAGAAAAAGAATACAGTGCCGAATTATCCAAGAGCAATGTAGAGCAGGTAAAGGCCGCTAAAAGGGAACGTGATCGTATAGAGAGTTTCTTGAAGAGAGAACAGGAACGCTTGGAAGCCTGCAAAAAAGCAATGGTTGTAGCATTCAATATGAGACCGTATGCCTTTTTCGGAATGCCTGCAATCAAAAAATCCCTTGAAATTCTCGAAGCGGTAAAGGAATCCACAGAGAGTGTTCCGGCAATGGAGCAGGAATCCATTGATTATCTGATTCATAGGGGTATCTGTATTTGTGGTACAAGATTGGATGTCGGTACAAAACCGTATGAGTTGGTAATGGCTGAAAGAAGGAAACTGCCGCCGGAACAGATCGGAACAGTAGTAAACAATTATAAGAACAAGGCTGAAGGCTATTTAGCTGGAAGTGAGTCGTATTGCGATACTGTTGGAGAAAAATACAAAGAGTATCGCGAGACTCTTCGCCGGATCGGACAACTTGAAGATGATCTGAAGAAGCAGTCTGAAATGATTATAGATGACACGGACGCTGGGGTTATAGAAGATAAAAGAAGAGAAGCTGATATAAAATATAAGGAGGCGATGGACGATTATAATCAGATTAATGCTGATATCGGTAGTTGCGATGCGAATATAAAGAACTGCGAAAATGCTATTGAGAAATATGCAAAGAGCAGTTCGAAGAATTCTAAGGTGGCGCGGTATATCGCATATGCTGAAAAGGTTCTGGAATGGCTGATAGAGACATATCAGAGCAAGGAAGGCATTGTACGTGAGCAGCTGCAAAAAAGGGTTAATGATAATTTTGCCAGAATGTATCATGGTAAGCGTTCTATCCTCATTGATGAAAAGTACAGGGTAAAATATGCAGATGTTACCACTGAGGAATCTGATGGATTGAAGGCTGTTAAGAGCTTTGCCTTCATTGCGGCATTGGTTTCAATGGCAAAGGATAAAATCCTCGATGACAGCGAAATGAAGCTCGGACAGGTTTATCCTCTTGTGATGGATGCCCCGTTCTCTAATGTCGATGAGATCCATATTGATAATATTTGCAAGATTCTTCCCAAGACCGCTAATCAGGTCATTATGGCTGTTATGCAGAAAGACTGGGAATACGCTGCAAAGAATTTGGATCAATATGTGGGAATCAGTTATACCATATTGAAGGATCGTGATGGTAAGGGTAAGGAGATAGATACTTCCACTCATATCAGGAAGGAGGTAACAAATGTTTGATGGTAATCAGGATTTTACTGGTGTACAGGCAAACTATCTGAAGGATTTATGCGAATTGAGGGGTAATGTTCCTGACAGAGCGGCCCACAACAATTTTAAGATTTTCAATTCGTATGTTGATGCCTATACAGTATGCCCTCTTATAGGATATCAATACAGGCGTAGGATTCCGATGGGATCCGCTGCAGATGGTGATGTTGGTATCATGCTGGAACAGATCTCGAAGAAAAAGGCAGAGTTGCGGTTTGTTTATCAAATATTGATGCTGATAGATGAAGACTCTGAACCGGATGAAGAGAAAAGGATATTTCGTGCTTTTAAGCTCTCGGAAACATCTGAAGAGGATAAGGAAAGAATCGCTGAAAATATGAAGATTTTTAATGAATACTTCTTAGGTGGTGTTGAAGTCCTTCATGAACAGTTTGTGGAGGAATGTACCGATGATGATTCTTACCTGAGACGAATGTTTGAATATGTAAAGAAGTTCAATGAAGAACAAGATGGGGAGGCATTGAAAGCTAGTATTGATAGCTTTTTAAACAAGTAATGATATGATCAAAGGAAGAAGCAAAGAGGCGAGCGTATGTGACGATTTTGTGCTAAATGCATATCAAGAATATTCCGTCGATACAGTAGCTGATCTGCTCTTGCCAACGGGATTCTTGATAGACAGAACAACACAATACTCAGGCAGCCTCGGAAAATTTGTTTTCTTAAAGGGAAACACGAGTGAAGTCTTTTCAAAATCGGAAATAGATTTTATAGATAGCGTAGTTGATTTTTGCATATTCAGGGATTTTTATAAGAAGACCAGAAAAGGTATGATTCCTTGTCGTATTATGTCTGCAAAGATTGACAACATAGATATTGTCTCAGTCGGAATTGCTTTTGCCAAAATAATGAACAAAGCCATAGACGGATTGAACATAGGCTTTGTTATAAGCGAAGAAGGTATTCTGTTTACCGGAAGACTGTTTGAACAGGGGAATAATATAGGTTGCTATGTTTCTGACCTAATCAAGACAGAGGAGCAGTATGATGAAATTGTAGCAGATTTGATATTTGGAGATTTATATGACAGCTTTGTTGATTATTATTCCTATATCAAGAGTGTAATACATTATACTGATGAACCTATTCCTTACGGAGAAACTTTAAAAGGTGCGCACAGGATACCTTATACATACATCGAAGAGTTGCAAGACTTGGAAGAACATATGGGTATCAGCTTCGCAAGGGAAATCGAGAGGTGCTTCTTTGATAACGAAGAGCCAGAAGAACTGCCTTATTGTGAGAAGGTAAAAGAGTGCGAAGAATACTTGTTTAAGATTGAGTCTTCCAGAGTTAATACGATGGAAATACTCTTTGAAGCAGAAGAAATGGAGCATCTTGCTTCGGAAGCTGAGCAAAAGAATGATGAGATGCTTCAGCAAAGCAACGGTAATGAAAACACAGAGAACGATATAGATGAAGAGACAAAGTCTTTGTTGGATGATCCGGAAGGTATGATAAAAATGCTGAAGAAGAAACGGGGGATTTGATGGCGGGTTTCGATTTGAAAGAAGGGAGATATGAAGCAAGAAATGCCTCAGACGATGAACTGTGGTCTGCTTTTGTGTGCGTTTTTTCTTCTAAATCGAGAAATGATTCCAGCTACAAATATGGTTTCTTAAAAGCGATTATTGATAATCTGTATAATGTCGATAAGGATCTGAAGCTTACATTTGATCAGCTGTTTAGTAAATTTGGTGAAATATACTGGAATCTTATCCTTAAGCATGGTTTAAGACAGAAGGCTGCTACGAACGATAACAGAGAAACATATTTGGAACAGGTTCTCCATGCCGCTGTTGATAAGTATAGAATAATTGAACCTATACCGTATGAAAGTCTGACGGAAGAAATGATGCTGGACATTTCCTACCAGGTCAAAATAAAGTGCAAGAAATATGTTGTAGGAGCATTGTTTGAGGATACGAATCGTCTCTTCTATTCTTTTTCAAAGAAGGAAGAGTGGTTGCAGATAAATCCTGTGATGTATGAGTTTATCTGTAAGCATAAGATTGTCATAGAGAAACTGAATTACTATGAATGGGCACGATTCCTTGAACGGGTAAATGAGGAAGCTGTTGCGACAAAACTGCTTGATAAGATAGATGAAAGCGCTAAAAGAAATAATCTTTCCGCTTATCGCCGGATTCTTTATGAAGAGTTTGAGAACAAGAATTGTTTCTATTGCGGAAGACCTCTACAGCCCGACAAGATTGATGTTGATCATTTTATCCCGTGGTCTTTTATCAAGGATGATAATCTTTGGAATTTGGTTCTTTCATGCCCGACCTGTAATCGGAAGAAGAATGACAGATTACCAGATGGAAAGTTTCTGACGGATATTATAGACCGTAACCAGCATATCCTGATTGAGTTCCGCAGACCGGAGATGCAGAATTATCAGTCACGGATGATCAGCTATGTATATAATTGGGCGAAGATAAATGGCTACGACAGAACATGGCAGCCGGACACAAAGGCGGTATTGGCAAAATGAGTGATAAGAACACGGAACGAAAATGGGATCGTGAAGAGGTTGTGATTCTTGTGGTGGAGTATTTTAGGACAAAGAATTTTTCCTTTGATGAAATAAGCAAGACACACCAAAAGATAAGTGATTTTCTGAGACGGCGTGAAGAGATTCTGACGGAGGTACCAGTATCAGAAATCTTTAGAAATTATGCCGGTATACATATGCAATCGGGAAGGATTCGCTGTTTGGATCCCGAAACGCATTATTCCGGAATGCAAGGAACAAAGCTGCAAAAAGAAATAGTGCAAGAATATCTGACGGATTCGGAAGCAATTATCGCCGAAGCAGATCGGATATATGATAAATATGGAAGAGACTAATAAAAATATTGGCTACTATAACAGTAATGCAACTCAGTATTTCAGTAATACTGTTAACGTGGATATGACGGAGTGCTGTGACAGGTTTCTTAAATATGTTGTTCCCAGCGGCAGAATAATTGATATCGGAGCCGGAAGCGGCAGGGATATAAAGTATTTTAAGGATAAAGGATATACTGTCGAGGGCATAGATGCTTCCGAAGAAATGTGCCGTTTAGCTACTGAGTATACAGAGGTCACAGTTCGATGTGAGCGGATTCGGGGCTGGTATTCGCAAGAGAAGTGTGATGGAATATGGGCAAATGCATCTTTATTGTATCTTCCGATAACTTAGATAGAGGATTTTATTCGTAGCGCTGTAGATTATCTGAATCCAAATGGTGCGTTATATATTTTTATGAAAAATGGTATTCAGACCGGACAGGATAGTAATGGACGGTTTTTCACGAATTTTTCAGAGGAAAAAGTACAGCAAATTATAGAGAAAAGTACAGCATTTACCATAGCTGATTGTTGGGAAACAGGTAATGGAATGGGTAGGAAACCATTCCATTGGCTCAATTTGATACTAAAAAACGTGAGAAGTAGGGCATTTACGGGAAAAAACACATAATTAGCACTCGTCGGGCATGACTGCTAAAAAAACTTGACTTCATTGTTGAACTATGTTATCATAACTATAATCGAGCAAGATGAAAGTCTCGTGGTAGATGCTGCGGGAATAAAAGATATCAGTGTGTCGGTGTGCAAAATGAATATAGTAGATGCCATGGGCGTATTGTCTGGTAATTTATGCGGTAGTGGCTCTATTCCTATATATTTGTATATTTGATATTGGTATTTTTTAGGCCTTTCACTTGTCGGTGAAAGGTTTTTTAATGTTCGAAATCAAATATAAGGAGGGCATTAAAGTGTCACAAGAAAGGTTTGAAGGGCTTATGCAGTTGCATGATAACGCCCTGATCAACATTTCACAGGTATATGAATCGTTGAGGTATAATGATTATTCTGTGGAAAACGGCTTGGGTGAGATTGTTGACAACTCAGTCGAAGCCGGAGCAAGTGAAATAAGAGTTTATTTCACGAAAAAAATTAAACGTATCGGGAAAAAAGATATCGAGGAAATCGACAAGATTATAATCCTTGATAATGGATCCGGTATGAGTCCAGAAGTATTAGCTAAATGCTTGGTACTCGGTTGTTCGATGAGAGAACAGAAAAATGGAAAGCTGGGTATCGGAAAATTTGGCGTTGGAATGACTCTTGGAAGTATCTCGTTAGCCAGACACGTAGAAGTATATTCCAGAGACACTGTAAATGGTGCATTCTTTTATACCTATATTGACTTAGATGAGATCAATAAGGAGTCGAGAGAAACAGTACCTGCACCAGTTGAGAAGAGTATTCCTGACGAATATTCAGGTTTTTTTGAGGGTCATTCAGGAACAATGGTTGTTTTATCTAACTGTGACAGAATGGATGGTAGCGGAAAGAAAACCAGTCCAAGTGAAATGAGCGGTTTGATAGCAACCTATTTGGGTAGGACTTACCGTAAGTTCATTGAAGCTGGACTTAAGATATATCTGGATGACAGACAAGTGTTTTTGCATGATCCTTTGTACTATTCGGGTCCGACACAGTTTGATACAAGAGAAAAGCAGGATCCGAAGGCAGATTTGTACAGTACATCCACGATAGATCTTCCGCTTCCTGGAAGAGAAGGCGAGACTGCTTCAGTAACAATTCGTATTACCCTGTTACCAAAAGAATGGAGACTTAATATTGGTGATGGCGGTAATGCTGAAGCAAGAAAACGTAAGATTGATCAGAATGAAGGGGTTTCAATTCTCAGAGCAAACCGTGAGGTTTTATATGATAAGGTTCCTTATCTGATTGGTCTTAAAAAAGGGCAGTTTTCGTATCAGGAGAATGACAGATGGTGGGGATGTGAGATATCATTTCCGCCAGAATTGGACGAGTATTTCCAGGTTAGATACATTAAAAGAGGTGCAGAACCTATAGGCTCTTTGAAGGATAGACTTAAAGAACAGCTTACAGGACCGGTTACTTCTCTGAGACAGATAATTAAAAGCGATAGAGAGCAAAAAAAAGCACAGGAGAATCGAGGTAAGAGTTCTTTTGAAAATGCCGAACAGTTAATGAGTGACCTGAATGCTGTTCTTCCGAAAGGGCAGGCTGGAAGGAATATGTCTGAGGAAGAAGAGCAGAAGAAGGTCGATGAAATCCTTGACGATGCCATTTCTCAGGATGGCAACGAAGAAGGCGAACGCGAGGAGAGACGGAAGGCTATTCTTAACAGCATGTACTCTGTTGTGCCTGTCAAGTATCCTCAAAACACGCTGTTTGAGACAGAGAACCTATTGGACGGCAAGATTGTTATTAAGCTTAATGTGAATCACCCTTTTTATGAAAAGGTTATCAATCCACTCTGCGGAGACATATCAGAGGAGGATACAACAGAAAGCTATAACAAAAAGATTAGGACTAGGGACGCTATTATGCTGCTTCTTATGAGTCATGCGAAGGCAGTTGCCAGTTTCCCTGAAGATAATCAGGATTTATTTGAGAATCTGCTCACACAGTGGGGAACGATACTTAATTCCGCTGTAAAGAAGATGGATTCGTAAAAAAACGTGAGGTGCATGATAGATGGATCATGAATCAGATAGTTTTACATACGTTGTCAACGGTAACAATGATAAGGCATTCAGACTGTTTCGAGCAGACAGTGGAGAACTTCAGATTGAAGTGAATCGAAGAATACGTGATAGAAATGCTCCAAAGCTTGTTTATGTGGATGCAATGGATGTTATTGATCAGGTTACCGCTGCAATGAGTCAGCAGGAAAGATTATTCGCTTATGCGAGGCTTGCAGAAAAATTGAATAAATCATAATACAGCTATCATGAGCCGAGCGTAGATGCTTAAGTGACGTCTCTAGCCGGAGTTGATTCCCTGAATTAGACCCTTATGTGGTTTGATGGGACAACTCTGGCCTTTTTTATGAAAGGAGATTTTTATGATTGGTAGCTGCGCAGAGCAATTTAGAACTATGATACCTTATCCTTGTTGCCCGGAATGTAAGGCGGGAGTTGAAATGAGTGCACATGGGAAGGCTTCCCACCCGTGTCCGAATTGCGGAAAGTTTGTCGAGTTTGATTATGACAAAGAAAGTGCAAGGATAGTTAGTGCTTGTCGTGGTGCGTCGAATAAGTTCAGACGCAAAAGATAAACCACTGAGCCGATAGGGGTCCTTAGTAGACCACCGCTGAGCCAGGGTATATCGATCATGAAGGGGTATTCCCTTATTGATCGATGTATTCTGGCTTTTTTGTTGTTTTTTACCCGTCAGATCTGATCAATCCGGCGGCGGTCGGGCAACGACCATTATAACTGCTTCTGGTGTGAACCTTCGCCCTAAAGTACACGGGGCACTGTGCGAGAGCGTGCTGCTTTCGGAGCGGATCACCGGACACCATTAACTGTCAAGTGAAAGCAGCTGACCATAACAAACCCAAGGAGGTTGAGTTATGGTAGCACAAAATAGTGACTCCAATAAGAAGGAGAAGAATTACAGATCCAGGTACGACGTTAACAGACATTGTTTCAGGCAAGACAAGACCCATTACGTTTATCAGGAATGGGTGGAGACCGGAAATGATCGGGGATACTACATCGCCCATGTTTTTACAGTAGGCGAAGACGGTGTGACCTTGGAGCTTCTGGATTACCTACAGGCTACTGATAACGGTGAGGTCCAGGATCAGGAAAATGATAAACGCAACAAAGAACTGCTGGCTGAAACAATGCCTGCATATGCAAAAAGTCCAGAAGAGGAGCTGTGTGCTGAAGAAGAGCAGCAGAGCCACCTGGTTAAAGAGTTTAACAAGAAGGTAAGACCGCATCTGTCGGATGAGCAGATGGATTTTATTTATGAGCGTTTTGGCGCTTGCAAGACGCTTGATGAAATTGCTGAGGAGCTTCCTCCGGGTAAGGATGAAAAACCTATTTCGCGACCGGCTGTGTTGGGAAGACAGAAGCGTATTTTCGCAAAGGTACAGAAGTATATGCCGCAAGAATAGGTGCTTTTGGGAAGGGGTTAACTTTTTTCCATAGTTATAGAAGGTAATGATAAAGCCTTCCGGGTTAACCCCCCGTTTCTCAGGAAGGAGGAGGGACAGATGAATAAGAGGCATGAAGTAAACATCATGGTCAGCAAATCCGATGGCTGTGAACAGTCTGTAATAAGAACCAGAAAATGCCGTGTGCGTGAGTGGCTGATCAGACGGTTTTTTTGGATGCAAGAGAAATTTTTGCATTTAATCCCGGGGAGACTGTCGAGACAGTAGCAATCAGAGAGATCAAAAGAGCATAAAGGAGGAATGACAGATGAAGCTGTACGAAGTAAATTAGGCAATTCAGTCGGCTCTCGACAGGCTGGATTTTGATTCGGAGACAGGTAAGATCGGAGAGAACACAGAGGAAGTTTTGAAGGAACTGGATGCCTTAGAAATGGAGTGCGACAGGATTCTTGAATACGTTGCCAAGGTGTGCTCAATATACGTTCCGATGCCGCAGGTCTCAAAGCTGAGGAAGAGAGTTTGAAGAAACGCAGGCAGTCTCTGGAACATAAGGAAGAAAAGTTGATCCATATTTTAGACCATGAATGCGGTGGGGAAAGAAAGATCTTGGATTTGCAACGCTTACTTATAGAAAATCAGAAAGCCTTGAGGCTGTGGACAGCGCACAAGCAGTTGCTTGGCTGGGGAGCAACGAACATGTTGATTGCATTCGCACTCCGGCTCCGGAGGCTGTCAAAGACGCAGTTAAGAAGTTATTGAAAAATGACGCAAAGGTACCTGGGGTAAGACTGGTCATCAACAACAATTGTTCATTGAAATAGGAGGACTTATTAAATGTTGAAAATATCAAAGGGAAAAGTAAAGCGTCCGCTGCGCCTTGTGGTGGATGGCGTAGAGGGGGTAGGAAAGAGTAACTTCGCTGCGCAGTTCCCGGATCCGCTGTTTATCGATTTGGAGAACGGTACGGATTCTATGGATGTTAAGAGGACGCAGAAGTCTGAAAGCTGGACGGAGCTTTTGCAGATTGTAAGGGAATTTGCAGCAGATCCGAGCGTTTGTAAGACGCTCATTCTCGATACGGGAGACTGGGCTGAGGCATTGTGTGTGAAGTATATATGTCAGAAACACAAGACGGACGGCTTGGAATCGTTCGGTTACGGCAAAGGTTATGTGTATCTGAGGGAAGAGTTCGAGAATCTTCTGAATGAGTTGGATAAGGTTATCGATGCAGGAGTAAATGTGGTGGTTTGCGCTCATGCTCAGATTAAGAAGTTTGAGCTTCCGGATGAGGCGGGCAGTTTTGACCGTTATGAACTGAAGATGAGCAAGAATGTATCTCCGCTGGTAAGGGAGTGGTGTGATATTCAGCTCTTTGCCAATTTCAAGACATATGTGTTCGCTACGGAGAATAAGAACCGCAGCAAGGGTATCGGAGAAACCAGAAGGGTTATGTATGCGTCTCATACGGCATCATGGGATGCGAAAAATCGTCACGGACTTCCGGATGAGATGGATCTGGATTTTAAACACATTGCCCATCTCTTTGGAGGTGTAGTTCAGCCGTTGAATTCTGATGATTCTCCGATGGAAAAGCTCATGGCTTTGATGGCGAATTCCGATGTTTCCGAAGCGGAGCTTCAGAAGGTAGTAGCAGATAAGGATATGTATCCCATAGAGACTCAGATCGCCGAGTATGATGTAAAGTTCATTACAGGCTGGATCATCAAATATTGGGATCAGATTATGCCACTTACAACGGCAAACAGAAATAGTAATGAAGACAAGCCTCAGGGCTTCAACAACGATTAAGGAGGGTATTTACCATGAATGAACAGAATTGGGTTTTAGATTGGGGCGGTGTGTTGGAGAATGATGGTTCCGAATTTCCCGTCCTTCCGGAAGGTAATTATGCATCTGAGGTTACCGGTTTCGAGCGCAGTAGTTTTCCGGGGAGCGAAAAGATGTGTGCCTGCAATAAGGCAACTCTTACTTTGAAGGTTGAGTCAGAGCATGGCAGCGCCAATATCTTTAACGATCTTATCCTTCACAAGCGTATGGAGTGGAAGCTTTCTCAGTTTTTCTGCGCTATCGGCCAGAAAAAGAAGGGCGAGCGTGCTACCATGAACTGGAATGCCGTTATCGGCGTAAGAGGCAGAGCTCATTTCGTTGTTAACAAGTACACAGAGCGTAATGGTCAGGAGCGTGAGTATAACAAGGTTGGCAAGTATCTCGAATACGATGAGAGCCTTATGCTGAAGCCTGCCGGAGTAGATGAGAATGGGTTTATGCAGATCCCTGAAGGTGCAGCGGAAAAGCTGCCGTTCGACTAAGGGAGGTGCCATATGCAGCTTAGACCTTACCAGAGGGAGGCTGTTGCGGCGGTGCATCGTGAATGGTCTGAGGGGTGTCTTAAGACGCTCCTCGGTCAGACTGGATTTATGTTCACAGGGAAAAGTTGATGGCTATATTGCTTTTCATTTGTTGTCTACTATATGGTATTCACTTCGGATTTCAGATGAGGGAAAACGAATGTGGTTCGGGAAGCACCCCAAAACAATGCACCTGCGTTACTAAGAAAGTGTATAGATGTATTATTCTATGAGTATATCAAAATTTATGCAGCTGGCAAAAGATACAAAATTTTGTCACAAGGTCAATCACATTGATGAATACCTGAAGCCCTTTCATATTGTAGATGAGGAGTTTTACAAGTAATTTAGTAAAGGACGCATTATATTATAGAAGAAATATGAATCGGTATGGAGAAAAATAGGTCAAAAGTGAAAAATGTATTGGTTTTTGGTCAGACAGAAAGTATTATATGATTAAGATTTAAAGGAGATATACAAATGACTAGAACTGGAAGACCTAAAGTAGAGAACCCTTTAATCGTAAGGGAACTGTTAAATTTAAAGAAGAGAAACATCAGATAATGGATAAAAATTTTGATATTATAGATCAGGACTTTCTAGTCGAGAATGTGCAGGCAAAGATTATAGTTTGGTAATTGTTGGTAATGGAATAGAAAGAATATTGAAATTGCCTGACAAGGAAATGTGTGCTATACTCCATTCATGGGAAACCATAGAGCCAAAGGCGGTTTTATCCCTCTTGTATTTTACGGAGGGTTCAAGTAGCCCTTCAGACGAAAGAAAGGAGGGCGATACAATGTATGTTACATATCAGGATTTAATCCAGATTGGTATATTCATTGTCGCCCTTGGGAATTTGATTTATCAGATTTACAAGGGAAAAAAGAAATAGCCGCCACTACTGCAATAGTGACGGCTGACCTCGTAAGAGGTTAAGTTTGTTTTGCTAGAGGGGTAGGGCCGTTTCTATGGTCTCCCCTTTATGTTTTTAATATAACATATCTGGTAACAGGACGCAAGAACAAAGGTAATTAAACGATTTTTTCTTGAAAAAGCAATAAAGGCATGCTATATTAGACATATAAAAGGAACAACCGCCCATAAGGTGGGTTGACCAATTGTAAAATAGAAAATCCACCCCACACTCGGTCAAAGTTTAGGGGTGGTTTTTCTATGTATGGCTACTTACAAAACGTAAAAACGAATGTAAGCAATGCCAAAAGGAAAAGACCAAAGGTCAATAAATCCTTAAAATCAAAATGATTTTTCATAGGCATCACCCCCATTCCATAAAATGAGAGGCCCGCCCACCCTGCAACACGGTTGTCCTTGTGAAGTATTTTACCACGTGGCAGGAAGGTAAGCCAACGATAATTTAAAGAAGGAAAGAGATAACGGATAAAGATGTTGGATATTTTAATTGCTGAAGACGACAAAGAAATAGGCTCTCTGCTTTGTGAATTTCTGCGAAAAGAAAATTATACCGTAAGCGTTGCACAGACAGGGGAAAAAGCGCTTAAGCTGTATGAGAAATATGGCGCAAAGCTTATCATACTGGATATCATGCTGCCCGGAATGGACGGCTTTGCAGTCTGCTCTAAGATCAGGGAAAATTCCAACACCCATATCCTGATCGCCAGCGCAAGGACACAAAAAGACGATAAATTAAAAGGACTGAACCTGGGGGCAGATGATTATATTGAAAAGCCTTATGATATCGATATTCTGCTCGCCAAGATCAGAGGCATTTTTAAGCGTAAGTATGCCAGAGAGGAGATCATAGAAGGAAATATCAAATTGAATACCATAACAAATTCTTTATGGGTAAAGGGCGTAGAAACAGATATTACCATAAAAGAGTTTGAACTGCTGAAGCTTTTGATGGAAAACAAAAACGTGACCTTAAAGAAGGAATACCTTTTTAACGCCATCTGGGGAAGTGACAGCGATTCGGAGTTCCAGACCCTGACGGTCCATATTAAGCGGCTTCGGGAAAAGGTGGAAGAAGATCCCAAAAAGCCAAGGCATATCATTACGGAATGGGGAGTGGGATATAGGTTTGAGCAGGTATAAAAGATTTGCAGGTCTGATCATCGTAATAGAGCTGGCGCTTTTGCTTTTGTGCAACGGTTTATATATTTTGAAGGATCGGGGAAATCCGGAAAGGCTCTATAGAGTGGAGGCGGCGAGGGTGGCCTTGCAGCTTGAGGAAAAAGGTGTTTCCGGTATCGACCTTTCCGCATATAAGACCATCGTAGGGGTCAGTGAATTTGATCCCGAAAAGACCTGCGGTCATGATTATATTGTGGCTAAGGCCGGCGGCAGGCTTTATCGGATCGAATATGAGGCGGAAACAGGGAGAAATATGTTCTGGTATTTTAACGGCGCGCTTCTTGGCATGATGCTTCTGACAGGCACGGTCCTGTTTTATATACAAAAAAGGGTGTTAAAACCCTTTTGGGATATGAGCGCCCTTCCTTATGAGCTTGCAAAGGGAAATCTTTCCATGCCCCTAAAGGAAGAAAGGAGTAAATTGTTCGGCCGTTTTCTCTGGGGCATGGACATGCTGCGTGAAAAGCTGGAGGAGAACAGGGAAAGGGAACTGGAACTACAAAAAGACAGGAAGCTTTTGCTCCTTTCCCTATCCCATGATATCAAAACGCCTCTTTCTTCCATTGACCTGTATGCCAGGGCGCTTTCGCAGGAGCTGTATGACACAAAGGAAAAACGGCAGGAGGCGCTTTCGGGGATAGACCGGAATGTGAAGGAGATCAAGAAATATGTGGATGAGATCGCTGCGGCTTCCAGGGAGGATTTCATAAATCTTGAAGTTGTGCCGGGCGAATTTTATTTGTCGGAAGCGCTGAAAAAAACGGAAAACTATTATAAGGATAAATTGTCGGTGGTGCATACGGAGTTTCTGCTAAAGGAATATGGCGAATGTCTGTTAAAGGGAGATAAAGACCGCTTTATGGAGGTGCTTCAGAATGTGATGGAGAATGCCATGAAATACGGGGACGGACGGCGCATTACCATAGGCAGTGAAGATGAGGAGGACTGCAGGCTGATCTGTATCGAAAATACGGGCTGCAGCGTAAAGGAGGAGGAACTGCCCAATCTCTTTGATTCTTTCTACCGGGGGAGCAACAGCCACGGCGTCAAAGGAAACGGCCTGGGTCTTTATATCTGCAAATGCCTGATGCATAAAATGGACGGGGAGATCTTTGCGGGGATCCATGGGAAAAACTTCCGTATAACGATAGTTGCGCGAAAAGCATGATCCGGGAGAGACTGAATGGTTTTAAAATAAAATATGCCGGTTTGGGCCGGTCTGAAAAAGTGTATTTGAAGATCTGACGGATAAAGGATTTTCAAATACACTTTTTTATGAATCCGGCCCGGGAGGCTGTTTGCAAAAGGCTCCTTAATTTAAGGATTATTTAATAATTATCCCCGTACAATATGTGTATTAACTGATTTTTATCAGCCGTAAAAAGGAGTATGGATATGTTTTTCCGAATCTTAAAAAATGATTTAAAAAGAAAAAAGACGATGAATATCATTTTGTTTTTATTCATTGTACTGGCGGCCATGT
>ULTO01075796.1_pt1 | contig 29805 bp, 26 predicted proteins | sample 1957601 | NCBI WGS metagenome assembly ULTO01 (sample SAMEA4835734, study PRJEB28245) | human gut metagenome | biome: gut microbiome; material: fecal sample | place: Denmark | collected 2008 | reverse complement strand
CTTATAAATAAAGTTAAATCAAAGTGTTGCGGAATTAAGGTAAACATCAAAACTTCCGCCTAAACCTTGATAAATCGCAGCATGGCGTTCCATCATCTCTTCCATCAGCAATTCCTGCTTGGGCGAGCCCATCGCCACAAAAACAGCGTCGGGCCGCTTTTCCGCCACGTCGGCAATCAGAGCCTTGCGCTCCGCATCGGTTTTAATATAGCCGTCACGGTAGCCCACAATGTTGATTCCCGGATAATCCGCCCTCAGCTTCATCACCGTCTGCTCTATTACGGCAGGCTTGCTGCCCACCAAATAGAAACGCTTGCCTTGCGGAGCAAGCGCTGCGATAATCTTCAGCCACAACTCGCAGCCCGGCAGCTTAACCACATCCTTATGCCCATGCTTCCGCAATGCCATCACCGCCCCCACGCCATCGCAATATCCGATGTTGCGGTTTATTATGTCGCGCGTCTGATGCGTGGCATGCAGAATCTTCTCCGCATTGATTGCTACAAGTATTCCCTTTCTGCCCACAACATAGTCAAGCAGCTGCTGAAACGACGTGAAGGGGAACACTTTCACGCCCTTCACCGTCACCCTCATATCATTTTCCATAGTCTAAAATGTAATAGCTCATAGCGCAGAACATAAATGCATTGCTCCAGCGCATATATGATATTTTTGAACTTACGCCTTGCTTAAGTTGATAATAGAAATAGCCACGCTTGTCCTGCATATTCTTTACCGTCCACTGCATCACGCGCTCCGCCTCCGCCCTATGCTCCTCGCTGCGATGCAGTTTGTGCAACGTCACAAACAACTGCGCCGGACAATGTATATCGATTGGATACGTACGGTTGTGATAATATTTCGGAGTGCCGTCGGCCTCAAAGAAATTGCGGATATAGAAATCAAAAACTTTCTCTATGTTTGAGTGGAACGACTTGTCGCCGGTCTGCTCCTCATAAGCCGTCAGACCGTCAAGATTGTAGCCCGTGTGGAAACTGTCTATCCACGACTGCACAGGAAGCATTCCATAAACCCACTCGCCGGCATCCCCCTGCGCGTCGCAGCATGCCTCAACCGACCGTCGCGCCGCCTCTCTGTATTCCTCCTTCTTCGTGTATTTATAGCAATACGCCAACAGCTTGCTGCCTAGCAGCGAGGCGTTGAACACGGTGTCGTTGCCTTTCAACGGACTGTAAGAAAACAAGAAGCCTCCCCGGCACTCCGCGCGGTGCAAATCATTCATCACAAAATCCGCCGACGACAGCGCCACGTCGAGATATCTGCGCTCGCCAATCACCTCATACGCCTCCATCAGTGCCGTTGCGCAGAAACACGTCGCCACAACCGTTGGCGTAAACTTGGGAAACAGAAACAGCCTACGCGCCTGCCAGTCGAAATTATAGCCCCAGCACGCTCCGCTGTAACCTTCCGACTGCAAAGAAATAAGCAAATCTGCCAACTCTCGCACACGCGCCAGCAACTCCTGCCTTGTCCCGACTTCGGCTTGCAATTCCGGAAATTTATCCACTGCGCGGACAAGATTGCAATACCCTTGCAGAAACAAGCCTATACCCTTGGCATTATACTCCTTTGGCACCATCGCCAAACGGCGCAGATTCACAGGGCAACGCTTAAACCCTTGTATCACACACAGCCGCAATATCGCCGACCGCTTAAGCGGCAACAATGCATGCGCCAATCGCGAGTTCAGTCCGTCATAAGGGTCCCAGCCCTTAAATCCCTCCGACTCGCAATAGCGCTTCAACGAAAGAAATGAATCAATAATCAACTTTCCGTTTTTTTATAAATTTTGCAGGATTTCAAACAATTTGAAATAGAATCAAAAATGTAATTTTCTTGAGTTTTTTTCAACAAATATTCCAATCCTTCTCCAGACACAAAACTTTTAGGGTGACCAACCAACACAAAAACATCTCTTTCAGATTGTTTTTCTATGAATTTCAAGAATTTTTTATGCATGCTTTTTGAAAAGAGACAATAATCCCAAGTTTGGAATTCCTCTTGAAAGAAATATTGCACTTTTCCAATAAGACCCTTTTTCCCTTGACTTGTTTTTGCCTCAAACGCATCTTTAGCAGATTTTCGATTTTGCATAAGAGACTTTATTCGGTCAACAGACAAGTATTTTGACAAACGTAAAATAGGCAATGAAACAATAGGAAGTTCTATCAAGTCTGATTTCTCTTTTCCCGCAGTTTCTAAATTATCCGTACAATACCACCAACCAAGATTATCTTTGACCATAGAATAATCATATCTTGACAAACTTCCGGCTTCCTTTCCTCCGGGATATATTGAAGAATCTGCTCTCAAACCAACTTGTCGCATTGCTTTTATCAATGTTTCCGATGGCTGTATATTATATCCGCCCGCTCTCAAAACTTCACATTGGTAATTATCTCCAATCAATCTTTCTATGGTATCCTTTCCTCTTTTTAACAAAGATTGTAATGAATTATCACCAGAACCTTCATAATCCCCTAATCTCCATTTATTGAGGTTTACCTTCCATCCATCTTTTTCCCAAACGGCATCAACCCACTGTGGGTGCAAATGCAGTTGAATATCATGACCTTTAGCATACGCCTGTTTCAGCTGATTCTCCATAGCCACTACAGGATTACGGTCATATCCCATACGATTCCCTTTTTCCCATTCCTCTTTAAGTTTCCAATACTCTATCACCTCAAAAAAAATGGTTATCTTGACATTATACCGTTCAGCGATAGATAATATTTTCTCTGTTGGCTCTATTATATGGCGAAAAACATTACCAGAACCATTTCCATAAAGTTCGTAATCGAGTGTCAAGATTATATTTTTCATCTTTTTATCTTTAAATATTTTTTAGAACACTCATCTGTCATGTCAATATTTGCATACTTTGATATGGCAAAAACACCTGTTTTGCATGACACTTTCATTCCTAATTTAAACCCATTTTTTTCAAATGAATTTAATGAGGGAATATTGGAAGCATTTACAGATGTTATAAACGCATTGATATTTATCGGTGCGATTTCAATTCCTTGTTTTATTATCAATTGTTGTAATCCATTACCACGATATTTGCGATGAACAAAATATGGACCTAGCCAAGCGGTCTCATTACCCATATCAAAATTACCTACATAATCAATTTTGTGTTCTCTAAAATGAATCCATCCAAACGCGATAGGAATATCATCCGTAAAAACAACACATAGTTTACTTCCAAGCTCTAACCATTTTCGGCAAGGTAAAATTTTCAACCTATCGAAATTCAATGATTCAATTTCTTCTATAGCATCAATAGACCTGCATTGAAATTTATCCCATACCGATTTTCTCTTTATCTCTATATATTTTCTCTCTCCATAGAGACATAATGTGTGTGACCGATAATATAATTTACTGACTACTCCTTTCAATATGAATTTAAGAGTATTCAGCAAACCATCTGATTTTATAAAAATCAACACTTTGCGCATAACCGCATCAAATAAATTGTCTGAAAAAAGGTTTCAAATCTTTTATATCAAGTATATCATAATGGGCGTGAAAAATATCTCCTAAGTGTTTCCAATCATTATTTTCAATTCTTGCCCTAATATCCCTTTGTATATTCATCCAATGCAATGGTTTTGCGATAGATTGCAAAGGCTGATATTTATCTGGACGCAAAACAACGCTAGCTAAGTTGCTGAACTTATGAGACATAGCGCTTTGTAACCCACAGGTTCGTGTGTTTACTTCAACAAACCACAAGTTATTATTTCCGGTATCATACATAAATTCAAACTCGGCAAACCCATTATATTTTAATTCACTCATAAAATTATTTACAAGTTTGTCCATAAGTTTCAAAATATTCTTATCTTCAATTTCTTTTATATATGATGTAATTCCTTTACGAAGCCGTCTTTTTTGATTTGCCACATAAAATCCAGCACAACGACCTTCAGACCAAAATCCCTGACACGATATGTTAATCAACTGATTTTTAGGCACATCTATATATTCTTGTGCTATAACATCTTTCTTATTTTCTTCTGAGATACGGTTTACATAAGATTGAAATTCCTCTGGAGTATTTATTTTTACGGCTTTAAAAAACAATGGAATTTCGTAATTCCGCTTCAGAAAAAGCGGATAATGTAAATCATTTACTTCTGCTTTATCTAATGTGGCATATTTAGCAATCAAAAAACCTTTTTTTGCTGCATATTCGTACATTTTGTCTTTATGAGCCAGCTTTTCAATAACAGAATAAGGACCGGAATATACATTGCATACATCATACAATTCTTTATATTCTCTTAGAATAGATGCTAATATTTCTCCCGATGTTATGTAACAGATTGGCTTGGCTTTTTGGTCCGCTACTATTTGAGTGATATATTGTTTCAACTCTGCTATATTATGGTAACAAATTTTTTCTCCATAGCGACTATGGTAACCAACATTTCGCTTAGAAGAACAGAAAGCTGTTACATCTGCCCCGGCTTTACCTAACTCTCTCAAGAGAGCCAATCCTTGAGGAGTGAGACCTAAAATGATATATTTTTGATTGTTCATATTCAAACTGTTGCGTTGGGTTTGCGTACTATTAGCTTAAATTTCCCTCTTTGAGTGTATATTAAATCCTCAATGCCTACTATCTTTGTAGAAACTTCCATATTGTCAAATCCTACTCGTTTTAATGTCTCATTTTTTACAAAATAAGCATCAGCTTCTGTGAAATTTTCATCAGGAACTATATAAACAATTACTTCACCTTTCTCTTCCTGTACCCACTGACAAGCTTTGATATGTTGTCCACTTTCAATAAAATCAATTCTTGTTACCAAAGATCCATCTTTGCATATTACATAATCATCTTTTCGTCCTTCTATCTTTTTTACAATAATAGGTGGATTTTCTTCTGATGATTTTGCCATTTCCATTATGTCATTGGAACGATAACGAATCAAAGGAAAAGCGTCATTAATCAGTGACGTACATATTTCACCATCGTCAATGTATTCATTAATACTAAAACCTGGTGCTTCATAATATCCAGCATGATTGTGCGATTCCACAAGGAAGATAGTACGTTCTGTCATGCTATAGCGGTCATAAATCTCTGTCCCTAATCGTTCCTCAATTAAATCTCGTTGATAATCTAATAAAGTTTCACTGGATGTGAATGTAATGGGAATATTCAATTCCAATTCGGCATCTTTTAAGAAAAGTGCTAAGCTATACAATGAGCTTGGATAGCCTTCAATAGCAATGGGCCGAAACATTACAATCTTTTTGTAATACTGTTCCACAGTATTACTGTTGATGTTATAGCTTGATAGGAACAAAGTATTGCTAAGATGTATTTTTAAAGAAGTTTGATTTCTATTCAAATGCCCTCTTAAAGAAACAAGAGGTTGGCCATATGTAAATCCATCACGTTTTCGCGAGCAATAAGTGTAGGCTTGTGTCCACCATATTGATGGCCAACTTTCATATATCTTTAGCGGTGTTCCCGTTGTTCCGCTTGTATTAGCTCTAATGACCTGCCACCTTGGTACTGTCAGCATCTCATCGGCATGCTTCTTTACCATGTCTTTTGTAATTACAGGCAACTTCTTGATGTCTTCCAAGCAAGTGATGTCTTCTTTCCGAATTCCTTCTTCAGTGTATAGTTTGTGATAGAATGGAGATTTATCGTATGCCCTGCGGAAGATTTCCAGAAAGCGTTTTTCGTTTCTTTGTTTTAATTCCTCCGCATTCATTGTGTATAACCTGTCTACTTCCTTAATGTAAGGACGAATTATAGGATAACTGCGCAATGCATATTTGATGGTTTCAAACAGGTATTTCTTGATACTCATAGTTCTGCCAATTATAAATTCTTATATACTTCCATTAAAGAAGATGTAACATTTTGGGGAAGATAAGATTCTGCTTTTCTTTTCGATTCTCTCCCCATGTTCCCTCTGAGTTTAGAATCTGTCACGAGCGTTTTCAACGTTTTGTAGATTTCCTCTTTATCTCCCGGTTGAAAAAGTATACCATTTTCATGTTGTTTCACTATTTCTGGAATACCTCCTACCGGTGTAGCAAGAATGGGTTTTCCATACGACATAGCTTCTAAGATAGAGACAGGCAATCCCTCAACGTAAGAGGGTAAGATAAAGGCATCACAACCAAGCAATAAATCTGTTTTCTTTGCACCGGAAACAAATCCTTCATAAGCTACTAATTCATCTATTTTATATTGCTCAATTTGATTCTTTAATTCATCTATTTGTCCGTTTCCACCAATGTGCAGCATAACTTTGCCTTGAAACTCATTGATATGTTCATACAATACATCCAACAAATCGAATATACCTTTTTGCTTGTCAACCAATCCCAAAAACAGCAAATGGAATTTATTATCCTGTTTCTTTACTACTTTTTCAACAGGAAGAGCAACGATATTCTCTACAATATAGATATCTACACCTTCTGTGACAGATTGATAAAACTCTTTCCACGATTCTGATAAGGTAATGATGGCATCACAACGGTTCAATATAGAAGCTATCCATTGTGGATTTGTCGCATAATACTCTTTAAATCCCCCACCGTGGATATGAAGCACTACCTTTTTCCCATACCATTGTGCCAACTGGACGAAATAGGCAGAACGTTTAAAGCTGTTATAGGAGGCGGTATGTATATGGACTATTTTAATCCTTTTGTCCGTACACAATTTATATGCCATATTACACCATCCAGTTACAGCCTTAAATAGTTTCTGTAGTTTGTTTGTTCCTCCTGAATTTACTACACACTTAAACACAAGAAACACATACTGTTCATAATTGTACATTACCTGTGCTACACCTCCTTTGGGGTGACGGTATTCACAGCCCACAGTCAGTATTTTATTAGAAATCTCTCGGTTTATCATTAGTCTATGCTGTTATTGGATGAGATACAGGAAGCAATAATAAGAATACGATACCTTCCCAAATGAACTTTCCCCAATTTGGGAAAGACTTCAAAGCCTGATATAATTTGTTGTAATCCCTGCCTGGTTGACAAAGATCGTATGATACGATATAGCGCAATGTAAATCCATGCTAATTATACGTAATATAATTTCTCGTATTTTTCAGCACAAATATTCATAGAATAATTTGTGCTGAAATTATCCACCAAAGCTTCTTTCGACAACTGCTTCAACTTCTCACTCCGAGCAATTGGCTTCCGCACTTCTACAAAAGGAGAATGTATCATTGCCTTAGAATATTCTCTAAATCGTTCTCAACAATATTGCGCCAATTATATTTCACCATTTCTTCTCTCACCGTCTTTGAATCAATAGCATCACGATTCTGCCAAATATAAATTAACGCTTTAATAAAATCTTCTTCTGTGTCTTTTATCAAACAACCACATTTCCCATTTATAACAGCCTCGTTCTCTTCTGTCTTTGTAGCAATTGTATACAACCCAGACATCGTATACTCAAACGTTTTTGTCGGAGGCTGAACGTTAAAATACGATGTTATTGGGACAAAAGACACTCCGATATTTGCCTTGTCAAAATATGGTTTTAATTCCGTATTAGGGATTCTTCCATAAAGAACCACAGTATCGTCAAGCGACAACGACCTTACCATTTCCTTATACTGAGACAACTCATTATGATGGCCATCTCCTATAATATCGTAAGTTATCGGAACTGCAGGAAATTGGCGATGAAACTCCGATACCGCCCTTATCGTTTTATCAATCTGCCTGCCGGCTAATGTTCCGACATAAATCAGACGCAGCGAATCTATTTTTTTATATGTATCGGAGATTACATCCGCTCCCAACGGCAATATGTGAGTGTTGTCCAATGTCCTGTTCAACCGCTTCATCACCCCCTTTGAAATTACAGAAACCACATCATATTTTTTGCAAGCCTGCTTTATTTCGCCATCGTATTTGTCCCTATCTTGCTGTGTTCCCCACACGGCAATTGTGCGAACATCCAATATCATTTTCTTGAACGGCAATAATTTTTTCAACCAAATGCAGTGCTCAAAATATTCAACCAATACTATTCCCCTAAATGTGAGAATCTGCCACAATGCCTGCAAAACGAATCTAATTCCACGAATCGCAACAGAGCCACCATAACCGACATAGCGGACGTTCACACCATCCAGACCTTGCTTTTTTTCACCGCTGTCAAAACATAGAACAGTTATGTCGTACTCGCTTCTCAGATATTTGCACCACTTGTAGACATCAATCAAATATCCAAATTGATGTTTATTAACAATCAACAATTTCGGTTTTTGCATACTTATTGAAAGAAAAATTTATATAGCCAATATTCAGATGCCTCGGTTGGCAACATTACTGATTTATACACCACAAAGAATATTTGTGTATATGCAAGAGTTGCGACACTATAAAACATCGCCTTTTTCCGCCTCTGCTTCAAAAAATAAAGCAGATACGCAATCAACGGCAAGTTGAATATCGTAAAGTATTCAATCGGCCGTAAAAAGATATGGGACGTATTGACAAATGCGTTATAACTATAAATTCCGATGAGAAACAATGAGAAACAAACAGGCAAATACTTATCGTCTTTATAGAATGTCCTCATCTGTGGATAAAACCAAATTATACAAATCCCAATCACAAAACCACTGATGCGATTCGGTCCCCATGCAGTTTGCCGCAAATTGTCTTCTGTCAAAGCCCGAATTCCTTCCGAATAGTTCTCATATCCAGCAAACGACAACACACCAGAAGCATTATTCATTACACTCAGCCACGTTGGCGTTGCTCCCAGAACGACAAAAAACGCCAAAATTGCCAAATTGATGTACTTTTTATCTAATGGCAATTTATTATACGTCAACAGATAAAATGGCAACAATAATATTGCGGATTTGTGGATAAATGTCAAGATAAATATCCCGACTACATATTTAACGACTTTTCTCTCTGAAATAAATTTTGCAAGAAGTACAAACGCACACATCGCAACGCTTTGCCTAATACCATTCATCCAATTCAGGAAATAAGAAGAATTGAGCATAACGCATAACGCAATGTATGGCAACAAGTATTTTTTGTCTTTTAATGCGTAATATATGAATGAAATTTGGAGTATCGCCCAAAGCGCAAAATAGAAAAAATAATGGAAATCAGCCTTAGCCATAAAATTCGTAATCACGACAAAAGCCGGTTCAAATGTATCCCGGTCAATAGGATAACCACTCTGAATACGAATATAGGTTTGATAGTATGAAGGATAATCCACTCCTACATTAAATCTTGCACCAGCGATTATTCCAAACAAACAAATTGACGCAACAATCTCAGGACTCCAAAAAGAGGCTTGTGTTTTAGACAGCACCTCCTTGTTGGCAACAGACTTTGCCATCAAATATAACATCAATGCCGTTAGATAATATACAAGTATGCTTTCTAACATTGATAATCGTGTTTTATAATCTCTGAATAAAATTTTTCCAATTCAGAAACGACATTGGATGCAACAAATTTTTGTTTGACAGTGTTGAATCCATTTTCAGCAAGTCTATTTCTCAATGACTTGTCTGTTATCAATAATTCCATTTTATCTTTTATCTGAGCTACATCTTCTGGATTTACAAGAAGTCCGTTTTCTCCATCTTGGATTATTTCTTTTCCAGATGTACGCTCGGTATATATCAATGCTTTTCCTCGCCCTAATATTTCAAGAGCCACCATACTGAAATTCTCGAAATAGGTGGGAATGCAAGCGAACCCACATCTGTCAATTTCTTGTTGAATCCGCTGCCGTGAACAAAATCCCAAGAATTTAACCCTTTCTTGATATTCTGGAGCCACAAAACTCAGAGCCGTTGCCTTGTCGCCGTTGCCTGCCAGCCGCACCTCCAAATCGGGATATTTACCAGCCAATAGATTAAATGCTTTCAATAAAGAGTAGCACCCCTTGGTTTCTGTCAATTTTCCAACAAATAGAATCACATTTTTATCCACTTCTGTGGATGCCGATAAAAAAGAATCCTCGATAGGATTATAGATGACAATCTTCTTCTTGAAATGGTTGGTGGCAAAATTTTGATATATGTAGTCCAATGAATATTGGCTTACTGCTGAAATGTAGTCGCAACGATTAAAATGATGTTGGTCATTTATTTTTGCAGCTGTATTGTCAAAACCCTTGCCTTCCAGAATAAACGAGCAACAACCATGGATTCTAAGCACTGTTGGAACAGGGAATCGCCTATATTTTAATGATTTTGCCTGCCAATTAAAAGAATAATAATCCGTCAATTCAACAATGTCTATACCTTGCTCCTTTATCAACTGCTCTATAAATAATTCTGTATATGTCAATTCCGATTGAACTATAGGTTTTGAGCAACCTAATTTCGACAAAACCCGAATAGCCCTTGTCACCAAACCGTTGTCTCTAAATCGTTTATGCAACCGAAACACCCTCACTCCATTAACTACGGAGTACTCGGGTAAATTCTGCACGTCGGGATAATAACCCACAACAAACACTTTATGTCCTCGCTCGACAAGCAATTCAGCAACAATTTTCGTCACGCTGCCTATTCCGCCTGTTGTAAATGGAGGATATTCACTGCAATAGAACAATATATTCATCTGCGGATTCTATTTCGGATAAAAGTTTTGACAAAAAGTTTCTCTGACTTGCTCAAGCCAACAAAATAAACAAACGCTACAACAAGCACTACGCTTGAGGTCGTGGTTAGAATCAACTTGCTAAAAGTCTCAAAAAATCCGCCAACTGCCATCGGTATCGGAACTGCCAATATTGAGACCAGCAAAATAGGCAATACAACAGACTTTAGATAATCCCATATATTGATTTTCAGACACACTTTCTGGAAACACAATCGCACAAAAAGAGTGATGGCATTCACAAATATTTGGATTATCAACAATGATTCAGGCGCATATCCCATCCACAAAAACAGATATGTCAGTGGAAGATTTAAAAGCAAGCACATACTTGTAACAATCATGTATTGTTTAATCTTTCCAGTCGCCTGCATTGCCGTCCACAGAGGTCCAGTTAAAGAATCTATTAAACAAAATATCAGTATCAATTGTGAAAACGATGTGCTGTGATCCGGCGGATTTTTCAGCCAAAGTCGAAGTATGTAGTCCATATTCAAAATCAGCGGAATTGCCATCAACAACATCAAAAAATATGAATATTTCGATATAGAGAACACCAATGTTCTGAAATGAGCGGAATCACCCTGTGAATACGTTTTTATTATCTGTGGATTCGCTGCCGTTTGTAGATTTGACACGAAATTATATATCGCAGCCCTGACTTGGTTTGTTATACCCATCGCAGCATTCAACGACACTCCACAGAAAATATTCAATATAATATTTGTTCCTTGCTTATATCCAACATCAGCCACACCTCCAAACACATTCCACCCCGAAAATGCTGTCATTTCTTTCAGCAAACTAAGTTCGGTTTTCAAAGAAAGTTTTTGTTTGAATTTTATTTGACAGTAAATCAGATATACAACATCGACCACTATTGTCACAATAAGCAACAGCACAGAATATATAATCAAACTATCTCCATGGAACACCTGTATCATCCACACAATTATCAGTTTAAGCACTGTCTCAAAAATACTTGAATATGCATAAAACGACATTCGTTCATGAGCGACAATCGCCGCGTTGAATGGCACACGTATTATGCTGACGCACGTTGTTATAAGCGCTATGTGATATATCACGACTGATACGCTATGCCGTGCATCTGGTATATCAAGCTGGGAGTCAACAAACCACAATCCAATAGTTTCTCCTAACAAAAGTACGATTCCTATCAGAACGATATGCGACAATAAGCTCGCGGAAAAGACCTTTTGTGCAAATTCAGCATCGTTCTTACCAATTGCGACACTCAAATATCTTTGGCACGCATTTGTCATTGCTGAATTGAGAAATGAAAACAAGACAACTACTCCTGCGACAATATTATATATGCCAAAATCTTCCACCCCAAGCACATCCAATATCACTCTATTCGTATAGAGCGACACGACTATAACCAATATCATTCTGAAGTATAAGGCTATTGTATTCTTCGCTATGCGCTTGTTGTTTGATGTGTTATCTGTCATCGTGTAAAAAATGTGTTGTGGTATTAGACCCAAGGCGTTTATGTTGAAGCATGTCTACTTATAAATTCCGCAGAAGTCGAGGATGATTTTGTCGGCGCGGCGGGGGAGCGTCTTGAATGGGTTGTGGGCGGTGAGGAAGACTACGATGTCGGCGCGGTCGTATGCCTCGCGGTAGTCCGTCAACTTAAACACGTTGTGCTCCGTCACGTTAGGCTCAACGACGAGGATGTCGGCGTTGTTGCAGCTTTGCATCACTTTGGTTGTGATGTATTTCGCCGGCGATTCGCGGAGGTCGTCGATGTTTGGCTTAAAGGCGAGTCCCATCATTGCGACTGTCGGCTTGCGGTGGTTTTCGAGCTCGAAGCGGAGCATCGCGTTCTCCACTTTTTCGGCACACCAGAATGCCTTGTAGTTGTTGATTTCGCGCGCTTTTGCAATCAGCTGGCTCTCAACGGGGAAGTCGGCTGTGATGAAGTATGGGTCGACGGCGATGCAGTGTCCGCCCACTCCGCATCCCGGCTGCAGGATGTTGACGCGCGGATGCTTGTTGGCGAGAGCGATGAGCTCCCACACGTTGATGCCCGCCTTGTCGCAGATGAGCGACAACTCGTTGGCGAAGGCAATCTGCACGTCGCGCGAGGAGTTTTCGGTGAGTTTGCACATCTCTGCCGTCTTGCAGTTTGTGCGGTGGAGCGTGCCTTGCACGAATTGGCTGTAGAAGGCGATTGCCTTGTCGGTCGACGCCTCGTCCATACCGCCGATCACGCGGTCGTTGTGCACAAGTTCGTAGATTACGTTGCCCGGCAGCACGCGCTCGGGGCAGTATGCTATATGGATTTTTCCGCTAAGCTCGGGGCGGAGTTCGAAGATGAGTTTCGCCATCTTGTCGGTTGTTCCGACTGGCGATGTCGACTCGATGACGTAGAGGTCGCCTTCCTTAAGCAACGGAATCACGGCGCGTGTGGCAGCCTCGACGTATGATATGTCAGGCTCGTGGTTGCCCTTGAACGGCGTAGGCACCACCATGAAGTATGCGTCGCTCACCTCGGGGGTGGTGCTTGCGTGGAGAGCGCCTGAGCGCACCACGTCCTGCAGCATTTCTTCCATGCCAGGCTCTACGATGTGGAGGTGTCCCTGGTTTGTCATTTCCACTACTTTGGGGTTGATGTCAACACCCGTTACCTGCACGCCATGCTTGGCGGCAATAATCGCTGTGGGCAGGCCGATATAGCCCAACCCCATAAAACATGCTTTCATTGAATTGTGTAATTAAAAGTAGAAGTCATTTTTTGGAATGTCCGCGCGTGCGGACGCTGCCGTCATCGCAGACAGACGGCGTAGAGGAGTGTGCGCCAACGGCGTGCGCGCACGGAGGCGAGAATCTCGCCTATGATTGCCGCTCCCTCCGCGGCAAGTGCCTCGGGAGCGAGGGTGGCGGATGTGAGCATCGCGCCTTCGAAGCGTGTATGTCCGCTGCCCTCAACGGCTGAGGCGAAAGCCGTCAGTCCGTAGCGTTGCAGCTTGTCGATGAGGGCTGTGCGCTGCGATGGCGCAAGGGCACATATCGCCGTGGCAAACTCGCCCCAGCAGGCGGCTGTGCTGTGGTCGGGATGTTCCGCCACATGGGCTGTGAAGCGGTCGTCGCCGAGCGCGACTGGCAACCGGTGTTCAACGAAGCCTTTATGCATGAGCGTGCCTGTCTCGGCGGTGGGCGTAAGGAAGCGGCGCAGCGGAGCGTTGCCCACGATGCTGTCGATGCGTTTGCGGTCGGAGGCGCAGAAATGTGCCAGCGAGCGGGCTTCGGCACGGTCGGCGTCGGTAAACGCCGCGGGCATCCCGGCAGCACCGGTCATTATGTCGCGCAGACGGTCGCAGGCATCGTCGACGTGTCCTGCCTCCTCCAGACGCGCGCGCAGGCTGTCGGCAATGCGCAGCTGCAGGCTCGTCTCGGTCGAGGCGTGATGGTTTTCAACCACCGCCACGTCGTAGCGCATCACGTTAGACAACGCGATTGCCATCGATCCCACCTTGAAAATCAGTTTGTTGTCGCCGCCGATTTCGCGGATATAGCCTTCGTAGCCGGCAAACGGACCGCTCATGATGCGTATGCGGTCGGCAGATGTGAAGTTGCAGAATGGGGAGCGGAGCATCATCAGTTGCCCGGCGGTGTTGTCGTTAAACAGGCGGAAGGCTGTCATCTCGCTGTCTGCCACCACCATGGCGTCTTTCTCCTTGCGCGACGAGTCGACCATCAGACGCGACGCGCCGCTCTTTTCGCGCAGCAGCGCCACAAGCTGGTTCTTGTTGCCGCGCACGAATACGAGTCCTGGCATGGTCAGCGCCATACGGCTCACGCGCTGTCCGCCTACGACGGCAAACTGCTGGCGCATCGGCAGATAGGTGTCGACAACCGCCGGCTCTCTGTCGAGCAAAGCCTTCAGCATCTTCTCGCCTCGTGGCTGAGTGTGGACCACATACCAGTTCTCGCTCATTCTGTCTTGTTTAAACACGTATTCCCCGGCAAGGCGTACGCCTCCCGAGGTAATCAAAAAACTGCAGAGTCTCCGATGGCGTTACAGTACGCGCGGCATCGAAGGCAGTGCCTCTATGTCCTTGTTAAGCCCGGCAACGACAGCCGGTAAAGACACTTTCTTCATCATCTAATCTTTCGTGGCGCAACGTGATGCACCCAATCTTCCGCAAAGATATATAATTATTCTATATTTTGCAAAATAAATCTTATCTCACCTCGGCGCGGAGATGGTATTCGTTGCGCAGACGCTCGAAAGCGTCGGGATTGGCGCGCAGACGCCGGGTGTCGGCAAGAGGGTCGTAGGAGCGCATAATCGTGTCGACGCTGTCTACGTCGGCGCCGAGCAGCGGAGCGGCTGGATGCGGCTTGCCGTCGACCGCCACGCCATAGTGGCGTTCAAATGCCTCGAGAGCCATCGCCGTGGCGCGCTGCTTGCCTTCTGCCGAATATCCTGCGATGTGGGGCGTCGCCACGAAGGCGCGCTCGAGCAGCACGTGGTTTATGCGCGGCTCGTTCTCCCAGCAGTCGATTGCCACCGCCATCTCTCCGCCGTCGACGGCTTTGAGCAGCGCCTGCTCGTCGACGATGCCTCCGCGCGCGCTGTTGACGAGCAGACGGCAGTGGCTGAGACTTTCAAGGAAACGACTGTCGGCGATGTGCCATGTGGCGTCGGCGCCACTGCGGGTGAGCGGAGTGTGGAACGTTATCACGTCTGCCTCGCGCGCCACGGTGGCGAGGTCGACAAAATCGCCTCCCTCACGGCGCTGACGCGGCGGATCGCACCGCAGCACGCGCATGCCGAGGCGCTCGCCCCAGCGCGCCACGATGCCGCCCACGTGTCCCACACCGACCACGCCGAGCGTCAAGCCACGCACGTCGCCTCCGAAGCGGCTGCCTATGACGGCATGCACATACTGCGCCACTGCCGGGGCGTTGCATCCAGGAGCGTTGGCCACGTCGATGCCCGCGCCGCGACACCACTGAAGGTCGATATGGTCGGTGCCGATGGTGGCTGTGGCTACAAACTTCACGTTGCTGCCGTCGAGCAGCGACGCGTCGCAGCGGGTGCGTGTGCGCACAAAAAGTGCGTCGGCACGCCGCACGGCATCGGCTGTGATTCCAGACGCCGGCAAATATGCTACATCACCGAATTTTTCAAGCAAACCCTTGATATACGGGATGTTTGCCTCAACGATTATTCTCATATCAGTTGCAATAAGTTCAACAGGTTGTAGATGACCGCCGGCGACAGGGCGACGCAGACAGCCATAAGTGCGAAAAACACGATGTAGAGCTTCGGCATCTTGCGGATGGTGAAGAAATGCGCCACCTGCACCGCCGCAAGCATGTTTGCCACCACCGCATACGCTTCAGCATGGCTCACGTCTGCCACCATAAACAGCACCGTGGCTACAGCCATCACGTTGACAAACCCATTGTAGGCACGCAGTTGCTGGCGGTAGGATATCAGCGTCAACGCGTTGGAGAGTCCGAATATCGTGCCCACAGCCACCATAAACATCGGCTGGAGCAGCAGCCCGGCGTCCACTCCGCCGCGGAGCGTGGCTATGCCGCCAAGCAGGTCGGGCAGGCGCACCTGCGCCGGGTCGATCCATCCAAACGCCGTGGCCGTCCACACGGGCACCACGATGCCCACAAGCACGGCGAGCAGCGTGCGCAGCGTGAAGATGCGCATCTGGAAAAATCCCACGATAAACACCGGTATGTAGAGCGCGAACACAAAACTCTGCATGGCGCAGACCGTAAGAATCATCGTGATGAGAAACGCCACGCTCTGGCTGTCGCGCTGCTGAAACGTGCCAAACATCACGTAGGTGCACACCACAAGCGCGAGCGCGAGCAGCGTGGGCGTGCCGAGCGACGTCGACACCACGGGGTTTGACAGCGTGGCACAGAGAAACACAGTGACAAACATCATCGTGTGCTCGCGGATAAACACGTAGGTCTTGTTGAGCCAGTTGAGCATCACGGCCGCCACAAACACCACCACCATATTCACCGCCCACGACAATATGCCCGACGGCAGCAGGTGGTCGAGTCCGCCGCCAAACAAGCCTTCGACCGGCGGCACGGAGGGCGTGCCGAAGAAAAGCAGCATAGCGTATGCCGCCACGATGCCCACAACGGCTGTGAGCCACGTGAGCACACGGCTGTTGATGAATCTGTTGATTGCCGCCTCGCCCATCACTCGTCGCCGAATTTCTGCTGACGCACCCTCAGGATGTTTGACACATCAAACCAAAAGCCCTCGGGTCCGCCGCTTTTAGGATTCTCAAACTTGATATAGTCAATGTCGCCCTCATACTCCAGATGTTCCGCCGCCTTGAAGTTCAAGCCGTTGGTAATCACATACTCATGCACCGGGCTAATCACCACCCACGGCTTCTCCTTAGTGCCTGTGCCGGTCGACATGATTGCCTTGATAAGATTGTTGAGACGCGACTGCATGATTGCCGCACGGGTGTATTTCTGACGCTCCTTGAGCACATAGATGTAATATTCCATCTGCTTCAAGTCAAACGGATCGTCGGCGAGCGAGAGCTCCGCATATTTGATTATCGTGTCGCACTCCGCCGGAGTGTGGTGCTTCTTATAGTAGAGAGGCTGTATCTTTTTTGAAAATTCCGACTGGCGATAGGGATCATAGTCCTCCGAAAACACATATCCGAGATACAGATGGCGATATTCCTTGAGCGACATGTTGGTGTCGTTGCTCTGATACTTGCGCCACAACCGCTTGTAGTAGTAGTTTGAGCGCGGATTCTGGATATTGACGCGTATCGAGTCCATATTCACGTCGATTGGACGGAACTTGGTGTCTTTCCTGCCCTTTTCGGGCACTGCGCCTGCCCAAACCCACAGCCCGGCAAACAGCATTATAACCGCTAATAACTTTCTCATCTTCGTTAAAAATATTTCTTTAATGCGACATATTGTAGGCTGCCACAGCAACCATTATGGCGATGCCCGTGAGCGACACGCTTATCACCGTGGGGAAGCCCTTGGCACAGATATACTGCAAAAAACGCTTCGACGGGAAACGCAGTGCCGCGCCTTTGGGTGTACGGGCGAAAAACACTCCGCCGGCAACCGCGCCAACTGCCGCACCAATCACCATCGAGGCATAGTGGCCCATCATCAGTCCGAGAAGCATCCCGGCAACCGACGTTATCAGCATCTGCGGCAGCCCCTGGGTGGCTTTGGTGAGTGCCGGCTGCTGCATCGAGTTGATGGTCACCACAATCACAACCATCACGCCCCAATAAGAAAGCGTGACGGTGGGCACTTCCATCAGTCCGCCCCACTGCAGCAACCACAGTCCGCCATAGGAGGCAAGCACCGACGGCACATAAGGCCTGACACATAGGTAAAGCCCCAAGCCAAGCAGCATCACGCCGAGTATAGTCAACAATACGTCCACAATCTTGCTAATTTTTGCGAAGTTAGCAATTTTCCCCCAATGCCGTGCCCCTTTTAACGTTTTATAGCACGAAGAGGCGCCGTGGGCAATCACCCACGGCGCCTACATTCCATATCAAGTTGGTTTGATTATCTAACGACAACTTTTGTCGCTTTGCCATCGACAACCACTACATACATGCCACGTGCCACTGCAAACGTGCGCTCTGCCGAGTTGATTGCCACTGCCTGACCGGCTGCGTTGTAGACCGACACTGTCGCTGCGTCGCCGACAATGCGGATTTGTCCGTCGGCTGCAATTACGCCTGCTGCCTCTGCACCTACCTGCCCAACGCCCGACGATGTGAGATAGACTGCCTTGACGGTCTTGGTGTTGAGGTCGACTGTCAATTTGTAAGCGCCATTTTTTATGCAGAATGCGCCATTATAATGCTTGCCGAAGTCGGTAAAACCAGTGTTGTCTGTCAATTCACCATCTTTGTTGTCCGGACACCAACGGCTGTTGTTTACTGGACCCCATTCTGCGTCAATACCCGTAACAAAAGCGAAATATGCCAAATCTTCCTCAGCTTCTTCGCCTACAGCCTTGCCTTCCACCTTCAAGTCGATAGGATCGAACGTGAACACGCCCGGAGTTTCCGGATTGCTCTCCGCCATATAGCTGTCGTCGTCTGATGCCCAGTGGTGACCTTCCGCCTTGTTGGATGTTCCAATCACATAAAGCTTTGTAGGAGCAATGTAAAGAGTATTGTCATCCAAATTCATTCGGATAAAGAACGTTCCGACACCCACATTTATAGAGTTGCTGTTTTTGCTTACTGTAAGTTTCTCTGCCAAAGCGCCTTCTTGTTTATCATTTTCCAAGCCCCAACGGTTTCCGTTGACATACGTCCAACCTCCTTCATCATTGTTTTCAGCAAGAACTGACACGAAACCCAGATTTTCACGACCAGGAGCTGTTGTCACGGTTGCAGACCAAACATTTCCACTTTCCCAAGTCATCGCAATGCCGCTGGTTGGATTCCATGCGCCTCCTACTTCATTTTGTCCAAGGATATACATCTTTGGCAACGAGAATGTGTACTTTGCAGCCATCTGCCCAGGAACGTATTGGTAGATATTAATTGTATACTCATCTACTTTCTCCGCTGTCAATGAATTTCCGTTAGGCTTTCTTGCCGCAGTTGCAAATTCTGCTTCATGCGTAGCAACAACCTTGTTTGTACTACGATCCACAATAACAAAGCCATCAACATAATCAGTTCCACTTGGCTCAATTGTATAAAGCGTTCCATTCAACTTAAAAGCGTCTCCACCGCATGTTGAATTCGCCTTCCACGGAGCAGAATAAGCAACATATTTCTCACCATTCCAATAATAGAAATTCTTTTGGCTCCTATTTCTCAACAATATTTCATCATCATCAAGAGATGATGAAACTGGCTGAACAATAGTTTCCGCTCCAGCTGGCATTCCTGTTGTAATCGCTTTTGATTTAGCAACGTCTTGCACTCCTCCTGCAATAAAGACTTTAACCGCATTTGCTGTCGAACCAATGTAGAACACACCACCTTCAGCGCTCATAACATCACCTTTTGCGCGTCCCATATATTGCATACCTACGGGAGCAACGCCATCCGGAAGTTTAACTGACAAATCCTTAACAGAGGTCTCTCCATACGGCAGAATCTTATATGCCGTACATCCTCCGCCATACATGCTCGTGCTAATTATTATATTCCCAGCATCATCCATTGTTATGGCCGTTCCTCCCGCTCCAACTGAAAGCGAATGTTCTCCAGCCTCATCCCAATAGGTCAATTTTGCAGAACTCTTGTCATTAGTCCAGATTTTTCCTTTTCCTCCAATACCATCTCTAGCTTCGACGGCTGCAGGCAGACCCTAGGTCACCTTCCAGTCCTGCGTAAGAGTTTGAGCCTGAACGGCTACCGCGGACGCAACAACAGCGAGTCCGCACACAAGAATGTGTTTGAATTTTTTCATAATTTTAGGTTTTAGTTTGATTTATAAGTTTTAGTTAAGTTCTTCTATTATAAAAAAGTTAGGCAGTAGTCTTTTTTCCTTATTTTTCGTAAAAGTACACATTAAAATCAATACCGCAACATTATTAAGTCTTTTTAACTCACAATTATCTATTTTCAACATCCTGTGTCGCGTCGCAGACGCGATACTTCATAGTAATCCCATTCGTAGGAGCGCAGCAATGACGCATGAGGTCTCTGACCGCCACCATGCCCAGGCGCTTCGGAGATGCGCTACTAGTCACTCTCTGCCTTCATTCCGGAGAGCGAGGGGGATGTCCGCAGCGCAGACGCGATACTCCATAGTAACCCCCATTCGTGGGAGCGCAGCAATGACGCATGAGGTCTCTGACCGCCACCCTGCTCATGCGCTTCGGAGATGCGCTACTACGCCAAAGGAGTCTCTCTCTGCACCCGGAGAACGAGGGGATGTCCGCAGCGCAGACGCGATACTCCATAGTAACCCCCTTTCGTAGGAGCGCAGCAATGACGCATGAGGTCTCTGACCGCCACCATGCTCAGGCGCTTCGGAGATGCGCTACTAGTCACTCTCTGCCTTCATTCCGGAGAGCGAGGGGATGTCCGCAGCGCGGACACGCTTTCAGTTAACCCCGGACCGCGTCCGGGGCAGAGCGACCAACGCAGCATGCACCGCAACGCGGTGCCGCTGAGGCACAAGCTTGTTTTTGTTTTTTGGATAAAACCGGCTGCGCCTCGGAAAAATCAGAATTTCAAGCAAGCTTGATTTTGCTTTTTTGATAAAACCGGCTGCGCCTCGGAAAAATCGAAGCAAGCTTCATTTTTCTCTCGGCTTGCGCGGTTTTTCTCTCGGCTTGCACTAACTTTTGATAATTTAGGCTGCGCCTCGGAAAAATCAAAATTTCAAGCAAGCTTGATTTTGCTTTTTCTCTCGGCTTGCACTAACTTTGCAAAAAATTTCTATGAAGAAGCCGAAATTGGAAGGGGTGAAAAATCTCTTGTTTGACTTGGGCGGCGTCATTATGGACATCCGCCGCGAAAATTGTGTTAAAGCCTTGGAGCAACTGGAAGTGAGCGGCATCGGCGAGATGCTGGGCGTCTACTGCCAGCAGGGCGCATTTCTCCAACTTGAAGAGGGAAAAATCACACCGGCTGAGTTTCGCGACTATGTGCGCGGCAAGTCTGCCCGCACACTCTCCGACGAGGAAATCGACACGGCATTTGACGCCTTTCTTGTGGGCATTCCTGTGGCACGCCTACATGCGCTCGAGTCGCTGCGCAACCATTATAAGATATATGTGCTGTCAAACACCAACGCCATAATGTACAACCAGGGCATCCGCCGCGAGTTTGAGAAAGACGGCAAACACCGCGAAGACTATTTCGACGGCATCTGCACAAGTTTTGAGGAGGGCGTGGCAAAGCCCGACCGCCGCATCTTCGAGGCCGTGGTGCGCAAATTCGGCATACGCCCGGAAGAAACGCTGTTCTTCGACGACTCGCAGACCAATCTCGACGCGGCAGCGGAACTGGGATTCAAGACGTGGCTTGTGGCTGAAGGTACGGAATTCATGGAAGCGTTCGGGGAGTAATGGATACTTTTTTCAACAAGCAAGTCCCCGACAACATGCCGCCGTTAGCGGCAACGATAGGGATGTTTGACGGCGTGCACCGCGGCCACCGCCTTGTTGTCGACAATCTGCGCCAAGCTGCGTCGGCACGAGGATTGAAAACCGCCGTGTTCACCTTCCCCAACCATCCACAGTTGCTGTTTCACCCCGACTGCGGCCTGCGGCTGCTCACAAGCCCGGAAAAGAAGGCTTCGCTGCTGGCGCAGACGGGCGTTGACTACACTTTCTTCCTCTCATTCACTCATGAATTGGCGGCGATGACGGCACGCGAGTTTATGACGTTGCTGCACTCCCGCTACAACGTGCGGCTGCTCGCCGTGGGCTACGACCACCGCTTCGGACGGCGGTCGGACGAGACTTTTGCCGACTATCAACGCTACGGCGAGGCGATTGGCATGGACGTGATAACCACTCCCGAACTCAGCGGCGACGGCCATATCAGCTCGTCTGCCATACGCCGACGGCTGGCTGAGGGCGACGTGAAAGGCGCCGCCTCGATGCTCGGACACCGCTACTGCATTGCCGGCAAGGTGGTGGACGGCAAGCGCAACGGCCGCCTTATCGGCTTCCCCACTGCCAACATCGACCTTGACGACATACCTCTGCTCGTGCCACCCGACGGCGTATATGCCGTTAAAGTATCGGTCGACGGAGCGACATTCGGTGGTATGCTCAACATCGGCACTCCGACAGTCGACCATGCAACACAACGCACCATTGAGGTGAATATCTTCAACTTCGACAACGAGATATACGGCAAGACGGTGAATCTTGAATTTGTTGACCGTGTGCGCGACGAGCGACGCATGAACGGACTCGACGACCTGCGCCGGCAACTACAACTCGACCGAAAAACAATTGAAAATATATTAACACAATCTTCAGAATATGAAAATCATTAATTTTGCCGACGAGCGTTCGCTTGTCAACGTTTTTATGCGCGAACTGCGCGACGAGAAAATCCAGAAAGACATGTTGCGTTTCCGCCGCAACATTGAGCGTATTGGGGAAATTGCAGCCTATGAGATTTCAAAGACACTCGAATTCAAGACCATCGACACCAAAACTTGCCTCGGAACGGCAAAAAGCCATGTGGTGGACGAAACTGTGGTTATCGCCACCATCCTGCGCGCCGGACTGCCTTTGCATCAGGGCGTGCACAACTATTTCGACGGCGCTGAGAACGCTTTCGTGTCTGCCTACCGCAAATATGTGAGCAAAGACGATTTCCGCATCCACATTGAGTATATCGCCGCACCACGAATCGACGACAAGGTGCTGATAATCACCGACCCTATGCTCGCAACAGGATCGTCGATGGAGCTTGCCTACGAGGCGCTGCTGACAAAAGGCAAACCTTCGAAGGTGCATATCGTGTCGGTAATCGCCTCGCAACAGGCTATCGACTTTATCCGCGACAAATTTCCCGCCGACACCACTCTGTGGGTGGCTGCCATCGACGACGAAGTCAACGAGCACAAATATATCGTGCCTGGACTCGGAGATGCCGGCGACCTCGCGTTCGGTGAAAAAGAAGGTTAACGGATTAAACCTTTTCCGCTCATCTTCGTTCTAAAAGATACCAACAAACAAAAACGAAGAATGATGAAAAGACTTTTTACAACAACCCTGCTCAGCATCGTGATGCTGCTTATCTGCGCCCCAGGTGCGGCAGCGTCAGACAGAGCCATTGCCTATCACGACCTGCCTCTACGCGCGCAGTCGTTTGTCAAAAAATATTTCAATCCGCACAAGGTGGTGCTCGTGAAGGAAGACCGCGGTTTCCGCGACACCGACTACGATGTGAAGTTTACCGACGGAAGCGAGATTGAGTTCAACGGCAGAGGCGAATGGACCGAGGTGAAATGCCCTAAAGGTTTGAAAAACGGCATCATACCAGTGCAGATAATGAACTTTATGAAACACCGCGGCTATCTGAAGCATGGCGTGAAGCCTGTGAAGATTGAATACAGCCGAAAGGGATATGAGGTGAAACTGAGCAACGGAACGGAGCTGGAATTCGACAACCGCTTCAATCTTGTCGACGTGGACCATTGAGGAATTTTCAAAAAAAAGTTTTGGCGTTTCAGAAAATTTGCCGTAACTTTGCGCCACTAAAACCTCGATACCCGGGTGGCGAAATTGGTAGACGCGCTAGTTTCAGGTTCTAGTGGTGTAACAACCTTGTCGGTTCGAGTCCGATCTCGGGTACACAGAATGGCTGACAATCTTTTGATTGTCAGCCATTTTTATTTTATCAGCCAGAAACAAGCAATACTGCTATTTTTTAGATGCGTAAAATCCTCGCCACGGCGATTGCTGCCTTCACCATCCATAAAGGCAGACGGTCGGCGAGCAGAAAACACAGCCGGTAGACATACGGAATGTTGCTGAAACTCCAGATATGCGCATTGGTTTCGGGATAGGTCGACCGCCAACGCACAATGTCGCGGTGGCTGCCTCGGAGCATCTTTATCTTTGCCGTAAACCGTGCGAACAGAATGAATTGCGAATAGCGTTCGGCATACGCCTGCGGCATCGAGGCAAACCAACGGTCCATCCCGTCGACAAACGCAAGATGGTCGGCAAGCACACGGTCCATTCGCTCGGTCGACAACGAGTCTGTCGTTTCTTTACGATAATGATAGAACGGACGGTTGTAAATCACTATGCGGCGCGTTGCAACAGCCACTCTGAACCACAGTCCCAAATCTTCCCAACAGTTGACCCCCTCAAAAAAGCGGATGCCGTTGTCGACAATCACACTGCGGCGTATAATCTTGTTCCACAATGAGCAATGAAGCGTGTCGAGAGGCATATCGTTGAGCTGTGGATAGTCGAGCGAAGGGAAACCCACCGTGTCACAACGCCCCTTGCCCTTCTCCAAATAATACGGGGTGCACACCACGTCGGCGCCTGTGGAATCAGCCACGCGCAGCATCGTGCCATACATCTCGGCATCAACCCAGTCATCTGCGTCGCAATGGATTACGAATTCTCCGCTCGCCGCGTCAACACCGCGCTGCCGTGAATATGCGCTGCCTCGGTTGATGTCGTTGCGAAGCACCGTCACCTGGTCGCGCCGCTGCGGATAGCTCGAAACCACCGCCTGCAGCACCGCCTCGGAAGCATCGGTGCTGCTGTCGTTGACAAAAATAAACTCTATGCCGCCCGACAGCGACTGACGCATCAGCGAATGCACACAATCTCCGATATGCCGCTCCGCATTGTAGAATGGAACGACAACCGAGAGCCGTATGTCTGTTTTCGCAATGTCCATAGATACATACAAAGTTAGTGATTTCGCCGATAAAAAGAAATATATTAACTTTGTGTTATTAAAATTTATTGTTGTGGCAGAAAAAAAAATTGTTGAAACTCCGCTGATGAAACAGTTTTTCGAGATGAAGAAAAAACATCCCGATGCAATCATGCTGTATCGTGTGGGCGACTTTTACGAAACATTTTCAACCGATGCCGTCACGGCTTCGGAAATATTGGGCATAACGCTCACAAAACGTGCCAACGGCCCGGGACAGCACATCGAACTTGCCGGGTTTCCCCACCATGCGCTCGACACATATCTGCCAAAACTGGTGCGCGCGGGAAAGCGCGTTGCAATCTGCGAGCAACTTGAAGACCCTAAACTGACAAAAAAACTCGTGAAGCGCGGCATCACCGAACTGGTGACTCCGGGAGTAGCCATCAACGGAAATATGCTCGACTACCGCGAGAATAACTTCCTCGGTGCGGTGCATTTCGGGAAAAACGCCTGCGGAGTGGCATTTCTCGACATCAGCACCGGTGAGTTTCTTACCGCCGAGGGCACAATCGACTATATTGACAAACTGCTCGCCAACTTCTCTCCGAAGGAGGTGCTGGTGGAGCGGTCGTGCAAAAAACGCTTCGACCAATCGTTTACGGCTAAATATCTGACGTTTGAACTCGACGACTGGATGATGACTGGCGAGGCTGCACACGACAGGCTGCTGAAGCAGTTTGAGACAAAAAATCTGAAAGGGTTCGGTGTCGACAAGATGCATAATGCAATTGTTGCTTCGGGAGCAATTCTGTTCTACCTCGACCTGACTCAGCACACTCAGATTTCCCACATCACGTCGCTCGCCCGCATCGAGGAGGAGAAATTCGTGCGTCTCGACCGTTTTACGGTGCGCAACCTCGAACTGGTGGAACCAATGTGCGAGGACGGCAAGAGTCTGCTCAACGTGATTGACCGCACAGTATGTCCTATGGGTGCGCGCCTGCTGCGACGATGGACTTTGTTCCCGCTGAAGTCGGTGAAGCAAATCAACGACCGGCTCGACGTGGTGGAGCATTTCTTCAAAGACCGCGAGGGACGGGAACTGATTCAACGCCAACTGGAACTGGTCGGCGACATGGAGAGGCTGGTGTCGAAAGTGGCGGTGGGAAGAATCTCGCCACGGGAGATGGTGCAGATGAAAAATGCGCTCAACGCGGTGGCGCCGATAAAGGCTTATTGCGAAGATGCCGACAATGCCGTGCTGCGGTCGTTCGGCGAGCAACTGAATGCATGCGCCTCCATACGCGACCGCATTGAACGGGAACTGAACCCCGACGCGCCAAACGCAACCAACAGGGGCAACGTGATCAGAACCGGCGTCAACGACGAACTCGACTCGCTGCGCGAGATTTCATATTCCGGAAAGGACTATCTGCTGAAAATACAACAACGTGAGAGCGAGCTGACGGGTATCCCAAGCCTGAAGGTGGCTTACAACAACGTGTTCGGATACTACATCGAGGTGCGTAACACGCACAAGGACAAGGTGCCGCCGGAATGGATCCGGAAGCAGACGCTTGTCAACGCCGAACGCTACGTCACTCAGGAGCTGAAGGAATATGAGGAGAAAATCCTCGGCGCTGAGGAGAAAATCCTTTCGCTGGAGACTCGACTGTTCAACGACCTGGTGGCTGCCGTGGCGACATACATCCCTGCAATCCAATTGAATGCGTCGCTCGTTGCCAGACTCGACTGCCTGATGTCGTTTACAAGGGTTTCTATCGAAAACCGATACAACAGGCCGGAAGTCAACGAGTCGCTCGACATCGACATCTCGGAGGGACGACACCCTGTCATCGAGAAGCAACTGCCGCCGGGAGAGTCATACATCGCCAACAACGTGACTCTCGGAAACGAGTCGCAGCAGATAATGATGATCACCGGTCCGAACATGGCGGGTAAGTCGGCGCTGCTGCGACAAACGGCTCTCATCGTGCTGATGGCACAGATTGGATGCTTCGTGCCTGCCGACGCCGCGAAAATCGGCATCGTCGACAAAATTTTCACACGCGTCGGGGCTTCCGACAACATTTCGCTCGGGGAGTCGACGTTTATGGTGGAAATGAACGAGGCGGCTTCTATTCTAAACAATCTGAGCGAACGAAGTCTTGTGCTGTTCGACGAGCTGGGACGGGGCACGAGCACATACGACGGAATATCTATAGCATGGTCGATTGTGGAGTATATCCACGAGAACCCTCGGTTTCACGCAAAAACTCTCTTCGCAACGCACTACCACGAACTCAACGAGATGGCTAAAACGTTCAAACGCATCGCAAACTTCAATGTGTCGGTGCGCGAAATCGACGGAAAGGTTGTGTTCCTCCGAAAACTCGTGGAGGGAGGCAGCGAGCACAGCTTCGGTATACACGTGGCGAAACTCGCCGGACTGCCGCCGGCAATCGTCACCCGCGCAAACGAGGTGCTTCACCAACTTGAATCGGCAAACTCGAAGGATGCCGCGGCGCAATGCCTCTCGGAAATGGACGAAGGCAGTGGAAAGGGTGTACAGCTGTCGTTCTTCCAACTCGACGACCCTGTTCTGAGCCAGGTGCGCGACGAAATCCTGAACACCGACATAAACAACCTTACGCCAATGGCGGCGCTCAACAAACTGAACGACATAAAGGCAATAATTACTGGCAAAAAGGGGTGATTTGAAAAAATCAGAAATTTTACATATCTTTGTATTACATGGCAAACTAAACTGAAAAACTGCTCGTGGAAAATATTGACTATAAATCCTTACATCTGACTCCGGAACAGGAGGACCAGAACATTGAAGCCGCCTTTCAGGACGTGCTCAACGGATACCTGCACAGCAACCACCGCAAAAAGGTGGAAATAATAAAGCGCGCATATTCATTCGCCAAGGAGGCGCACAAGGGCATACGCCGGCGGTCGGGCGAGCCTTACATCCTACACCCTATCGCCGTGGCGAAAATCGTGAGCCAGGAAATCGGTCTCGGATCTACGTCGATATGCGCTGCACTGCTGCATGACGTGGTGGAGGACACGGAATACACTGTCGAGGATATCGAGATGAACTTCGGCAAAAAGATTGCTATGATTGTCGACGGGCTGACAAAGATTTCAGGCGGCATTTTCGGCGACAGGGCTTCGGCTCAGGCGGAGAATTTCAGAAAACTGCTGCTGACAATGGCGGAGGACATACGCGTGATTCTTATCAAAATGGCTGACCGTCTGCACAACATGCGAACTCTCGGTTCGATGCTGCCGAGCAAGCAGTATAAGATTGCTGGCGAAACGCTCTACATCTACGCGCCGCTCGCTCACCGACTCGGTTTGTTTGCCATAAAAACCGAACTTGAGGACCTGAGTTTCAAATACCAGCACCCTGAACAATACAAGAAAATCGTAGCGGAAATCGAAAAAACAGACAAGGACCGACAGATGGTCTTTGAAAACTTCGCCGCTCCAATCCGCGAGAAACTCGATGAAATGGGGCTCAAATACTCGCTGTCAACCCGCGTGAAGTCGGCTTTCTCTATCTGGAACAAAATGGAAACCAAACACGTGCCGTTTGAGGAGGTCTACGACCTATACGCTGTGAGAATCGTGTTCGACTGCTGCGAGACCGACAACGAGAAGACGATTTGCTGGAGCATATACTCTGCAATTACCGACATTTACAAGCTGCACCCTACCAGAACACGCGACTGGGTAAGCACGCCGAAGGCCAACGGATACCGTGCGTTGCACCTGACGGTGATGGGCAACGACGGAAACTGGGTGGAGGTGCAGATCAGAAGCCAAAAGATGGACGACATCGCTGAACGCGGTTTTGCAGCCCACTGGAAATACAAAATCGGTGAAAGCGACGAGGAGTCGGAACTCGAAACGTGGCTGAAAACGATTACCGACCTGCTGAAGGAGCCGGGACCGAACGCGGTCGACTTCCTCGACACTATAAAACTGAACCTGTTTGCCACCGAGATTATCGTGTTCACGCCTAAGGGCGACCTCGTGACGCTGCCTAAAGACGCTACGGTGCTCGACCTTGCATACAACCTGCACTCCGAAATCGGTTCGCACGCCATTGCGGGTAAGGTGAACCACAGGCTGGTGCCTATCTCTTACAAATTGCAAAGCGGTGACCAGGTGGAGGTGCTGACGTCAAAAACTCAGAAACCTGTCCCGGAATGGCAGTCGTTCATTTGCACTGCCAAAGCGAAAACAAGACTGGAGGCGGCACTAAGAAAGGAACGGAAGATGCTGATTGAGAAAGGCGAAAAAATGGCAAGAAAAGCGGTCGAGGGGGTGTCGCCGGAAGACTATGCGCAGTTCATATCAAAACTGATGGCGCATTTCCACATCACTACCCGCGACGGTATGTATCTCGCTATCGGCTGCGGACACATCGAAATCAACGAGAGCATCGTGAAGTCGCTGTGCAAAAAGCAGAATCTGAAGTTGCTGAACCGCCTGTGGCCTTTCGGCAAAAAGCCTGCCGACGACTCTGCCCAACACGCTGCCGACCATTCCCATCAGAAAGAAATCGACACGAAAAAGGTATATGTGCTGCGCTCTGTGAACGGTGTGCATAACTACAAGATTGCTCAATGCTGCAACCCGATTCCGGGCGACGACGTGGTGGGATACATCGACGACGACAACAACGTGGTGGTTCACAAAATGGACTGCGAGACGGCGACAAGACTGA
>ULTO01075640.1_pt1 | contig 29961 bp, 26 predicted proteins | sample 1957601 | NCBI WGS metagenome assembly ULTO01 (sample SAMEA4835734, study PRJEB28245) | human gut metagenome | biome: gut microbiome; material: fecal sample | place: Denmark | collected 2008 | reverse complement strand
TGCTCCAGCGTCGGTGCCAGCAGCTCCGCCGCCTGTGTGCAGAGCGTCCGTCGCTCCGCCTGCACGCCGTCAAACAGCGCCGCAAGCTCCGGCGATACTATTTTATTGAGCTTTTCCTGCGAAAGTCGCATAGCAATCGCTCCTTTTTTGTAGTCTTATCTTATTATAACGAACCACGCGCCCCGACACAACATAAAATTCCGCCGCTCGTGCAAAAAAAGCGCCCGTCCGCCGCTCCGAAACGCGGCGGACAGGCGCTATTTCAGGTATGCTCCCGCTGCCATGCCTCGGCGTTCGCCTTGGAGACAGCCTTGATCCGCTCGGCGGGATAGGGCGATGCCTCGCCGCCGTTATAATACAGGAAATACCAACCGTTCGGCATCCGATACAGGCTCTCCTCGTAACCCGCCGCGTCGCCGTATGCACCGCAGACAAACTTCCGAATCAGCTCGGCAGCCTCAGTGTCGTATTCTCGCTTGCTGATGATTTTTTTCATTTCATGCTTGCTCCTTTCCGAAATGATTCCGTATTCTATCACACTTTTCCCGACTTGTCACGCAAATTCGCGATTTTTTTGTCGCCCGACCCGCTCGATGTCCCGCCTCTGTGCAAAAATCGCGCCACTCCTTGACTTTACTCTTGATTTTTCCGTAATCGCCTGTTATAATAGTCAAGCTGATTCCGTCGGCATCAATCCGGAGAGGTATCGAAGCGGTCATAACGGGGCTGACTCGAAATTTTACGGCAGCTTGGTCGTTTCGTCCGCCGGAAATCCTTGATATAAAAGGGTTTTCAAAATCAAAATTCGAATATTTTTCAGTGTTCTCTCCTGCTTTTCTCTCCAAAAATTTTTTGAGTTAAAAGCAGACAGAAATATACGGAGATGTACCCAAGTGGTTGAAGGGTCCGCACTCGAAATGCGGTAGGTCGGGAGTTCCCCGGCGCAAGAGTTCAAATCTCTTCATCTCCGCCACCATATCGGAGCAAAGTTCGCTTTGCTCCGATATTCTTTTATGTTCTTCATTATTCACTTCTTTCAGCAATATCCCACTTGCTTGTAAAATCACCGCTTACAGGCAAGGCAAGTCCTGTTTCCATAGCCTGCGCCGAGGTGATTTTAGAACTGTAATCAAGGTGCGCATAGATATTTGCCGTTGTGGTAAAATCACTGTGCCCGAGCCACTCCTGAATGTGCTTCAACGGTACGCCGTTTGCAAGCAGTAAGCTTGCGCAGCTATGCCGAAGATCGTGAAAGCGCATACGGCGCAGTCCGTGCCTTTCAAGAAACTTCGGAAAAGCCGATGTCAAATAATTCATCTTCATCCGTTCGCCCATTTCATCCACAAACACAAAGCCGTCGTATTCGTAGTTATAGCAGTTGCCGCAGACTTTCTTGTTTAGCTCCTGTGCTTCCTTGACTTGCATAAAGTAATCACGGAAGCTACCGACCAAAGGCAAAGTTCTCAAACTGGATTTTGTTTTTGCGGACTGTTGTTCCACTTCCCGATAAGTACCGTCTGCTTTTGTGAAAGTCACCGTGCGCTTAATTGAAATCGTACCACGCTCAAAGTCTATGGCGTCCCATTTCAGCCCCAGCACCTCGCCACGGCGAAAGCCGTAAAAGGCGGCGACCAGAACGGGCAACTCTAACCTTGTACCTCGGAGCGCTTCAAACATCTTCTGCATTTCCTCTGCCGAAAGAAAAACAGGCTGAAAGTCGTTTTTCTTCGGTCGGTCAACCTTGTCCGCCACATTCTGCAATAACATATCGGTCTTGACCGCATATTTGAGCGCCGAATGGATAATTGCGTGGTAGTGAATGACGGTGTTCGCCTTAACCTTTTTGAGTTGATCGGAATAAAACATCTGCAAATGCCTTGCTTCAAGTTCACGGAGCGTCAGCTTCTTCTTGCGGAAATACGGTTCAATGACGCTTTTGATAAGTCCCAAGTAAGAAGAATATGTCGCTATTGCCAGCCGTCCTTTTGCAATTTCCAGCCATTCGAGAAGATAATCCGCAAACAGCATATCGCTGCTTAAATCGCCCACCTCCTCGGGGACTTCAAATTCCGCCCGCAGCTTTGCAAGTTCGGCTTCGGCTTTGCGCTTGTTACCCTTTTCGGGCAGTCCCAATGAAATCCATTTTGTTTTTCGTTTGCCCTCGGCATTTTTGTAATTGAGTACGGCATAATAGTTGCCGTTCTTTACGGATAAGTGTCCTGCTACCATTTATTTAACCTCCTGAAATTGAATTTGCAGAACAGAACTCCAAACCGACAGCACCAGTATACCATCGGTTTGGGGTTCTCTCTACTGTGCGATTTGTTTCGCCGTATTCGTATCAATACGAATCAGCGCGCATCACGGTTGCGTTCTCTCTGCCGCTTTAACAGTTCCAAGCCCTTGATAATGTCCCTGCGCATTTGCTCGTCGGTATAACCTGCCGGAAAATACTTTTTCAAATCCTCACGCTTGAACTTTATCTGCTCCTGCTGATTCGGCTTTTCCTCCGACATCACCGCATAAATCATCCGATCGTCCAGCACACCATCTTGTGACAGCTTTTTAAGGCGAATGCTCTGTGCGTGAGACGGCGTGCAGTCGTTCAGCTCCATAGCATCCAGCAGTACCCGTTGTTCCGATTGCTCTAAGTATGAGATTTCTACCGCAGGATTGAAAGCGATTTTGTTTTCGTCTACCATTGAAAGCAGTTCGGGGATTAAGTAAGTTAATCGGATATATCTTTTAATTTGATTGCGGCTTTCTCCTGCATCATCAGCCACAATTTCTACACTCAACAGCTTCTGCCCAACTTGGGCAGAAGCTACACCCTGATGTTTTATCGCTTCCAGTTTCATCTTATAGGCAAATGCTTTTTCGCTGGGCAAAATCGTTTCCCTTTGCAAATTTGCGTCCACCATTGCAATCACCGCTTCGTCGTCGGACATCTCACGGACGATAACCGGCATAGTTTCAATTCCGAGCACCTGACACGCCGCCAATCTTCTATGCCCTGAGATTAACTCATAACCGCCGTCAGGCAACGGTCGGGCAAGTGCCGGAGTGATTGCACCTACCTTGCGGATGCTTTCAATCATTCGTTTCATCTCCTCGTTATTCTGCACCTTAAAGGGATGATCCTTGAACGGGTGCAGTTCTGAAAGCGGAATATTCTGCACACGCTCCAGCTTTGCATCGTCACGCATTTCCTGCGTGGTGAATAAATCGTCCAGCTTAGGTAAAGTAAAATCTGTTTTTCTCATTGTCATTTTCCTCTCTTTCATTATTCCCATTTGAGGTTGCTTTCGGCGGGGCGTAAAAAGGTCGCCTCAATGTCCGCCTGAAAGCGGTGCCAGCGGTTGGCTTCGTTTTTCAGCATCGGCACGTCAATAAATCCCAGCGTATGCGCTTTTGCGGCAAGCTGATTGATGTTGTTGCCGATAGCGGACAGATTCCGCATCGCTTCATAGAAACGCCCGTCCGGTTTTTCTCTCGGCTCGTATCCTCGGATAAGCAATCGGACGACTGCCGTTTCGGTAAGTCCTGCAAGCTCTGCCTTGCGTTTTAATTCTTCGGCGTCCTTGGGTGACAGCCAAAACTGTTTTTTAATTCTTTGGTTCATAACCTTTCCTTTCCGCAAGAGGTTTTAGGAGACTGCCTAACAAGTTTTTTACCGTTTGGGAGTACAAACGGTCTGCTTGCTAAAGATTGTGCAGACTATATCCTCCGCTTCGTTTTATTACTTAAGCAAATTTTCTATTGTGTTAATCCGATAGAGAATTTCGCTTCTTTCGAGTAAGTCGAAATCCTTTTTCAGTTGCCTAACCAGCCGAAAAGCCTTATAGATTTTCTCATCGGTTGCGGCTTTTACATTCTTTCCAAGCCCCAATCTTCTAATATATTCCGACAGAGAAAGTCCGCAATAAAATGCGTTTTCGCTGAGTTTTTCTTTTTCGGCAGCGGTCACACGCACATTGATTCCCAGCGTTTTGCTTCGCATAATTCCACCTCCCCTCGCTGTTTTGTGACGGCAATGACGGTTGTGACGGGCTTTTTGCTATATAGTGAAATCGCTGTCATTTTCGTCACCGCCGTCACTTCGTATTAGCTTTATAAGCCTGCTTTTGCCTGTCCGTTTCGTTCGGTATTCAATGCCCACAGGCTCCAAAACCTCGCAGGAAAACTGCCCTAAGTACTTTGTAACCACATTGGGCGTGGTTTCGGTCTCCTTCATTTCGGCAAGTAATTCGGTCGCCGTTCCCACCCATTCGGCACGGTTTTCCATAAAATCCACCACCCGAAAAAGGAATTTCGGCAGCTCCGCTTTGTGAATATCCTCGCTGTTTTTTCGCTCTACCAGCTCCCAAACAAGGTTGTTAAACTGCAAGACCAGTTCCTGATATTCCATATCACGACCGCTGACTAAAAGCGTGGCGGCGTTTGTGCTTCGCTTACGCTTGAACACATAGTTGGTATCCGCCGCACCGATAATCCCCGTAGAGCCGCTAACTTCATTAAAAGGATCGTCGCTGTCCTTCAGTTTTCGCAGGTGGTGAACGAGAAGAACGGATATGTTGTATTCGTCTGCGATTTTCTTGATAGAGGAAATATCATCGTAATCATTTCCGTACATTCCTGTCTTGCCGGCACCGCCTTTTGTGTCACGCACCTTTTGGAGCGTGTCGATAATCACAAGCTTTGTTTTCGGGTGGTCGCTTAAAAAATCGGTAATCTGTTCCTCCAGTCCGCCGCCGATGAGTCCGCACATTACGGCAAAATACAGATTGCTCGGCGCTGTGTCGGTCAGGTTATAGAGCCTGTCCTTAATGCGCCGCTGCGTGTCCTCAAGGCTTAAATACAACACATCACATTGCTGTGTCGTCAGTCCCCAAACAGGCAGTCCCTGCGCCACCTGAAGCCCCAGCCACAGCATCAGCCAGCTTTTGCCGATTTTGGAGGCTCCGCTGATGACATTGACGCCCTGCGGAATAAGATTGTCGACGATGAACACTGTTTTGCTCATCGGTGTGGATAACAGCGTTTCCGCATCCACGGTTTTCAGTTTGTTTTCCATAATAAAAATCTTCCTTTCATTTTTGTGCGGACAGTTAGAAAGCCGAAATCGGGGTTTTAGTATATTTACCCTATCAGCCCCGATTTGGCTCAAAAAAGCCCTTGTAAACAGGGCATTTCCGTACCCCTAACTGCCCGCTCGGCGCTTTCTTGCGCTCTCGTTTTTCTGCTTTCGGTGAACCTTTCGACTGCACGCCAAGCAGTATTTTTGTCGGTTGGAGTTCGGCACAAAAGTCGCTTTGCACTCGACGCAATGATAAGTACGCTGTCTGAAAATCTCCGCACACAATTCCTTGTCGGCAGGTAAAACTGCATTACGGAAATACTTGCATATCAGGGAAAGCGAAATCATCTGAACGCAAACACAGCCGTCGCCTTCGTCCAGCGGAAGGCAGTTGCCGTTATCGTAATTGGCACAAAGCCTGCGAATCAGGCGGTTACAGCGTGTCCTCTGTGACGGGGTAAGCTCTATTCTGTCAGGCACCGGGCTTCACCTCCCTTCGTTCCTCGGTCACGAAGTTAATTACACTGACCTTCGGAATTTTGAGTGATGTTCCGATTTTGACCGCCTGTATCTCGCCGTCGTTGATCAGCTTATAGGCAAGGTGTCGGCTGACGCCGAGCATTACCTGAAGCTGTTTGACGGTTACAATGTCCGGATAATTCGGGAACATCATTTGATATAGCTCTTTGAGCTCTGTTTTTTTCATAGCATTCATTCCTCCTTTACAGCTATGTAAAATCGAATATCGGCCGAGGAATCCCTTGCCGCCGATATCCGCCGCCGTTTTACCCGAATGTCGTTTTTGTTATCCCTGCCCCCATCTCGGCGGCGTTGCTTCGCTCGCGTCGTATCCGACTGTCATTGCAAAGTCATATCCCATTCGGACGGTCATTCAATTGTCAAGGTTCATTGAAGGTTTTTATCCCCTCAAGGAGTAGCCGGCGGGGTACGGGGTGAATATTAGGCAAACAAAAAGCGTTATTCACTTATTCCCCTCACTAACCAATTGGGAAATTTTTTTGAAGTTTTAAAAATTTTTTTGATAACCTCGATTTTAATTGCTTATTTCCGCTTGAAAATGGCGCATTATCAGGTTTTTGTCCCTTCACTTATTCCGACAAGGGTCGGAGTTTGCGCACCCTTTTTTCAAAATATTTTTTTTGCTCAAAACACGAAAACCGCCGAAAAGCCTGATAAACAGGGCGTTTTCAGCGGTAAAATTTTTTTGAAATTTTTCTAATTTGATTGCAAAAAGACAGAAAACCGAGTATAATTACAGAAAAGGTCAACTTACAATATGACAGGTGATAAAATGTATTTTTCCGATTTGGTGCACACTTTACAGAATATTTCTGCGGATGAAAAGGCGGTATTTGTATCAGGGCTGCCAGGCTCAGGCAAGACCTTTGCGGTGCTTCAATTTTGTGCCGAGCACAAAGGAAGTTTGTATTTTTCTTTTAAAAATCTTGATACTGCCTTTGCTCTTCGGGTGTTCTGTAATGCTCACCCCGAGATATTCGACAGCTGTGAAAGCTGGAAAGATTTTTTCGGTTGCTTAAAGCATTACGGCAATAAAAAACACCTGCTTGCCTTTTTTGACAATGCAGGTGAACGGAATGATAAAGATAACTTTTATGAGGCGCTGAATAATTTTTTAGAATCGGATAGCAAAACAACGGTTGTATTGCTCGGCAGACCGTGGGAAATGCCGCCTATCCCTTGTTGGGAGGTGAAAATCAGCTACTTTTCAATGCCGCAGCTTGCGGATGTCTGCTCGCTGCCGGATGAAACCGCAGCGAAGCTCTACTGTTTAACCGGAGCAATTCCGGCGTTGCTTTCTTTATACAATAATGAACTGTCCATTGAGGATAATGTGCGAGCTTTTCTGCGCACCGATTCAGCCTTTTATCGTTTGGCGGAAAGCTGGATGAATGAAAGCTTTCGCACGCCCGAAAGCTATAACACCCTGCTTTATGCAATGGCAAACGGCTATAACCGCATCGGTGAGATTGCAAAATTCTCAGGCTTCCCGAAAAACAAATGCGATAAATACATAAAGGCTTTGATAGAACACGGATTAGTTATAAAAGCTCCCGGCGAAAACGGACACACAAAATATCTTCCCGCAAACACTTATTTAACCTTGTGGTATAAGTGCTTACTGACTGCCGTGCCAAACTCCGACGGAAGCTTCTGTGAGGATGTTTTCAATCGGTTTATGCAGGCTTTTAATGACGAGCTGATGGCAGATTTTTATAAAGATATGTGCGACTATTGGCTGGAGAAAAACCTTAACTCCATTTCAACCGAGTACATCGACACCAAAAATTCAAGCCATCATAACGTCAAAGCAGGCAATGTAACCTTTGACTTTGCCTGCGAGAAAAAGCAGGCTGTATATGCGTATTACGATGCAACTCCCGGTGGAAAGCTTACACAAAAGCTCTGGAAAGAGATTGAAAACAGCACCACAAAGAAGCGACCGTTTTACGAGAATGAATATGTTATCTGCACCGTAAACCGTGTCCCAGACAGCTTTTGGACTTTAAGTAAGCGTTATGATAACGTGCATATCGTCTCTCAGAAAATGTTATTTGCAACATACAAGAAGGAATATATCAAAATGGCGCATCCACGTTTCGTGCCGTCGTTCGTAAAATAAATGTATCAATTTCTGATCAAATTTCAATTTTAAAGTATTTCTAACTCAGTTTTTCGAACAAAATTTATTGACATAGAGTATAACATTGGATATAATATTAGATAGAAACAATGTTATATTTAAGAGGTGGCATTATGCAGAAACTTATAAAACAGATAAGGGCATATTTGAATATGAGTCAAACCGAGTTCGCCGAACAACTTAATGTTACCTTCCAAACCGTGAATCGTTGGGAGAACGGTCGTGCTGTGCCTAACAAATTGGCACAATCAAAAATGTTTGATTTTTGTAAGGAAAAGCACATCCCTGTTTATGATATGACTTTGAAAAGGATTGCCGAGGAATCAGAAGCAATTAAGTTGGATACAGACCGAGTGCTTCTTTATCATGGTTCAAAGTCGGGTATTGAAGGCCCTATTGAGCCCAAGAGCCGAAAACAATGTGACTTCGGCAAAGGCTTCTATATGGGAACCGATCCCGGTCAGGCACTAACTTTGATCTGTGACTATGAGAAGTCTAAGTTCTACATTGTTTCTGTAAGCGTAGATAAACTCGCTCACATTGAAGTTCCCGCTGATATTGACTGGGCAATGCTTGTAGCATATCACAGAGGAAAAATGGAAAAAATAAACGGTACGCCTTTCTACAACAAGTACCGTGCTATGACATTAAACAAGGATCTTATTATCGGAAGCATTGCGAACGACCGCATGTTTTTCGTTATCGATAACTTTTTTGTCGGCAATGTAACCGATATGGCACTTATCAATAGTCTCTCCGCACTTCAGCTCGGTAAGCAGTACGTGGCTGTTTCACAAAAGGGTTGTGATGCTGTTCACATCGAAGCAGAAGTTGAGCTTTCTTACCTTGAAAGACTGTTTATGAAAGAAGTAGCCGAAGAAAACCGGGCGAGAGGGATTTCCCTTGCCAACGATATTTGCAAGAATTATCGTCGTGAGGGTATGTTCTTTGATGAAATACTCGACGAGGCCAAGAGTGGAGGAAAACAATGAACGAGCTTCAGTTAAAGCTTTGTGATATTCAAGGTAGATTATTTGAACTATCTGCCGAGAAGAAATATAACAGCGCCGCTTTTATCAAGGCATTTATGATATCCGATACCGCAAAGGAGCTTGATTCAAAGTATAACCGTATGCAGTGGGCAGGAGAAGAATATCTGCTTGAGGAAGTCGCCTCTGTTGCAGGTGAATCGCTTACAAGAAACGGAGAGATATTTTCTGCTGATGTGCTGTACTGGATAGGCTATATCTATCGTTATTGGCACTATTACACCGGTGAGGATAGCGCAAAGATTTATAAGCAAGCTCCAGCCCAAACAATGAAACGAAATTATATGATTTTCCACACTATGGATCCCGTTCTTGCTATTGAGGACTTGAAGGAAATTCATAATCAGAAACAGTAATCAGAATTCGGAGATCGGTATTATGAACGAAGAACGCTTAAACGCTTTTGAAAAAATGCTTTCCGACATTCTTGCGCAGTACGATTCGGTTACAGAGAAATTGGCGGTGCTAAAGGCTGAGGGGAAAGAGAAAACCGTTACCTATCGCCAGCTTTTTACAAATAAACTGCAATATCAAACGATATTGTCGTACTACCGGACATACGGTCTTTGGGATAATGAGAAGAAATAATAACACCGAGAGGTTTGATAAAATGAGTGAAAATAATAAGCTAAACGGAATATTAACATCAGTTAAAAATGCGGCTGGACAAGTATCGGGAATGGCTGCAAATACTGCCGAGGGAGTTAAGACTACTGCATTGAAGATTAAAGACGATGCAGTAGCAAAGCAAACAGAGCGAAAAATAAGTCTTGCCGAAAAGAAGAGACTCGGTGATTTAAAGAAATATTCTCCAATATTCAAAGAAGATGTCGCAAACGGTGAGCTTTTGTTAGAGCGTTTTATCAGGATAGTGAACTATGATACTCGCCTTGAAAATGAAGCTTGTAAGGATTCTATCGGATTTTATGAGAAAACCGATGATAGGAAGTTGCCTACGCTGTACACAAAATATGTGCGCACAATGGGACTCACTTTCTATCCTCAATTAAGTGAATCTGTCTTTGTTTCCGATCCTTGTATTCCCGGAAAATTTATTGAAATTGATGAATACTACAACTATATGAAGCAAGTCAGAGTAAATGAGTTAACAGTTGTAGCACAGGCACTCGGTGCCAAAAGCGTGAGCATTGAATTAAGAAATTCCACAAAGTCACTTTTTCACTCTTCAGTTGACGCAAAGGCGAAAGCCGGAACAATTGCAGACGGTAGTGCTACCAAGGAAACAAAAAAGAAGCAGTCTAAGAGCATTGAAATTTGGGCATCTACCACATTCAAAACATCTGTTTTTGACGGAAGTCCTACTGCCCCGGAATTGCTGTATTTCCGTAACGAAAGTGACATATCCGCTCTCATTCAAATGGTTCTTGTAAACAAGAGCAAAGTAACCGAAAGAAAGTATTCTATGAAAGCAAGTTCTTCATCCGGAGTATCGCTCACGGAGGCTGCTAGCATTTCAGGAACTTTAAAAAAGATAAAATGCAATGCCGGAGCCAGCTTTGCAAAGTCTGCTGAAAATGAGAGTAAAGCATTTTTAGATTACACAATCGTATTTTAATGATAAACTCGGAGGTGCGAAATGGCACTTGAAAATAAATTAGGTCTGACAAGCTCTGCCGACCTTGCCCGTGAGGAAGAACGAATTAGCAAGAAAAAGGCTGTTGAACTTTTTGAAAAGGGTATTTTAGATAATCTTCCGGTCGGCAAGTTTTCTACATTGCAAGCAATCCATAAATACCTCTTTGAGGACATTTACGACTTCGCAGGCAAACTCAGAACAGTCAATATTGCAAAGGGCAATTTCCGTTTTGCTCCTTTAATGTACTTGCAAGCGGCGCTTGAAAACATTGATAAAATGCCGCAGTCAAACTTTGACGAGATCGTTGAAAAGTATGTTGAGATGAACGTGGCTCACCCTTTCCGTGAGGGCAACGGTCGCAGCACCCGCATTTGGCTCGACCATATCTTAAAGAATAAAATCGGCAAGGTTGTTGATTGGAGCAAGGTTGACAAAGAAGATTATCTGCTTGCTATGGAGCGCAGTCCGATTAAAGATGTGGAAATTAAAGTGTTGCTAAAAGGTGCACTTACAGACGAAATAAACAGCCGTGAGGTTTATATGAAAGGCATCGACCACAGCTACTACTATGAGGGTTATACAACCTTTAAGACGGAAGAATTATGATAACGAAATGAGGTACAAATATGCCCGATAAGAATTGGCAATTTGAACTTGAAGAATATATAAGGCAAGGCGAACCAGACAGAGCCGAAAAAAGTGAAGCTTGGCAAACAGCTATCGGTTTGCAGGCAGTTGACGGGCTGAAAACCTCTGAATATTTGCTGGATACCGCAAAGGATCACATCGAAGGCAAAATCACCATCGACGAGGCTCAAAAGCGTATACACAGCTATTACGAGCAGAGAACCACCCGCACCGAAACCGAAAACGAAACCAAAGAGGCAGATATTGTATCTGCAAGAATAACGAAGATTTTGGGCGAAAAGGCGTTTCAGTTCTCTCCTGCTGAGTGGATTACCATCCACCGCAGATTGTTTGAGGGCGTATTTGACCACGCCGGACAAATCCGTCAGTACAACATTTCCAAAAAGGAATGGATACTGAACGGCGAAACGGTTATCTATGCCGACTTCAACAGCATCAAGGACACCTTGGATTATGATTTTGCCACCGAAAAGAGTTTCTCTTACGAAGAACTGTCGGTTGAAGCATCGGTAAAGCACCTTGCAAAATTTGCATCGGATATTTGGCAGATTCACCCCTTCGGCGAGGGTAATACAAGAGCCACCGCCGTGTTTATGATTAAATATATGAAAACCTTTGGGTTCCGTGTCAATAACGATGCGTTCCGTGAAAACTCTTGGTATTTCCGCAACGCATTGGTTCGAGCAAACTATAACGATTTGCAAAAAGGTATTCACTCCACCACAAAGTTTTTGGAATTGTTTTTCTCAAACCTTCTGCTCGGGACCAATTACGAGCTGAAGAACCGCTATATGCATGTTGATTTTGTGAATGAAAACGCTTTCCAAAGTGTCAAAAGCGAAACGCCAAAGTGCCAAATTGACACTTTGAAGTGTACTTTAGAAGAACTTGCCGTGTTAGATTTAATAAAAAAGAACCCGTCTGTTAAGCAAACCGAGCTTGCAGAACAAACAGGAAAGTCAGTCAGAAGTATAAAGCGCATTATTGACTCTCTGAAAGAGAAACAATATATCCGTAGAGTTGACGGCAAACGCTACGGCAAATGGGAAGTGTTAGTGTAATATAGTTGTGCGGTGTATATAAATCATCTACCACAGTTACTACTACGAGGGTTATACAACCTTTAAGACGGAAGAATTTTGAGGAAATTATAATAGCTATTATATCGGAGATTGTTGCTTGCTTTGAATTCTTCGTAATAAAACCCCGCAGAAGGTCGTATAGGAGATCAATTAGGGGGCTACATGCTATCCCATGGGATATGTTGAAAATTAGTAACAAAAAGTGCTTCCTACAGTGCGTAACACTGCAGGAGGCGCTTTTTACTATTTAGGTGATGATTAAAATCGACACCATTTTACGAAAATCGTGAAATTTTATCAAATTCCCTTGAATATGCAAACGCGCTGTGCTATAATGTATTATGTATTTTTATATCTAAATGTCCGCACAGGGATGTGAGTTTGCAGGAGGAATATTATGACGGTTAGATATGATAAATTGTGGTCACTTATGAAAACAAACAAGATGAAGAAAAGTGAATTGGCAAAAGCTGCAGAACTCACGCAATATACAATGACAAAACTAAACCAAGATCGTCTTGTTTCGATGGAAGTTATGCTTCGCCTGTGCAAGATTTTTCATTGCGATATTGGAGACATAATGGAAGTTATTGAAGATTGATTAGGAGATGCATATGGCGGAACGAATTAGTTGGGATAAATTCGAAATAGCGCTTCTTATCGAAGCTTGCGAGCATGCTTCCACTGGAAGTCCAAAACAAGAAATTGTAAAAGACCTATCTGCGAAATTGCGGCTTCGTGCGATTTCGCGAGGTCAAGAAATAGATGAATTGTTTCGAAACGAGAATGGTGTTGCACTTCAAATGACTAAGATGGATTATTTGTTAACCAACGGTAAGAAAGGATTGCCTGGTGCAAGTAAGTCATTTACTGAAATGGTAGCGTTAAAGCAAAGTGCTCCTACAGAATTCTTGTTAATTTTGAAAAGTGCAAAACAACAAATAAACGAAGAAAGGAGCGAAAATGAAAAGGTGTTTAATAAACGTTCTGAGTTTGCGGCTTGGATTAACAAACAGGGTAAACTAAAAATTCACCCGAACATTATCATCTCCACTCTTGATGAAAGTTCAGAATATGCTCAAAATCACGGTGTGACAAGAATTAGTTTTTGGGATATGACTGATTCTGCAATACTCTTTACGGTTTACCGTAAGCTATCAGGCAATAGGCTTTTTAGAGTATCTAAAAAAAATACGGCTCAACTTTTAGATAAAGCTTTTGTATATTATAGAAATTTTCTGGACTCGTGCATAGATGATGAAACCCTTTCGTTAAATAAGCATCAAAATACATCTCAGCAATCCTCTAAAAGAACAGTTGATGCAAATGGAGACCAGGATCGTTTAATAACCTCTGATTCATTGAAAATAGATTTCAATGAAAGCATTTCTCTTTCGTTCACAAAGCCTGTAACTTTTAGTTATTTGGGTCATAAGTATACCGGTATAAAATCATGGACTGATTTATATGTTAGCCTTTTTTCTCTTATTTATAATGAATATAAAGAAAAATCCAACATATTCCATGATGTGATATTAGGTGTTTCATTTTCAGATAGAAAAAGTAGTCGAATTGATTTAGCTTGTGGTGAGAGTGCGAAAAGTATGCGAGCACCAAAGCAATTGATTGCAAATGAAGAGATTTTTCTTGAAACAAATTTAAGTGCAACAAATATTGTCGATAAGATTAGGTATATCTTGAACTTTTTAAAAATACCATATCAAAACGTCGTCATCAATTATGAAAGAAATAGTGATTCAAGCAAAAGCTACAACGGAAAAAATGAAGATGATGTAATTAATTCCGATGAACTAATGGTTGGATTTAGTGATTGGTTAAGAAATAAAGGAATGGCAGAAGCTACTGTTCGAGGTTACATATCCTCTATTCGATCTGCTCAGCAATATGCAATCCACAATGTTTTAGAAGGGGTTACTCTGACCTCTAGTGACACTTCAGAAATTTTAAGATCTATCGATATACTTCTTGCCAACAAAGCTTTCTTTAAATATAACCGGGAACAGCACAATCGTTTTTCTTCGGCGTTCCGTAAGTTGCGTGATTATACTACGGAACTTAACCGAAAGAACGAGCAGAAGTCAAACGATGTGGCGTTGGAAATGCTGTATCCTGAGTTGTACCACAAGCTCTATTCTGTTTCAAAAATATACGACGATCCTCAAGGCCTTACTCTTGATCATATTGCGTCAATTGTTGGTATCTTAGATGAGATATCGCTCCGAAATAATATAATTGAGATTTTAGATGGGGCTTCTTGGGCGACGAAGATCGCAGACAATGTGTACTCATTCTCCAAGAAACTTATTGTACAGGTTCCTGTTGTTGAAGGACCGATAGTTGAGAATGTTGAAACGAGCGATTTTGATAAAGAAGCCTTCACTCGTGTCTTAATGAGTCGCTATCAAAGTGGTATGCAGTTTGACTCTATTGACCTTGAGAACTTCCGTGATACATACGAGGATATGTATGATGAAAAATTGACCTTCTCCGATGAGGAACTTGAAGGTCGCTTAAAGTGTTGTGGTATTCTCTATAAAGACAGACTTTTCCCGGCAGAAGGTATTATCGATAACGGCACCAAAGAACGACTCTTTGCCTACATCGAAAACAAATTTGCTGCTGGAAATAAAGTTCTTTACTACAAGGCGATTTTCTCTGATTTAGCTGATGCGTTTGCATACTGTTTTAGCCTCACGGATGAACAGATGCTGAAAGCGTATATTGAGCATACTGCGGAAAAAGGAAAGTACTATTTCCACAGCAACTTTATGTCCACTGAAAAGAATGTGAAGATTGACCATTCGGCTGAAATTGAGGACTTTATGCTTGCCGCCGGAAAACCGCTGTCTTATGATGAAATTTATGCAGGTCTTTCTCATATTTCAAAGGACATAATCTATCGAGAAATTAGAAGCGGTTCCAATTTTTTGATGAATGCAAAGGAGTGTTATTTCCATATTAATATTTTTGAGTTCTCTGATTCAGATGGAGATAGGATTGCTGGAATATTCAATAAAGAAATTGATGAAAACGGCTACGTAATTTGGTCTAAAGTGTATGACAGTGTGAAGGAGCAAATGCCTTTTTTCATCGAGAATAACCTATACCTTTCCCCGCTTGGAATTCGTAATGCTCTATCGCGCTTGATGGCTGATAGATTTGATTTTGACGGAGAGGTTATCAGTACTCACGGTTCTCATTTGGGTATGGCGGACGTGTTTAGACTTTATGCAAAGCATAATACTCCGTTCTCCGATACAGACCTTTACACTTTCGCTAAAGCAACTGACACGACAATTTATTTCTCGGCACTGGCTGAAGAGTCCGTGCGTGTAAGTAAGAACATCTTCGTTGCAAAAGACCAGGTTGAATTTGATGTTGATGCAACAGATAAAGCATTGGAAACATATTTGTCAAGCGGATACATTCTTGTTAAGGATGTCGATTCGTTCCTCGTGTTCCCAAATGTGGGATATGAGTGGAATGAATTCTTGCTTGAGAGTTATTTGCTGCATTACAGCAAAAAATTCTGCTTGGTAAACAACGGAACCTCTTTGAACAATGTTGCAGGAGCTGTTGCGAAGAAAGACGGCAATTATACACAGTTTGTTGACATCTGTGCCCAGGCACTTGCAGATAGTGGCATTGAACTGAAAAAGACAGTTGCGTTGAACTATCTTGCCGAAATTAATTTAATAACAAGAAGAAGTTACAAGGAACTTGACATTGCTATGACAAAGGCAAGACAGATCCGTAACCGGAAGGGATGATGAACTATGTATGCATATGAATGGGATGCATCGACTGGCGGCTATGTGCTTACACCTATGCCGTTGACTTTTTCAAAAGAACCGCGTCCAGTGTACTACAAAGAATTGGATATCTTAGGTTTTGACAAGCATTGGATTTACGATAAAAATGACACATTTCCCTATATGTGGGCAGAAGCGAATAACTACTATTATCGAGGAAGATTGGTGGCGAAAGCAAAAGGTGGCTCTTGTTACACGGCACCTGAAATTGTTCTTTTAGATGCTCCCGAACCAGAAGGTTATCCATTACGTTTTGTAGATATACCTGCAATGGTAGAAAAGAACAGAGATTTAATGGAGCAGCTTGTTCAGGATACAATCAAAAAGGTTTATAATACTTTTATTGAATACCGCAACAAAGTAGACGTGTTTTATGTTGCTTTTTCTGGAGGTAAAGATAGTGTAGTTTCTTTGGATCTTGTTCAAAGAGCGCTCCCGCATAACGAATTCAAAGTTCTTTTTGGCGACACAGGCATGGAGTTCCCAGATACTTATTCGACGATTGAAGTCATAAAGCAACTTTGTGCGAAACAAAATATTGAATTTATTACAGCAAAGTCAGATTTTGATCCGGAGGATACATGGCACAAATTTGGTCCGCCAGCCACTGTTCATCGATGGTGTTGTAGCGTACACAAAACATCCCCTCAAATTACCACGTTACGTAAAGTTTTAAATAAATCGGATTTTACTGGAATGGCTTTTATCGGTGTACGAGCAAGCGAAAGCCTTTCACGCAACGAGTACGATTATGTGAGCTTGGGCGAGAAACACAAGGGACAATATAGTTGTAACCCTATTTTGGAATGGAACTCTGCTGAGCTGTATACCTATATTTATTCCGAAAACCTATACTTAAACGAGGCCTACAAAAAAGGTAATCGTAGGGCAGGGTGTTTGGTTTGTCCACGCGCAGCAGAGCGAAATGAATATATGGCTCGGGTTTGTTATCCCAATGAGTTCAACAAATTCATTTCAATGATTCGTGAGATGTATACAGCAAATTTCTCATCAGAACGCAAGTTGGACGAGTTCATGGCGAACGGTGGATGGAAGGCTCGTAAAAATGGTCGAGATATTTCCACCAAGATTAACTATGAGGAGTCATCCGACAAAAAACATGGTTATATCACGATATACAATCCCAAAACAGATTGGAAAGAGTGGATAAAAACCATCGGTGTTCTACAAAACGATGAATCACCATATGTTATCAATTTCAGAAATCATATGTTTAAGTTTGAAGTTGATGAGGAAAATGGTAGCTTGAAAGTGCAGTATAGCATTGAGCTTGCGAAAACTGCGCCGTTATTTGTTAAGTTGTTAAAAAATGTGTTTAGAAAATCTGCTTGCTGTGTAGGATGCCGTGAATGCGAAGCAGATTGCCACAATGGCGTTTTGAAAATTCTTGATGGCAAAGTGATGATTGGAGATGGATGTCTACATTGTTCGCAGTGCCACAAAGTAGAAAAAGGCTGTCTTGTTTACAAATCACTTGAACTGCCAAAAGGAGGACAAAAAATGGGTAAAACACAAAGTTTGAATTGCTTCTCACATCATGCTCCTAAAATAGAGTGGATTAATCAGTACTTTGAGTACAAAAATGAATTTAAAGAAAAGAACACCTTGGGTTCGCAAATGTTCAACTTCTTCAAGAGATTCTTGAAGGATGCAGGTTTGCAGGATGATAATGGATTTACACGTTTTGCCCAAATTGTTGACGACATTGGTTTGGATGCTGACTCGGCTTGGGCCCTCATTCTTTCGAATTTAGCGTACAACCCTCAAATCGGCTGGTTTATCAAAAATGTTCCGTTCAATGAGACTATGAGCAAAGAGTATATTTGTAGTCTGTTGGTTGACAGCGGTGCTGATGAAAAGTGGGTCAATGATGTATGGAGTTCGTTTGGAAGACTTATAGACTTGCAATTTAGCAAAGTTGGTATGGGTGATGCAGTTAAAGAAAAGAACAAGCTCATCGCTATATATAGAACAGGATGGAGTGCTCCTGACGAGCGTGTAATTCTCTACTCTCTCTACAAGTTTGCTGAAGCGTGTGGCAACTACAAACAGTTCACATTAAGCAGACTTTTAGATTATTCGATTGAAAGTGATGGGATCAGTCCTACTCAAATTTTCGGACTTGATCGTGATACAATGGAAAGAATCCTCAATGGATTGACTTTCAACTATCCTGATCTTATCGAAGCACGGTTCACACTCGGTCTTGATAATATTACTCTCAAGAGCGAGTTAAGTTCAGCAGAGATTCTGAACGAACTATTCTAAGGAGGAAGCACAATGAGTTATCGTGACTATTTTAATATAGACCCCGAATATTTTCCGCAAGTTGATAAAAGGATTATTGACACGCAACCTGATCTCTGGAAGAAATTCTATCCTCATCCTTCATTTGTTTCTCTCCTTAAGGCTACAGTTGATGTGCTGAAAAGAAAACAGAAACTTTCCATTTGGGTTGATGGTGCCTATGGTACAGGAAAGTCCCATGCTGTTCTCACTCTAAAAAAATTGATTGAGGCAAGTGATGAGGATACTGCTGCCTATTTTGAGAAATACGGTCTTGACAGCTTCCTTTGCAAGAATCTCACAGCAGAAAAGAATGCTGGCAAGATTCTCGTTTGTCATCGTTATGGTTCTTCTGATATTACAAGTGATACCGAGCTGATTGTTGCTATTCAGGAAGGTATTGAAAAGGCGCTTGCTGAAAATGGCATTGATAACGCAGCAAGCACCTCTTTGAAAAACTCTCTTATTCGCTATTTTGAGAATACCGAGAACAAGCAGAGCTTTGATATTTTTGCTACCGGTTCTTATAAGGATATCCTTGGCGGCGACAAAGCAGATGATATACTTGAGAAACTTCACACATATAAGGATGACGCTCTTCGCGCACTCATTTCCAAAGTGTTCAAAGTGAAAACTGTTAAAGGTAGTTTCTCTATGAACACGGGTGAACTTTGCGAATGGATTCGTGAGGTTATTGAAAAGAATAATCTTTACAACCTCATCTTCATTTGGGACGAATTCTCCGAATACTTCGAAAACAATATGCATCATCTGACAGGGTTCCAGCAAATCGCAGAGCTTTCTGCTACTGCACCCTTCTGTTTGATGATTGTCACACATAAAGCGGAAGGCTATTTCTCTGATGGTGACCCCGATAAGAGAAAAATTCTTGACCGGTTTGTTCCGCCTATTCATATATCTCTTCCGGAGAACATTGCTTTTGAGCTAATGGCACAGGCAATGAAGGTTACCGACGATGCAGATCTGGCGGCTAAGTGGGCTAAAAACAAAAGCAGCTTGGACAGAAGAACCCAACAAAGCCGTGCGGCAGTTAAGAACAAGATTAACCTCACCGACAAGGACCTTTCAAATGTTCTTCCTATTCATCCCTATGCCGCTCTTTTGCTTCAGCACATTTCCATCTACTACACTTCTACTGCAAGAAGTATGTTCAACTTCATCAAAAATGATGAAGGCGAAGATGTAAAAGCATTCCAGTGGTTTATTGACAACTTCGATTTTTCTTCACAAAATCCGTTTGTTACCATTGATATGCTCTGGAATTTCTTCTATGAGAAGGGACAGGACAAGCTCGCTTCTGGTATTAAAGAAGTTTTGAGTTGCTACACTTCTCGTCTCGAGAAGGAACTTATTGAGCCTGAAAAGCGCGTTTTGAAAGTAATCTTATTGCTCCAGGCTGTGTCTGACAGAATGTCCGGTAATAGAGACATCTTCCTTCCTAACGATAGAAATCTTACTCTTGCTTTTGAAGGCACCGACCTCGAATTTACGGCAAAGAATATCGCAAAGAAGCTCTTGAATGACCATGTCGTTACAAGGACTCCTCTCACGGGTGACGTGTTCTCTTATTGCTGCAAGAATATAGGTCCCACTGTTGACACAGCGCCTTTCATTAAGGATGCAAAAGCAAAGACCACTAAGGATATGTCCTTTATGACTGGAAGTGACTTGAGAAGCACTGTAGAGCTTACTGGTTCTTTGAGATTGAGATATTCTCTTGCGTATGCTACACTTTCTGATTTTGATAGTGAGGCAAAAAAAGCTAACAATCCAAGTGAGGTTAGCAACAAACTCTACGCAATTTCTACCATTGCGAGAGACACAGCGGAGAGAGCTGCTCTTCAAAAGAAAATCAAAGGCTTCTACGAGAGCAATCCTGAATCCGATGTAGTTGTTATTGATTCTTCTAACTGTGAACTCGGTGAAAGCGAATATACCGAGTTCGTAGATAACTACGCTATGGCACTGGCAATCGGCCAGAGTGATATTGAACAGAGAAAAACCTACGAGAAATACGCTACGGAAGTCCTTAAGAATTGGGCAAAGCGTATCAAGAATGGTGACTTCTATGTTTACTCTCGCTATACCCCCGAGGGTGAACGTGTTGCTAATAGTACCGATCTTCTTGCAAAATTGATGGAGATCAACCGCTTCCATTATCCCGAATGCCTTGAGGGCGCATTTACAAATGTTTTGAACACGATGTATGATGCAAACTCCCTCAATACTGGTGCAACATGCGGTATTACCGAAGAGACAAAGGGTACTTTCCGTTCCGGTAACGAAGCAACAAAACTTGAAAATGCATTGAAGGGTGCTTGGAAAGTGCCGGATTACTGGAAAACCTCCCACTCCTATATTGCCACCCTAAAGACCGCGGTTGAAGATATTATCCGCAAAGAGTATGAGAAGAGCGACCGTATTTCTATCGCACAGATTTACAATGTACTGAAAGCAGAACCTTACGGATTTATGCCTTGCAACCTTACTGCTTTTATTCTTGGCTTTGTTCTTAAGGAGTATGTAACCGCAGGCATCTATTCATATAGTGATAATCTTACCACTGTTCCGCTTGATACAGAGAAACTTGCTTCAATGATTTCTGAAATCATCAAGCAAGAGAATACTCCCGACAAACGTTACAAAGATAAATTCATCGTTACTCTTACCGAAGCAGAACGTGCTTTCAACAAGGCTACTTCTGCGGCATTTGAGATTGAAGAGAAGTACTGCGTGACTATCACCGAAACTCGTTCCAGAATTCGTGAGCAGATGAAGAGTTTCTCGTTCCCGATTTGGCTCATCGAATACACAATCGATGGTGTTGCGTTCAAAACAAGTAAAGAGATTGTCTGCTCTCTCATCGATAATTACTGTGGTATCGCCAATAACAAAAATATGGAAGGCGGCAAATCTGACACTGATATTGCTCTTGCCATCGGACATATTTGTATCGATAACCCGGATGCAGTAGAAGATCTCAAGAGTATCCTTACAAAGGATAACTGCAAGAATGGCATGATGAAATACCTTGAAGTATATCGTGGTGGCTTGCTCCCGAGCATTGCAAAAACAATCGGTGACGGTGGTCAATACATCAATCACCTCGCCTATAAGTTCAGCTCAGATGCTGCTAACTGGGTATGGAATAAAGATACAGTTCATGGGAAGATTGATGAACTCATTACTGAGTACGAAATCATTGAAACCAGTAATAAGGTTCTGACAAAGAATGCTACCTATCAAGAAACCATTCGTGCTTGGTGCAGCAAGATTGATCAGATTCGTCTTGCTTACTCGGTAATTAAAAATGAACTTGGAGATTCTAAGGCATTCTACGAGATGCTTTATAATCTCAAGAAAGCAAATAGCCTTCTCGACTCTCAGAAGAAGCACTTCTTGGAACTGTTACAGGCGAATATTGAGAACTTCAAACAGTTTATGGCTTCTCAAAGCGGCTTGTTTGTAAAGGCTTGTAGCTTCTATCTTGATGATCTTACCGAAGACGATGTTAAGGCGATTCTCGATGACGACAAGTACGGCTTTAAAGCAACCTTTACTGCTGAACCTAATGTTTATACCGATAAGGTTCAAAAGGCAGTTGCTGCCTATAAGGGCTCTTTGAAGCACATCAAACTGAAAAAGCATTGGTTTGACCTTACCAGCACAGAATCACCACTTGATTGGTCTGAAAAGAACGCAATGCCTATCATCATTATGGTTCCTGATGATGAGGCTGCAACCGCAAGAAAAGTGTTTGCAACTATCAATACAAAGAGTACGGATGATAATGCCATTGATGCTGCTGATGATTATATCACCAAGATGTCCTACTTGCCGGAGCTGAACAGCAAATCTTCACGTGACAAGGCGTTCATGGAGACATTCTTGGGTGAATATGCTGTTCTCTTTGAAGACCTCGAAAAGGTAAAACAGTATCTCAAGGGACACGTTGCTGATGCACCTTATTATTGGTTTGAAAGCAAAGAAGTTACAGCAAAAATCAAGTCCATGGCGAAGGCTAAATATACCGATTCTGGTTATGGCAAAGCAAAGCAGATTATTGACGACATGCCTGCAGAACAGGTAAAGGCATATTTGAAGCAGTTGCTCGAGGATAATATCGTAGTTGGTGTCGAGATTATCAAAGGCAAAGGCTAAGTGAGGAGTAGTTATGAATCTTGATAGTATTAAAAAACGAATAGGTACATATCTGACCTCTGACAAAAGGTGGCCGGTTATTGTCGATTTTCCCTCAAGGGAAGATTTGACAGACTTTATCGAGCATTTTACTGTAGGTGATAATAAGTTTCTCTCCGCAGAGAAATTCTGTGGAGAGGATGGCACCTTCAAGCCTGAAGAATTTATCAATACTATCGGCAACAATGACGGAAACACTTTTGTTGTGGGCATAACAGCTTTTTTGAAACTACAAGGAGAGGTGTTTACAAAGAATACACTGAAATCTATTCTGTCAAAGAGCGTAAATGGGCATATTGTAGTCGTTTCCTATCAATGTAGAAACTTCTTGAAATTCACCGACACAAGATTTTCGGAAAGAAATCAGATATATTTTGCAGATGGCGATTTAGATGCTGTTTCCGACATTTGCCTTATCAGCCCCGCTCTGGCCGAAGCATTTCCGGGAAGTTATGTTGGATTCGATAAACTTGGTAAAGCCTATGAAAAGCAAGGTCAAGAAACAATTTACATCGCGACGGATGTTTCAAAAAGCTCGTTTGAGAAATCCTTGTTCACTGTTTCTAAAATGAGTAACAGCTATGATATTCTTTGCAACAAGGATTCTCGTACTAAGACAATCCCAAGCAACTTTGGAACATTGGCACAGTGGAATAATGCTTTGAAGTTGATGAGTAACGACGGTGATTGGTCTTCCGTAGTTGAAGCACAGTTCGGTAGTGTTTATAATCTAGCTGATAGTATTGCCCAATATAACGAGTTTGATGACAACAAGAAGTGGCTGTATTTCATTGCCTTGTCTATCTTTGGAGTGAAGAAAAACGCATATCTTCAACACGCCGTGTTTAACTCTGCAAATTATCGTGAATTTCCAAAATCGTTGTTTAGGGCAATTTTGACCGTGGATCACACGGACGCAGAATTCACTAAACTGTATTCTGAACGCAAAGAGATTCTTAAAGGGTTCGTTGATTCCCTTGAAGAAGTAGTGGATTTCTGTAAGGTTATTTCCGTCAAGGAAGAATCCGCGATCTACTATTTAACGGACTTGACTCAGCCGGAAAAAGAACGCATCATAGAGTGGCTTGACGCTTATGGTCAAGGTTATTCTATTTCTGAGCTTGCAAGCATTCTGCATATTATTTACCCTGATTTGGCAGACTATCTTTCTTCTTATCGTTTCAAGAACAAGTTGCTTGACAGTTATTTTGAAAGCTATAAGTATCAGAAGACGATTAACAAAATCTTGCCGAGCTTTGAACTTGTGGTTGATGAGCAATCTAGACAATTAAGTTTTGTAGATATTCTTCCTGCCAGATCCAGTATCGTGGACAAACTTGATTTGTCGAATGCTCACGCCTATTTCTTTGATGCTCTTGGTGTGGAATATCTCGGTTATATCCAAGCAAGATGTAATAAGTATGGGCTTTCAACCAACATTGTGTGTGGCCGTTGTGAGCTTCCGTCTCTTACGTGTTTCAACAAAGAATTTGTGACTACTTGCCAGGACAAAGGCTGCGTTGTTTCCGATATAAAATCTCTCGATGAAATAAAACATCATGGCGAAGATAGTTTCAGCTATGAAAAGGTGAAGACACCTGTCTACCTTATCAGTGAGCTTGAAAAAATCGATGATTTGCTCAAGCAAATCAGAGCAAGCATTTACAGCGGTCATTATGATAAAGCTGTTATTATTGCAGACCACGGTGCAAGTAGATTAGCTGTTCTTCACGAAAGCGAGAACTTATGGAGAATGGCAACCGACGGCATTCACTCTGGCAGATGCTGTCCAAAGAACGAAATTGATAGCAAACCCGATTTTGCGATTGAGGCAGATGGTTTCTGGGTGCTTGCAAACTATGACCGTTTCCAGGGTGGTCGGAGAGCCAACGTGGAAGTTCACGGTGGTGCATCCCTTGAAGAAGTTGCAATTCCTGTCATTGAAATCACAAGAAAGCCGGCTAATATTGAAGCATTTATTACTGAAAGCTCAAAGGTTATCACTCTTGGAGCAAAAGAAATTCCGATTATTAAAATTTATGTTGGCGTTAACAGTAGTAGTGTGGCTATTCGTATTGGTGATAAATATTATGATGCTGTAAAAACAGCAGAAGAGTACTTGTATGAAATTGCGCTTCCCGAGTGCACACGAAAAGGAAAGTATACTTTTGATATACTCAACGGTTCGGACACCCTAGCCACAAATATTGTGTTTGAAATCAAGAAAAAGGGCATCGCCGAAGTAAACCTGTTTGATTAAGGAGGCATATCATGGAAGAAAAACTGCGCGAATATTTTGAAGAAATGGTTGTATATAAAGACCTTAAAAACAATACTGGCTTTTTCTCGTCATTAGGACTTCCCGCCTTCTTGCGTGACTACCTCCTAAAAACCTTTAGTGACGAATATGGCCGCTTTAATATGGAAGAGGTGTCTGCCTTTGTTAAGAAGTTCATCCCAAAGAAAGAAGATTGGATGAGCATTAAAAACAAAATCATTTATGAGAATGAGAATGTCCAGATTCTCACCAAAATCTCTGTTGACATTAATATCAAGACTGGCGACATCGCATTTGCATTACCTGATTTTGGTGTTACTGAAAAAGAGACTATGATTGAGCCTGCAATCTGGGAACTGTATAAAGATGATTTGGTTCGCGGGGGTGAAGTTTGGGGTATCATCAAGCTGGGATATAGACCACCTGACGAAACAGCAAGACCTAAAATCCCCGGGAAAATTAAACTTACAGGGTTTAAGAATTTTTGTCCGTATACTGTCGATCTTGAGTATTACAAAGATATGAGAGCCAATTTTTCCACGGAAGAATGGATTGACGTGGTTCTTGGTGCCATTGACTATAATGCTGCTGGCTTCGAAACGGAGCTTCAGAAACTGTCAATGTTGACTCGTTTACTTCCGTTCGTTGAAAAGCGAGTTAATATCATAGAGCTTGCTCCTAAAGGTACCGGTAAAAGCTATGTGTTTGGTCATGTCAGCAAATACGGTATGATTACCGATGGTGGTAAAGTTACCCGCTCTAAGATGTTTTATGACGCTGTCAGAAGAAAACCTGGATTTATTTGTGGCCCCGACTATGTTGCGATAGACGAGGTCAAGCTTGTGAACTTTGGAGATGAGAACGAGATGCGTTCTATTCTTCAGGGTTACCTTGAGTACGGTAAATTCAACTCTAATGGTTACGATGGTGAATCGGATGCCGGTGTAGTTTTCCTTGGCAACATTCAAAAGGAAAACATGGACGAATATAGCTATATGTTGGCTGAACTTCCGACACTTTTCCAGGAAACCGCACTGCTCGATAGAATACACGGTTTTGTTAAGGGATGGGATATTCCCAGAATGAACGATAGTCTAAAGATTACTGGTTGGGCATTGAACTCAGAATATTTCTGCTCTATTATGCACGAGCTGAGAAACGATATGAGCTATCGCGCTATCGTAGAGAAAATTGTTGATGTTCCCGAACGCTCCGATACAAGAGATACCGAGGCGATTAAGAGAATTGCGACTGCGTATCTTAAATTGTTGTTCCCGCATGTTCGCTCTGAGTTTGATATTGATAAGCAGGAGTTTACGGATTATTGTTTAGTTCCGGCGATGAGAATGAGACGTATCATCAAGCTCCAACAGGGTATGATTGACACAGAATATAAGGGTAAAGATGTACCGCTTCTTACAGTAAAGGACTAATTTATGGAAAAAGATTGTATTGCTTGCAGAAAACCGAATCTTGATAAAGATACCATTGGTATCAATAAAAAGATGCTCGGTACTGAAATAAAGACTTTTTATTGTATGGAGTGCCTTGCTGACTACCTTGGCTGTTCTGTAGAAGATTTGCTTGAAAAAATTGAAGAATTTAAGGATGAAGGGTGCACACTCTTTAAGTGAGGTTAATTATGAAGCGTTTGATTTATGCCGATAATGCGGCAACAACAAAACTGGATATAGACGCATTTGAGGCAATGAAGCCGTACTTGCTTTGCGAGTACGGCAATGCTTCACAACCTTATTCTTTTTCCCGTTTACCCAAAAAAGCACTTCAAGAAGCACGTAGAACGATTGCTGCTTGCATTAATGCGGAGCCAGACGAAATTTACTTTACGTCTGGCGGAACAGAAAGTGATAATTGGGCTATTAAAGGCTTTGCTCCTTCGGATATTGAAAAAAAGGTGACAATCACATCCACAATTGAGCACCACGCAGTCCTTCACGCTTGTTCATCAATTGAAAGTAAGGGACATCAGGTAGCATACTTGAATCCAGATAAAGCCGGTACTATTCTCCCAGAAACACTTGAGTCTATTATTACCAATAACACAAGACTAGTTTCTATTATGTTTTCAAACAATGAAATAGGCACCGTGGAACCGATCTCAAATCTTGCTACTATTGCTCATTCCCATGGAGCAATTTTTCATACTGATGCAGTTCAAGCTGTAGGTCACGTGCCGATTGACGTTAAAAGCATGGGGGTTGATATGCTTTCTGCTTCCGCACACAAATTTAATGGTCCCAAAGGGATTGGGTTTCTTTATGTCCGACGTGGAACCCCGCTGAAACCATTGCACGATGGCGGTGCACAAGAGTACGGAATGCGTGCTGGAACAGAGAATATTGCTTCTATTGTCGGCATGGCAAAGGCACTGGAGAATAACTGTAAAAATATAGAAAATCAACAGGCTCATATTCGAAATGTTGAATTGGCACTACTTGATAGCTTGAATAAATCTGGTTTGGATTTTATCAGAAATGGTTCTGACGACCGTATTCCAGGGAATATTAGCTTGTCCTTTTATGGAGCAGATGGTGAATCTATGTTACATCGCCTTGATTTGATGGGTGTTTGTGTCTCGACGGGTTCTGCTTGTGACAGTGTAAAGACACAAATATCCCATGTGCTTAGAGCTATCCAATTAGAAGAAAAATACGCCAAGGGCACGATAAGGATCTCTCTTGGAAAAGATAACACCGTTGAAGAAGCTAAATACATAGCTGATTCTATCATTACAATTCTTCGAAAATAGAGGTTGCATAATGGATAATGAAGCTAAGTTGAGACCGTTGTATCTTGCAAAAATATTATATGAACAGACGGATGAGGAACACTTCTTGACCACTGCTCAGCTGATGCATATTTTGGAGGAACAGTACGGGGTAAAGTCGCATCGACAAACAATCAAAGCAGAGATCGAGCTCTTGAAGCAGTTTGGATTAGAGATTGAAGAGGTTAAGTCTACACAAAATAGATACAACCTTTTTGGCCGTCGATTTGACACACCTGAGTTGCGGCTTTTAATCGATGCGGTTGAATCTTCTAAGTTTATTACGGCAGCGAAGAGCAAAGAACTTGTTGGAAAACTCTGTTCTCTTGCCAGTGACCATGTTGCTTCCACACTAAAAAGAAATGTAAGTTGTGAAGGGAGAATTAAACCTGGCAACGAACGGGCGTATATCATAGTTGATGCGATTAATGAAGCAATCAATTCTAACAAAAAAATTTCCTTCCAGTATTTCCGGTATAACGTGCGCAAGGAAAAAAAGATTAAGCGTAATGGAGAACCGTATATTATCACACCGTTACACCTTGTTTGGAACGGGGATTACTACTATATGGTTGGCGTATACGACTACCAACAGAAACTTGGCAGTTTTCGCGTAGATCGTATTGCAAAGTGCCCCACCATTTTAGATGAAGCCGGAACACCTGCACCAGATGGTTTTAACATCGACGAGTATATCAATACTACATTCCGGATGTTCAATTGTGAGCATGAAGAAGTGGAACTTATTTGTGATAATGATGTAATGGATTCCATTATTGATCGTTTTGGAGAAGATGTCACGACTTACGCCTACGATATGACCGCCTTTCGTGCAGTTGTTAATGTTGCCGTTAGCCATGTGTTTTACAGCTGGGTGTTTGGTTTTGGTGGCAAAGTGAAGATTAAGGGGCCAGAAAACGTAAAAGAAAAGTATGCAGAAATGCTTCGTGCAGCTGTGACAGGATTGGAGTAATAAGCAATAGTGGGCGCTATTGCTTATTATGAGATCATTTATAATAAGATGGGATGTTCCCTATAATAATCCAAAACTCCCCATGATTTTGGATTAGAATATGTTCCTCAGTCCTTTGTCTACATTAACGATTGAATAACAACAGGCACGAGAGGTTCACTCCCGTGCCTGTTGTTATTTTGTGTATTTAATTATTAGTTCATCGACACCATCGGTGTATTTGCCTTGAGATATTAGCTTGTTGCGATAATTGAGCAAACATTGAATGATAAAGCGGTACTCAAAGTTGGTTAAGCGTAGATAGTATTTTCGTTTTCTCATATTAATACCACATCTGCATTCACAATTTCTGTTGCTCTGCTACGGATATTGTTCATTTGCCGTACCCATGCCATTTGGTCGGCTGTTTTGAGTTGTTCCGAGATGCCTTCTTTTTCGGCATATTCATTTACCAGCCGAGAAAAGAGGGATTGTGCTTCTTCCTCTATATCGGCGAGGTGGGAATTTAGTTTTCCGGAAGTAAGAAGATTGTAATACAGAACTTTGTGGTGTTGCTTCAAATATCGGAGCCGACGCTGTCCCCATACGCCGATAGGGCGTTCTTCTTCGGCGGGTAAAGTAAGATTAGGCAAGCAGTAATCACCTTGCATTGTGTATGTGCCGCCGGTTTGTTCAAATATTGATTTCATATAGTAAAACCTCCTTTGTGCTTAAATTAATCGCCAAAAAATGCTCAATTACAAAAAATACAACGAATATTCCGCTGTTCATGCCACTTTTTACGACGAACATTGAAAATGAGGCGTTTTTCGAAATAGAATTACTCTTTTAGCAAATCTTGAAACGGTGTTTCGGTTGAGACAAAGGCTTCATAGGCGAAGTTTGCACCGAGGCGGAAGCCCATAATGAAACTGTCGAGATTTGATTCGCCATTGACAACACCCCAAGCGTTCACATAGTCGAGAAACCATTTCTTCGGCTTGTCGGTCAGGGCGTTGGTCAGTAAATCCTCGTTATTCATCAGGACTTCCATTTGCTTTTGCACCGTTTTATTCTCTTTTGTACTGCGTGCCTGCGGATCAATATTTCCGTAGTAAAATTCTTCTATAAACCGTGACATAAATAATGCACCTGCCTTTCGATTACAGTTTAGCAAAATCGAAAAGCAGGTGCGAGTATGCGAATTTTCAAATCGCAGATTTTCTAATTGACATTATTTACTTTCCAAGATATAATTTATGATGTAGGTTATGTTAAATTTGAAGTAATTTGTATGACGGAGCGACGAGAAATCCGAAAAGGACAAAGGACTCAAAACTTCTACAAGCTTAAAATATGTAATTCCAAGATACTATCAACGTCGATTAAAATTCTCGTTACGCCGTTGAGAACCCACAAGATAGGCTCCGGGAGATTCTCCTCTCC
>ULTO01077183.1_pt1 | contig 30431 bp, 34 predicted proteins | sample 1957601 | NCBI WGS metagenome assembly ULTO01 (sample SAMEA4835734, study PRJEB28245) | human gut metagenome | biome: gut microbiome; material: fecal sample | place: Denmark | collected 2008 | reverse complement strand
AGAACCGCTACGCTATAAGGTTGGCGGACCATCAAAGGTCTACGCCATGTTATGCGGGATGGGACCGCCTTGATGCAATGCTTTCTATACCTAATCTTAAGCCTTATTTACTTGAATCAGCAAAAAACAAAGACTAGTTATAAATGATATTATCTCCTCATTAACTTTGCTGCATATTCAAAGAAATCTGCAACATTCTTGAAATTATCAAACTGTTGACAATACATACTGGCATAAGGTTCAGGGAACCTACTGCGTATATCTGCCTTTATCATGCTTGCCAAAGCCTCCTTTGTGTAGGCTTTCAGCAATTCGTTGTATTGTTGTTCGCTCATAATATTCTCTGTTATTTCAACATCCTTGCCATATACATCGCCTCATAAACTACGATACAACCGTCAAGAACAGCATTCGAAAAACGTATTCATCGCTATTCGCTTGTTGTTATTTGACGATTGAGTTGACATATCTTTCCTTATTCTGTGTTATGTGCTAATCCTAATAGCCTCATTTAATCTACGTATTATTTATCAAAATCCACTTGATTGCCATTTTTAATGGGATTTCTTTAATGATAGCGATTTGCCTTATAGAATTTTTCAGCCTCTTGATATATGTGCTCAAATTCATCATATCTTCCAGCAAATAGCCCTTGCTTGATCGGCTCCCATTTTTCTTTCAATTTATTCGCAGACATGAAGAAATCTGTATAGAAATCCGCCTCATAACGAGAAAGTGATATTCTCTTATTCACAAATCCTCCAAGTGGAAACCAATCCCTATCAGGACATACATAATTATTATGATAGCCACAAAGGAGGGATGCTAGATGTTCCCATGCATAGAAGCTATTTTGAAAATCCATATCATCAATAAAATCTCTCTCAAAGAAAGGTCTGATAGCAGTCATTATCAATTGACTATAGGGATATAGCCAATTTGCTCCCAAATAATAATTCAATGTTTCATGAGGCCAATGATTACAGCCTGCAAGAAACTGCAATGAAAAAGGAGAACTTATAGACAAAGCATTGGGAGCCAAAACCTTTGCATGTACCATAATATCTACCAAATCAAATTTTCCATATTTCACGGCGGTCAATCCTGTTGCATGGAAAAGGAATGTAGCGGCCAATAGATGTACATATTCAGAACCATTGGCTATCATTTCCCCATTGCGGAAAGGCTTAACACAGAACTTTGACATGGCTTCTACTAATATTTTCTGTTGCTCTAATGTACCATACCTAACTATCGGTAACATTGCAGATAAAAGATTTTCCACGGCACCTATATGAATAGAGCAGTATGAATCAAATATCTGCGGAGTTGTGACTTTGTCGTAGGAAGCATGTTCTAATATCTTGGCAAATGCCTTATCTATTTCTTCTTCGAGAAATTCCGTGAGAACAATCCGCTTTGTTGGATCAAGAAGATAATTCTTCACTATAGTAGCAAAATCTTTAGGAGACTCAGCTTTCAGAGGTTGTAAGACTTGTGTTGCTGGTGTGAAATTTGGTTTAGGTCCCAATGCAGGAGCAACATTGATTGGCATTCCCCAAAGGTCAGCAGCTAACTCTTGCAACATTTTCTCATAAAGGGCATCATTACTCATATCGTAACCTGCACGCAACTGAATCAAATTACTGAATGATTCAGAGAAACTTCCATCACGAAGAATAGGAATGAACTTAGTAGAATCCATTCTTTGGTATAGTTCTACAGTTATAACTTGATCTTCAAACTTTGCCCCTCCTGATGTTTTTTCTATTTTCTTTTTATATTTCGGAGTTCCTACAATCAGAACTCTATCTGCTCTTTTTAGACCATTTTTCATGAATGTTATCAAATCTTGCCCACCACGATTATATTGGTCAAGAAGTGTATATACCCTGAATTTCTCTCTCAAGTCAGCAGAAAGTTTAAGTACCCAATCCTTATGTTCTTTACTATCCCATGAATAGCTGATGAACGCAACTGGAACACCATCAGGTATCAGTTCAAATTGACTTGGAATATTTTTAAAAGGAGATTCTCTTTTCATCGTAAAATAATCTATAATTGTGAAATATCTATTGGTGTACCATCATAAGCAAAGAAATTTTGGACTAATTTCTTTATAACCTTATGATATAACTTATAGATACAATTTTTATCCTTATTAGGGTCATTAAGATGTTCTGCATCATTATAAATACTCCCCATCACATAAAACGAATCAGGAATGATGATACCTTGATTTTCCACAAATATCAATTTATCCTTTGTCTTATTGGTGTTTAAGAACTCATCACGTGTATTTTGTGATGTTAGCTTTTCATAAGCAAGTTTTTCCACTCTAATCCTAATTGCCAAACAGACAGAATAAGGATCATAATCTGTAATGCCAGAAAGATATTTATTCAATTCGCCAAGGATATATCTTTTAAGATTATCAGCTTTAAACCAATTTTTCTGTAGATGCGGAATAGAGCTATGAATCTGTGGAGTCAAATCCTTACTATTTGGATTATAATGAAAATAGTAATTGGAAATATCTTTATATAAAAGATTAGAATCTTCTTGTTTTCTATTCAAACTACCTCGATAAACGAGAAACGCTTTCATCTCGTCAGACAAAGATAAGGCTTGCTTATTCAAATAACATACATTGATTATAGACTTGCTAAAAATGTAATTTTTAAAGTATGTCGGGTCCAGGTGAGAAAGAATCAACACATAAAGATTGTTTTTATTCAGCTTAAGATATTGAGTAAGATAATACTGAGCAGTTATTAAATTAGCATCATCCATGTAATCAAATATCTCATCTATCACAACTATATTTTTCTTGTTTTCTTTCAACTTACTTTGTACATCCATCAATTGAACAACAAATGACATAACATCACGCTGTCCATTTGACAACTCATCAGCATGAGGAAAGTCTACTTGTAGCATTGTCTTTTGCCCCTTTGTATGTTCAACAGCTTTCAAGTTTTCTTTCCAAGAAGAATTGAAATCAGCCAAATTTTGATTAAGTTTTTCTTTAAAAGCCTTATATTCTATAGCCTCTATCCATTGTTTCAAATCTGCGTTTTTATTTTTATACAAATACAATATCTGATAAAAAGCAGAAAAAACATACCAATCAGTCTGACCCGAAAAGCATTTTGAAAAGAAATCTTGGAAACTTGAATAGTATTCATCTGTTTTGATGATACTCAAATCTACATTTCGTTTAATAACATCCAAAGATGTTGTTTGACCATTTACATAAGTCATAATATCATTGATTATTTTCTTCCTATTCTTTCCTTCAAATTTTCTGAACGCATCAAAATAAGAAGAAAGACCTTGTATGAAAGTTACATTTTCCAAACAAGCATCTATGTTTTCCAATACTTTGCCCTTTATGCCAAAGTAATTCCTTATCTCTGTAACCTTATAAAAATTCACAGGCTTAGTCTTGACACTTCTCAACACTACAGAATTTATATCCAGATACGCATCTGTATTGGTAAAAGTACCTATCTTTTTAGAAATTGTATCAGCCGTAAGTAAACTACTTATCACCTGGCAGTTGAAGTGTGTTGCGATATCATTTTTTATGCTATCAGAAACATAAGTAGTCCCTTCCTCCGTTATTCTAAACACTGATGTTTTACTTTCATCCTTATGGTATTTTAAATCTTTTTCAACTTCCAAACGGCGACTATTTTTCATGACACATTTGAAAGCTGTGGTCAAAGAAGTCTTGCCAAAGCCATTAGGTGCGACCACAATATTCACTTTACTTGGTTGTAGTTCGACATCCAAGATATTATTTGTAGAGCCAAAGCCCTTAATATTTGTAATTTGTATTTTCGTAATCATAGCACACTATATTTTACATTTTCTTCTCTTTTCTTCCTTAAATACACGATCAACACCTCTCTTGCATAATAATATGCTCTCTCCTTAAAACGTCTAAACGACAAATACACTACGCCAATAGCCAATAGCCACATCCAACAAATATCATAATAATGAGGAAGCCATAATACAGACTGCACCAATGATGTTGTAAGAATCACACGGGAAAAGGCATACTGAGCATTGAAATCTGGAACACGAGTTTTCTCATCATCATTAGAATAAGCCATCGCCCTACTAAACATTTTGTCTGATGAAGCTTCTATATCATTCAACTCTTCTTTTAACTCATCTATCACTTTTTGAAACTCATAAAACCGAACTTTAAAATAACCAGTATAATCTTGTCCTGTAATAGGAGTTAATAAAACGTCAGATGGTTTACCACCTATCAGTTTGTTGTATACAGACACTAAAAGTGAACTAAGAGCATTGATAAAATAACCAATAACATAAGCCACAGCCAACAGTGGAATCATCTCATAATTGTAACCTAAATCATAGATTATATTAACAGAAACAGCTACAAGAACTCCACTTACAAGAGAACTCATCAAATCATAATATTTGAAAATCATTGGAATATTATCGTTTTAAATTTATGAGAAATTCATATCTATTCCTACTTTACAAAATAGGAATAGATACCACTAACTTCAAACATGAGTTTCTATATGAAGGTAACCACCGTATTTAGGGTCATCAATTTCTCCAAATCCAACTTGTATATTACCATCATTACGAGTTGTCAAGCATTTTCTTTGTTCATTTTTAAATGTCAAACGATTAAACACACTATATCCTTTAGTGATATTTGCATATTTTTCTGTAACCGAAGTATCCCCTTTCGATGTATCAGAAATAATGGTAATATAAGGATTTACTAATGAAACAAAATTTTTATAGTATCCAGATTCACGACCATGATGTGGAGCTACCAATACATAGGCATTCTCAACAGCCTTCTTGAAACTATCTTTATTCATTAATATCTCGAATGATTCGGACTCATTATCACCACATACAACAATCTTAGCATTTCCTAATTGCAAAACGACAATTGAACTATGATTATTTTTATTCGACTTATCACAAAGAGAAGTTGAATACGCATTGACACATAAACCATCAAATGGCACGCCTGATTTTGGAGAATTGCCAGGTTCCACATCGGCAGTATAACTTTCGACAAAATTACAATAAGCCTCAAAAGTAGCTTTTTGTTGTTCTAAGATACCAGTCATTAATTCCCCACGTGTATAATCATGACATCTATATAGCACTGTTGGTCTTGCATTACCTATATTCAGAATATCACTAAAATGGTCATAATGCGGATGAGTTATCACCATATATCCGACATTTTTCCCATGTAAATATGATATGGGAGACAAACCTTTCGTTGAGCCTAGATCAATCACGATATATTTACCATTTGGCGCTTTTATATGGACTGCTAATCCTAAATCAACATTCCACACTTTCATTATTGCAGTTTTTGCCATAGTCTTAATCTTTTAAATTAAACTTAATTTTTATCGATAGCAAAATTACCATGAAAGATTGCAGACATACTTCATTCTTTTTAAAATTCGCTTATTCCTCATTACTTTTAACAATATTTTTCGCTCTTTCTTTGATTTTCTCTCTCAAATCAAGAGGTTCCAATATCTCGCACTTATCAGCGTAGGTCAACATAATGGTCTCAAACTCATAAGTGGGAATCAGGTCGAGAGACAAAATGGTATAATCATCATGTCGTTCTACCACTCTCTGGGAATGATGGATAGGTTTTGTCACGATGTAAGAATCCGCAGGATGATAAGCCTTAAACACGATGTGCTGGCATGACTCACCAAACTTTGGAGAAACTCCCACTATATCTTTGAAATAATTCTCAACATCACCCTTTATAGGTAAAAACTTCTCATTTTCCAGAATCTTATAGTCATCAATCCTATCCAAAGGCACTACCACTATTGGCAACACATCGCTTACTGTAGGCTCCTTTCCTACCAAGAACCATCTGTTATTATATTGGCGCAACTGATAGGGATGGATGATTCTGTTATAAGATGGACGACCAAACTGATGATACTCTAAAGATACCACATGTTGGGATGCTATCGCTTCATAAAGAGGAGTGAAGTATTTCAATCCCTTCAAGTCCTCATTTTGGGAGAAACTTACGTAGGATGCTTTGGCTTGACCTATATTAAATGTAGATTTCATCTGCACCAATGTGGCATTCAGCCATTCTTGATTTGGAAGTCCTTTAAATCGGGAAAGCATCTGAATAGTATCGGACAACATCTCCGCTTCACTCTGGCTCATTGGAAGATTCTGAATGGAAAAATTTCTATCAGAATACATATAATAGGCTCTATGCCCATCCATTTTTCTCTCCAAAGGCACACCACCGCCTGCTTGACGCTGCATGAAATGAATGTCTTCACGAATGGTTCGCTCTGATACTGATGAACCATCATAATTGTAAAGTACCTCATTACATGCTTCCACCAAGTCTTCCATATAATAGTGTCTTCTACTATCACGGAAACAGCGGTCTAATACCTTGTAGCGTATATAAGCATTCTTTCCTTGAGCCATAGAGAATCGTTCTATTTATTTATCTTTGTTGACCTTTGTGAAGTTGACAGGTGGAAGGATAATGCTTCCCAATCCTGCCTTTAATGCAATGTTAGCAATGTGCTCACGAACAAATGGAAAGATGATGGCTGCACCATTGACACGTCCAAACTCTTCATTGTCCTTAATCTCAGACTCGCCATTTCTTTTAAAAACTCCAACCATCGTTACCTCAATCTTATATTGAACCTCATCTTGAAGTTTATTGGTAACTGTAGTTGTAAGTTTTACATTCACGACACTGCCTTTTGTTCCGACACCAGTCTCAAAAGAAACTTCCTGCTTTGAGTTAGAAAAGTCTATGTTACCTTTTCTACTGAATTGAGATTCTGTAAGCAAAATGCTCTCTACCTTAAATCCCGACTTTGTCTTTTCAATATTTTCCATAATAATTATGCCGCTTGCAACAAATTGTCATCGAAAGACATAGATGTTGTATTATTATTTAGTACCATAGAATCTTTATATATATCATCTGTTTGAAAGAAATCAAACATTTCAAGATGTTGCGAATCCATGAACTCGTAATTTATGACATGATCATTTTTGAAATCCAATGGTGTTATAGTTGATGATTTGACCTTCTCATCAGAAGTATTGTTGACAATATATTCTTCCAATATACTATTAACCTCTACATACTCTGGTCCTTGGATAGTCCAATCGACATGTTCAATCCCTACATATGCATCTTCTGATATGAATCCAACATCCTCACCTGGGATTTCACTGTATGCCTTTACAAAGAAATCGCATTCCCACTTAGCAAACTCATCACTATCGAATACAGACTTTGGCAAGATTTCAACAGTATGAATCTCTGCCAACTCATCGTATTCGTAATTTACCTTTGCATTTTTGAAAGAGCTGACGAAATCCGTCAGTTGCTTTCTCAAATAATCTAAAACTGCCATAATCAATTTCTTTTTAATATACCTAATATGTCATTCGCCAATTGGAAAGCCTTTTGGCTATCATCCCAAGAAATACTTTCGTTCTTGTAATCAGCCTTTACACGTAGTTTTTGCAGATCTATAAATTTCTCCGTAAACGCTGTCAAATCCCTATGAGCATTGCGTTTTGTTGATTGTCCCAACACTTTCTTTATATATCCGCTCAAACCTACATGCAAACTTGTCTTGCTACCGTCCTTTTTAATGGGACGTATATCGTTCTCTGTTTTTCCTTTAACCACATAACATATATGCTCCATATAGAGAAGGCAACTATAATAAGTGGTGTGAGGAACGACAGCATAATGACCATCTTGAGATTTCATCAAGGCATCAGCTGCATCCAAATAGAGTTCAGATTTGTTCGTATAATTGCTGGTCATCATATAACCTCTTCATTTGGGCTGCAAAATTAACGAATAAGATTGCAGACTTATTTCATTCTTTCAAAAGTTTTTGTCTCTACGAAAAACTTGTAATCTGTTTCGTAAATCACCGTTAGAACGTAACTACTGATTTTCAGTAGTTAGCACATCCAACATTTTTCCCCAAAAACATATTATTAATTGGTATTGCCAAAGCTACCCATCAGGCAGCCTTGACATTCATCTTTTTGTTCGAGTTATAATTACATGGGATTAGGGACATGATAAAATTTTCGAAAACCAACCCGTCCTTCCTTACCGTTAAGGAAGGCTCCACCTTTTGCCTTTAATGTTTTAACATAAGACAAAGCATCATTAAACTCAGCAGTTTCTAATATCTTTTGCTTAGGTGGTACCTTTTGCAAAAACATAGAAATCGCCTTTTCTATTGCAGCTGTTACACTAATATTATGTAATTTAGCATAACTTTCTGCACCTTTATATATATTGCTGTCAATTGCTATTGTGTTCATAATTGTCTCTCCTTTTTTGCCTGCAAATATAAGTTTTTTCTTTGAAACCACCAAATTTTTGGAGGATTTTTTGCTTCAAGTCCAAATTCCACACAGATTTTATTCCCAAAGGTATGTGATGGAACAATCTTTCATGCCAGAAGCAAAGGTCATATCATTGTTTCAGCTTCCAAATCTCATCCAGCACCTTCTTCACCACTTTCTTGTTCTCTATTATATAATCCAAGTCGTAGGGATAGAGCATATAATCCCAAAGAACTTGATAGATGGAGAGGAAGATTGAATCGATGCCTTGACGAATCTTAGCATCCAAGCTGTCATCCATGCCTTGCGATTCTTTCAATAGCATCAGCAAGGGATGATACCTGTGTTCTATGTCATACTTCATGATGCCGCAGCTCTCTGAGAGTTTCTTCTTGTTTTGATTCAGTATCCGCAAGGCTTGCTCGTGGAAGGCTAGATATTGGTCGGAGGTTAGTCCTTCCAAATAAGACGGCATAGCGGCAAGCGACTCTTCACGTTCTTGCTTCAAGGCTTGTGCCTTGACTGCCTTTTCCTTAACATCATCGAGCTTTGACTGCAACTTCGGACTGTCCCATTGTCGCCAAACCAAATCCAAGTAGGGCTCCACGGCTTGTTGAAGAAACTTATTCTTGGATGCCGTATTGGTTTTAGGAAAACTATAGTTGTAAACGAGACTCCAGAAAGGACGTGTGAGAGTATAGTTGGAATATTTTCTGAAGCTATCAATTTCACCATGATGATAAGCCAAGACAAAGTTCTCATACTCGGCTTTCATATTCTTCAACTCCTCGGCTTTGACTATTCCAAAACTCTTCAACTTCTTCTCGTGAGTCTTCACTATTTCACAAAGGCTCATGATCAATGAAGAATATTGAGCATTGGGAATTTCATCGATAAAATCGGTTATGTATGGTGCTTTGTCTTTCTCATCGAGTCCTTGTGGCATCTCTATCTTATCGGGCAGGCAGACGGGGATGGGCCTCTCCAACAGTTGTTTGTCTGTAGGATGGGCATCTCTGTATTGCTTTGCCTTCTCGTCTGGCAACAAGGCTACGACTTTTTCGATATAGTCTTCAACATCGAAGCCCGCCTCGCCCTTGGAATTGAAAGGACTGCTTCCTTTTTTCTTTTGCAAGAGCTCGAGACAAAGGTCTATCCAATTGAAATCCTTGTCTTTCGAATAGGACAAGCACTGGTAATAAACTTCGGATACAGCCCGTTCCAATTTGCGAACCCTCGCCATCTGCTTGGGATAATCATGATTCCAAAGTAAATGGAAGGTGAGGACATCTGACAATAAGGCTCCAGAGATGCATACGGCATAGTAGAAATTTTCCTTTGCCACGTACTTTTGTGCCTGAGCCAGCCATCCCTCAAAGACTCGCAGGTCATAGTTAATATCATTGGGGCTTATCACTCTCCACCTGATGACGGAGTGTATCTTCTTGACGAAATAGCCTTCAGGATCCTCTCCCTTCGGCTTATAGGCATAGTTGGGAACCTGGCGGTCTGTCGATTTCTTGCGAGGTTTCTTTCGCTTTTTCTTATTCGATGAGCTTACGGAATAAGCGAAGGGTGTTGAACCTTCATAAAGGTCATCCCAGTAATCGGAATCGTCAAATTCATCGAAGGGGATAATGTCGTCGTCAGATTCTTCAATGTCTTCATCTGAAAGTCCACCGAAGAAAGCATCCATAAAAGCGCCGAACATCTGGTTGAGTTCCTCGTCGGACGGGCGATTTTCATTGCCACGATTATTGCCAAGTGGTATTAACTTTGCCATAAATATATCAACAATACAGCGTAACTACTATATTACTAGTAGTTACAACTATCAGTTTTTTGAAAATGCTATTTTTGTTCCTCATTGCAGTATCGCTTTTCTAAAATCACCCCGTCCCTCTTTACCATTAAAGAGGGCTCCACTTTTCTCCCCAAGCCCCTCTTCCTCAGGAAGCGGGGATGTAACCGCCCTCCGGTGCTCGGAACCGCTATGCTTTATGGTTGGCGGGGCATCAAAGCCCTGCGCCATGCTGTGCGGGATGGGACCGCCGGGCTGTTGCAGGAGTATAGACTCCATTGATAAAATAGAAGTTTTTACAAGTTTTCTACCAGAAACTTGATATAGTCATCATTGACATTGGATATTTCTCCTTTATCATAAATTGTTAGGAGTGTAATATCCATCGTTTCTGGAGCCAACAATATATTCAACGTCAAAATTCTAGCTCCACCACTTTTTCCTTTGCCTTTAGAATTAATCGCCATTCGTATCTTACGAACGCCAGCCCCTAAGTCATCTCCTGCTAGCGGATTATTCTTCAGTTCTTGTTTCCATACGTCAAAGTCATGCAACAAAGAGTGATATTTCTTCATCAAACGTTTAAATTGACGTTTAAACTCACTACCAGTGTTTATGGTCACTTCCATACGGCTATGCTTCTTTCATTTCCCGAATGAAATCATCAACATCCTGAAGCTTTTTACCTTGCAATTTAGCAAGTTTTACCTCTTGCAAAGCCCGTAACAAGCTTTCCTTGACATAAGCCTTCTGCTTCTCTTCTATAGTCATAATGTAAGCTTCTTATTAATTATTGTATTGTTTTTTTCGAAAACCTACCCGTCCTTCCTTACCCTTAAGGAAGGCTCCACTTTTCTCACCAAGCCTCTCTTTCCTCAGGAACGAGAGGATGTAACCGCCCTCCGGTGCTCAGAACCGCTACGCTATAAGGTTGTCGGACCATCAAAGGTCTTCGACATATTGTGCGGGATGGGACCGCCTTACTATAGCTTGCTTGGTGGGACTACTATTTTTGCTCCTCATTACTGTACTACTCTTCTACTACCTCAAAATCTTCATTATGGACACCACGGATGGCTACGGCTATTCCACCGAAATCGAAGACTAGCTGGCGGTCACGGTCTATGCGGACAATGTAACCTTCGTAGTCTTTGAATGGACCTGAAAGGACACGCAACTTCACGTGGTCTTTGGCAAAATTCTCAAAAGCATCTCGAAGGAATGTTACCTGCTCCGGATGGGTCTTCATCACATTCATAAAAGGTTGCATGATGGAGTCCTTGATGGAGGCTGGTCGTCTTAAACTGCGATCGTTGACTAAGTGAAATTGGGGAAAATGATCTGCAAGAAATCTTTGTAGGTCAATCACTGTACCTTGCAAGAAGATTAGTCCACTGACAGATTGCTCCCAAATCTTTTTCACTCCTTGTTGCTTTTCCTCATCCTTGTAGGAATAACGAAGGGTTTTATGAATGAAATAAGGTTGTTTGGTATTGTTCTCGTCAGCATTAAACTCTTCCAGCCATTTCTCCATCCCTTTAGCTGCCATGTGAAAAATAAAAAGATAACTCCACGAAGTGGGTTCGGTGGAAGGGTCTTCCTTCTTTTTTATCCGTTTACGTCGGGGTATTCCTTCTACACTCGGATCCGAAAGTCTTTCAGCCCCGATAACGTGGATGCCCTTTGGTAAGCGCTTGCTTACGTCGGCTGTAGAAGGTGAATCCAAGCAATCCTGCGTCATATTCTCGTTCTACTTTATGTTCTTAGCTGCAACCATACATGATAGTTGCAGAAGCTTAGTCAATTTGTTATTGTTGTGCATAATCTTAATCTCCTATGAGTATTAGTTCATATAGTCTTGCACATGTTTATTTACATTTATTGCACATTCTTATTATGAATGAGCAAAACATGCGGAACCAAACCCCAAATCAGCCATTTTGAGGAAGCTACTAATGCAGATTTGCAAAGCATTTATAACATAATTTGGAAGTATTAAACAAAAAATGATAAAATTTGACAGATAATTCAGCAGAATTTCGTATCTTTGCAAATAGTTCTATCATTCATAATAAGAATGGGCGAAGTTGGTTGAACATTTTTCAAAGTGGTTTGGTGGCAAATTCGTGACAGTTCCTTTACAAGGGTTTACACTTTTTATATATAAAGAAAAAGAGTTATCAGAATAGGTCTAAAACAATGACCTGCTCTGATAACTCTTTTCCTATTATTATCTTTTTTGCTCTAAAAACGGGCTGTAATCACCTGTTGGATGATTTTCTTGTTGGCCTCATTGATGGTTGCTACGTCTATTGACTCCAGATAGATTTGGGTGGTCTTATAGGAGTTGTGCCCCATGCCCTCGCTGATGGTGGCTACCGGTATGTTCATGTGCAAGGCTACGCTTGCCCAGGTGTGGCGTGCCACGTATGTGGTCAATGGTATTTTCAAACCTACCATCTCACCGATTCTCTTCAGGTTGTAGTTCGTGTTATGCTCCACCTTGCGGTATGCGGCGTATGGAGAGGATTCCTTGCCTGTCAAAATGGGTAGCATATACGGTGAATCCTTCGTTTGTTCGGTGTACTTGTCGATGATGGCTTGCATCGGTTTTATCCACTCGATGTTGATATTCTGGTGGGTCTTGCGACGGTTGTAGCTCACCATGCCACATCTCAGGTCGGTCTTCTTCAGGAATGCCATATCCACGAATGCCATCCCTCGCAAATAGAAGCTGAGCAGGAAGAGGTCGCGTGCCCTGTCAAGGGATGAACCTCTCGGCAAGTCCAATTTCTCGATTTTGCGAATATCCTTTACAGTAATGGCTCGTTTGGCGGTTCTAACGCTGCCTGTCTGCACGTGAGCGAAGATGTCGTTGGGTGGAGCTTGCCCTGCTTCCACCGCCTTGTGGTAGAGTGTGCGGAGGGTTCGCAGATAGAAGGATACGGTGTTTTGCCCAACTCCTCTGTTGAACAGCCATGCCTGGTACATTTCCATCATCTCGCTGGTCATCTGAGAGAAGGTCAGGTCTTCTTGATTTCGGAATTCCATGAATCGGTTGGCTGCATTGGTATAGTTGTTCTTTGTACCAATGCACTGCATCTGCTCCTTCTTGGCTATCTGCTGACGGAAGAAAGCAAAAACGCTCTGGCTTGGTGGCAGCTGCTGTCGCAGACTGCGCTGGTGTATGAGGTGATAACACAATGTGCCTTCCTTTCCCGACACTGAGGATGCTCTGAATTTTACTTTTACTGTTGCCATATTGCTTTAATTTTAATGGTAAATTAATGTTTGCTATTTGTTAAAGCAACGGCATGTCCAAGTATATCGTGTATTCGAGCTTCGAAACTTCAGTTTTTATATTCCTATTCCCTGGCATCCGCCAGCTCGTTATATCCCCAAACCATAATGAGGACAACGAAACCTGCCAGCAGAGTCAAGAGATTCTGCGAATGACCGATGGACTCAGCCACATGCGTAAGAGCACGGGAGCCGGACAGCAGGAAATCTATTTTCATAGAGAAGAGCCAGCCCTGAATCTGTTCCCAGCCCTGACAAACCACAGCAGCAATCACGCCGACAGCCACACAGGCTGCCGTCCACAAATGCTCCAGTCTACGACGCTTAGCCAATGCCTTCTCCTGCTCAAGATCCGGCAAAGCCTGCATCACCCTGTCAGAGAATCCGTCATCAGGAATCCCTGCCATCATATTATCAGCAAAGAAAGCCTGCAAGAACTGCTCGTCTGAGGCGTTCAGCGGCTCCATATCCTGACTTTTTATCTTATCATTTATCTTATCGGTCATAACCATTATGCTTTAAGTAACTTGCAAGTTTCTGTTTTCCACGAGAGAGATGCGACTTGATGGTACCTTGTGCCATTCCCGTCACGTCTGCAATCTTATCTATAGAGAGTCCATCCATCAGCTGCAGCGTGATACATGTCCGTTCGTTATCGCTCAATATCTGTAAGGCTTTCATCAAATCCATCTTCAATCCGCTGTTTCCTCCCTGCGCATTCTGTCGGGAAACTGCCGGCGTATCGATGTCTTGCGTCTCCTTATGACTGCGGGTATAATCATACCATACATTATAGGCGATGCGATAAAGCCAAGTGGAGAAGTTGGCTGTACCCTTGAAGCTTGCCAGATGGGTATAAGCCTTCACAAAGGTATCCTGCGCCAAGTCGTCACTCAGCTGCGCATCCCCCAGCGTCTGCCGTAGGAAGAACCCACGAATGGGTGATTGATACTTCTTGACCAGCAGGTCGAACGACTTGCGGTCGTGAAGCATCACCACCTTCGTGACGAGAGAAATATCGGATAACTTTTCCACCCTATATATTAACTAATAATTGTTGTTTGATTCTTACACCGGAGTACCATTATATCCTGTGCCCTGATTGCCATGACGGTTTTTCCACCAGTCCTTGATGGCAGGAAGCGAGCCTATCAGGATCTCTCCCAATCCATAGAAGAAGACCAGGGCTCCGGTACCTGCCAGGAAATCAGCTTTCCAGCAAGCGAACATGGCGCACAAGCCTGCTCCGAGGAAGACATTTCTCAATCCCCGCTTCACCAGATATTCATCACTCTGCTTGTCTATCGGACGGTCGCTTTCCGGAACATTGATGCCCTTCTCCATCGCCATCTCCGCCAACTTCATCCGGTCGTTGTGGCGGCGAATCAGATATCTGATAATCAGAAACACGATGATCAGCGGAGCAAAGACAAACAGCAGACCGAAGATGATACAGAAGATGATGATAACAAACAACGCCCCGCCACCAAATAGCGAACCGATGAAATCGAAAGGATCATCATAGTTCTCCAGACTGTATTTGGAATGATAATCACGGGCATTATCATTGCTGTCATCGTAAACATTATAATCAGCCGTATCCGTACCGGTCGTATCAGAATACGCCTCCAATTCTTCATCCGTTTTATCAGCCGATGCAGCAGTCTTCTTGTCCACCTGTTGTGTGGAAGGTTGATAACGGTGTTTGGGAGCAGAAGATGCCAAAGATAGCTGTGTAGCTCCGATGCTCATGATGAGCGCCAATGTCAATAACGCTTTCTTCATATCTATCAATATTTTTATTGTTTTACCTTGTTATTTATTAAATTTTCTGTCTCTTAGACGCATCCGTTGCCAATTTAGTTGCAAAGAAACGAAAAATTTCTTATTTTTGCAAACAAATTAAAGAATATACGCATAAAATGAAGACATTACCAGAAGATTTCATCAAATATACACAAGAGTTGATGGGCGAAGAATTGTTCCTGCAGCTGAAGCAGGGCATCACCGAGGGAGAAGCTCCTACCAGCATCCGTCTCAATCCTTTCAAGTGCAAGGAGGGAGAAGATGCGCTGGGCGAACCGATTCCATGGTGTCCTTCTACCGGACGGTATTTATCCTCACGTCCCAACTTCACCTTTGACCCTTGGCTCCATGCCGGAAAGTATTATGTGCAGGAAGCTTCATCCATGTTTGTGGACCTGGTGATCCGCCAGCTCGTTCACGAACCCGTGATGATGCTCGATCTCTGTGCTGCTCCAGGCGGAAAGTCAACTGCTCTTCGTGCTGCATTGCCTGAAGGAAGTCTGCTCTTCAGCAACGAACCGATGCGCACCCGCTCGCAGATTCTTGCAGAGAACATCCAGAAGTTCGGTCATCCCGACATGATTGTCACCAACAATTACCCACGTGATTACAAGAAGTCGAAGCTTCAGTTTGACGTCATCCTCACCGATGTGCCGTGTTCGGGCGAAGGTATGTTCCGCAAGGACGATGGTGCCATCGAAGAATGGAGTCTGCAGAATGTGGACAACTGCTGGCATCTGCAACGTGAAATCGTGAGCGATATCTGGAACTGTCTGAAACCGGGCGGTATCCTCATCTACTCCACCTGTACCTTCAATGCCCACGAAGACGAGGAGAACATCGCCTGGATTTGTGAGGAACTGGGTGCAGAGCCAATTGCCTTAACCGGCATTGATGAGAGCTGGAACATCACCGGCAATCTCATCGGTACAGAAATCCCAGTCTATCGTTTCCTCCCTGGCAAGACCCGTGGAGAAGGCATCTTCCTCGCAGCACTCAGAAAAGAGGGTGAAGCGGAAATGGAGAAAGAAGACAAAAAGAAGAAGAAAGACAAGAACAAGGAGAAAGGAAAGAACAGAGGAAACAAGGGAAAGAGTCAGCTGGTTCCTACAGACTGGTTGAAGTCATCCGACTATGAAACGATAGCCGAAGAGGACAACTTCTATGCCATCCCAAGCCGATGGAAAGCCATCTATGAGGAGGCAGCCAGGAATCTGAAGGTAATACATGCCGGTGTGAAACTGGGAACGAGCAAGGGGAAAGACATCATTCCCGACCAGAGTCTCGCCCTCTCCGTGATGCTCAACAAAGAGGTTTTTCCGCAAGTAGAACTGTCGTACGAAGATGCCATCCGCTACCTGCGCAAGGAGGCAGTCAATCTCCCTGCAGAAACCCCTAAGGGCTATGTGCTGGTTACGTACCGCCAAATGCCTCTGGGATGGGAAAAGAACATCGGCAACCGTGCCAACAACCTCTATCCACAAGAATGGAAGATCAAGAGTACTCACGTGCCGGAGAAACAATTAATAATTAATAATTTATAATTAACAATTAATAATTATACATTATACATAAAAAAAATGCTCAGCATCATCGCCTGCATATCCAAAGCAAATAGAGCAATCGGCTATCAGAACCGGTTGCTCTATCATATTCAATCCGATATGACCCGCTTTCGCGAGTTAACTACCGGACATGTCATCATCATGGGCAGAAAGACCTATGAATCACTTCCTAACGGTGCACTCCCCCACCGCCGTAACATCGTAGTTTCCAGGAGCAGGAAAGAACTTCCGAACTGCGAGGTTTACGCATCTTTGGAGGAAGCGCTGGCTGCTGTCACAAATGAAACAGGAAAAGAGAAAGCAGAAAGAAATAATACCGTCATAGATAAAGAATGCTTTATCATTGGCGGTGAGAGCATTTATTCCCATGCCCTTCCGTTTGCCGACAGACTCTATCTCACGATAGTGGATGAAGAACCGGAAGCTGCTGACACCTTTTTTCCGGAAATCAACCCGGATGAATGGGAAGTGGCAGAAAAGGAAATGAGGAATGAAAACGACTTATCGTTCACATTCCTCACACTCTATAGAAAGCAATAAAAATTATTCTTCTTCTGTTGCCTCTTCCTCCACAACATCATCAAATCTCTGGATATCAGCCATAGAAAGCTGACGGTTGATAGCCGCATTGAATGAGATGATAGTCTCACTGCGAGACAAGCCCAGAGGCTGCAACTTATCATGAATGATTTCCAGGAGATGGTGGTTGTTGATGGCATAAATCTTGATAAACATATCAAAGCCACCTGTCGTATAATGACATTCTACCACCTCAGGAATCTTCTTGAGTTCTTCTACCACTTGGTCGAACTTCTCAGGTTCCTTCAGGTACAATCCCATGTAAGCACAGGTTTCATAACCAATCTTTTCCGGATCTATAATAAACTGCGAACCCTTGATAATGCCTAGGTTTGACAGTTTAGCTACACGCTGATGAATAGCTGCACCGCTCACATTGCAAGCGCGTGCTACTTCCAAAAATGGAATACGGGCATCTTGAGAAATCAACTTCAAAATCTGCCTGTCTAATGAATCTAATATTTGTTTTGCCATATCTTCTATTAATTTGCTTGCAAAGATAGTACAAAATTTTAATAACAGCAACTTTTCTGAATAAAAAAATAATAAATTAATATTATTTTTCCTTTCAAGTCGCATTATTGACCTTTTTCAACAGCAGAATAGCTGATTTTGATGGCTTTTGCCTGTCTCAAAGCCTGCTTCACATCTGTGATGACTCCCATCTTGGTATCCTTATCTGCCTTGATGGAAACAGTCATCAACCGCTGGTCTTCTGCCGACATGCGCTTCTTCTCTGCTGCCATATAGTCCATCACCTCCGGAGCAGTAGCCAGCTTGTCATTCAGCTGAATCTGCGTTTCCTTGCCATATTTACCCTGCAAATCCTTGGTTGGTTTGCCGATATAGATATGGCTTACTGCCGACTTCTTGGTCAATCGGGTCAGATTCTTGCCCTGTGGCACTCTGCATTCCACCTTCAGGGTCACCTGACGCATGTGGGTAACAATCATGAAGAAGAAGAGTACGGAGAATATCAGGTCTGGCAGAGATGATGTATTCAGTTCAGGCACATCGTGCGATTTCTTGCAGAAACGAATCATGGTTTACCTCCTTTCTCCTCCTGCTCCTCAGCATGGGCGTCGATACTCTTATCCTGTTGAGTCATAGCGTTGGCATACGACTCCGTGATACGCTGAGGACTGATTTTACGTATCTCTTCCTTCTGCTCATTGGTCAGCAGAGCATAGTTTCTATGATATTTCTTCTGAGCTGCTTCATTACGCAGCTGGTCATAAGCCTCCATCAGCTGGTTTTGCATCTGAAAATAGAGATTGTAATCTGCATCACGGTCGCTCTCGATAGAGATGAGATGCTTCTTCCCCAGGCGATGCACAAAGCGGACGGTTTCTTCCTTGAGCTGAGCAACCTTCATCGGCTTGTCGTTTACCAGCAAGGTATCGCCCGCAGTCAGATGAATGGCCATCAGGTTATTCTTGTCAACCACCGACTCCTGCTGTTCCTTTTTCTGAGGTTCCGGTGAAGGAAGTTGGCGCAATAATCCCTTATCCACATCCATCGATGTGGTGACAAGGAAGAATATCAGCAGCATAAACGAAATGTCGGCTGTGGAAGTGGTATTCAACCCCGGGGTTTCATGACTTTTCCTTCTTATCAGCATTTTGCTTTTGTCTTATAGAACCTAAAATCTTTATCAATTATCAGTCAATTACTTCTTCTTTCTGATATATCGGGTTACGCCAAAGCAGACGGCACCGATGCCTGCCATCAGCATCAGAAGCGATGTGACGACAAACATATCAGAAAGTTTGAGCCAAATCCATTCGGCATAGTTTTCACCATTGATGAGCATCGGGTCGGAACCTCCCAACAGGAAGGTAACAACCAGGATTGCCAGCAGGGAAAGCCATGTGATGCGGAAGATGCGGCGCACGGGCACTCCATTCACCACTGCCTCCGATTTCGTTGTGCGATAACCCTTGATCATCGAATAGACAGCCAAGCCCACTCCTCCAATCAGGAATAGCCACATCAGGACGATGAGCACATCCGTAAACAGAGGCGCATTGAAGTCTGGGTTCTCTACGAAAGGCATATCATAGCCCACCAGGAAGAACAATCCGAATACTAGCACCGCCAAGCCTATCAAGAGATAGAAAATGCGCTGAGAGATATTCTCCGATGACTTATTACTTTGAACTTTGAACTTGTTACTTTGAACTTTGAACATTGAACTTTGAACTTTATGATTAGTAAAGCCGATGAATTATTCACTCTTCGTTCTTCACTCTTCACTTATTTTTGGCAATAATATCCATTAAAGTTACAGCCGATTCCTCCATCTGGCTAGTAAGATGCTCCACCTTCGAAAGGATGTAGTTATAGAAGACCATGAGAATCAAGGCTACGATGATACCGAAGATAGTAGTAATCAGCGCTACCTTCATACCCGATGCCACGATGGTAGGGCTGATGTCTCCCGCCTGCTGAATCTGATCGAACGCCATCACCATACCAATCACCGTTCCCAAGAATCCGAGAGATGGAGCCATGGCAATGAAGAGCTTGATCCAGGAGCATCCCTTCTCGAGATTAGCCGCCTGCACCGTGCCATAACCGCTCACGGAGCGCTCAATATCATCCAGCTTCTCATCAATATGCATCAATCCCTGAAAGCAGATAGAAGCCACAGGTCCACGGGTATTGCGACAGAGGTCCTTAGCCCCTTCCACATCTCCCGCAGTCACCTTCTGGTCAATGTCCTGCATCAATTTCTTGGCATTGATTTCAGAAAGACTGAGATAGATGATTCGCTCGATACAGAAAGCCAATCCCACGATGAGTGCGATGGCAACGAGCGACATAAAGCCAGCGTTACCCTCAATGAATTTCGTTTTAAGAGCTTGATGAAATCCCATGTTCTCCTCCTGTGCCATCATAGGCAGAGAACACATTGCTGTGAAAACTAATATTGCGAAACGCGCAATAGATGTATTTTTCTTCATAATCATATATACCTTATTATATATATAAAAGCGGAAAGAGGGGGATTCGAACCCCCGAACCGGTTTTGCCGGTTACACGCTTTCCAGGCGTGCCTCTTCAGCCACTCGAGCACCTTTCCTTTATTTCGGAATGCAAAAGTATCAATTTTTATCCGAAATGCCACATATTCGCTTGCTTTTTACATTTCTTTAACTAGAGATGACATAAAACAAGCGCCCTGAAAGGGCAAAAGCTTCCTTTTATGCAGCTTTTGTCCTTTCAGGGCGACTTGTTAGTTGCATATTTAACCTAGGGTGTTGCCCTGGGCTAGGAGTTTCTGCCCTTTCTGGGCGTATGGCGTCTCCAAGAGTACAAGCTCGCTAGGCGTCCCGGCGGATTTGCAATCCGCCGTAAAAAAGGTTCGACCTATTAAAACCGGGGGATTTGTAATCCCCCAACAAAAGGAAAAGCATACTCCTTTGCTGCGGATTGCAAATCCGCAGAGACTAAATAGGTTAGGACATTTTTTAACGCCGGATTGCAAATCCGGCGAGACGCCTAGCGGACTTCCCCACTTGCGAAAGTTCTGTCCTTTACTTCTCAGGAATAATCTCGAAGATTTCGGCTGAGCCTTCTATCTGAAGCTTGGCAGCCTTCTTCACCAATTCTACCTTGCAGAATGAACTGTCGATGGTGGTAGTGGCAAGAACCTTGCCCTTGGCATTCAACTGACGACAAACCAAAGAACTGCCTGGAGCCAACTTCAACAGCAGGGTGTAACCCTTTACTTCCTTTTCTACACCCATGGTAAGGATGCCCTCGTTGGTGAATGAGGTGCAAGGATTCTCATCGAAACCATACATCGCTGCCTGAAGGTTGGTTGCCTCTACAGGGAAGCTCAAACGCTCTGGAGTGGTTGGATTCACCTCGAAGGTGCGGACAGCTGCCCAGTTGCGCTTGTCTGACTTCAACTTCTTGATACGGATATAACGAGCCTCAACAGGGTTGTCGGTCTTCCAGTTGATGATATACTGCTTCTTCAACTCGCCTGTCAACGCCTTCCATTCCTTTCTGTCTACAGAATACTCCAATACGGTGTTGTCGAAGTAATCTACATCATCCACAGAGTTGCGGCCCTGGAGGATTCTTACCTCTGATACCTGACGAACGCAGCCCAGGTCAGCACCAATCCAGTCGCCTGTGTTCTGACCGTTACCCGATGTATAATAGGTGGTAGAATCGTTGTCGAACATCGCCTTGCTCTGGGTAGTTCTCAAGGTAGCATAGGTACCGATACCCTTATAGAAGGCAGGCACCTTGCCGGTCAACTTCTTGAAGAAACCAGATGCCATATCGTCCATAGACTGCTCGTAGAATGGCTGCAATACCATGGTTCCAGACTTATGCTTCTCGTAGGCAGCCACATCTTCCTTGCTCATGCGGTTGTTCACGTAACCCTCCCAGAATGCCTGGTCGTTGCCAGCCTTATATTCCTTGATAAGACTCATGGTCTTCAAGCCACGCTCACCCAACTTGCCAAACTCTGTCAACCATGGGCGGAGTTCCTTCATCAGCAGGACGTTCTTGCAGTTTGCCTCCATCTGGGCAGGAGCATTCTTCACCTTGACAAACTCATTCTGCAAAGCGTTGAACTGTGCATCTGTGAAGTTGTCGATGCGGAAGCTCTTGGTCTCCCATGATTCGATGCGGCGATAACCGGTCTCGGTATCGCAAGAGTGCATGGCGAAGGTGCGATATGCCTCATGTGCCTCAGGAGTGAGATCTACCAGACCACGCTCCCAGTTATCGAGCGGATTATAGTTGGCGATATTCCAGCTATAGTCAGCTACACCATAGAGCGCCAGCTTGGATGCCTCTCCGTGCTCCATCGGATTACTTACGAAACCGCAGAGATCCTTGTTGGTCAGGTCGGTCTGCAATCCGTAGGTAGGCCCCTGCATGATGATATGGCGGGCATAATCGGTTACAGGGAAGTTCCACCAGTAGTAAGCTGGGCGCTTGATGCGGGAATTCACCCAGTCGAGCGTCTCGCGGGTCAGGTCACTACAAACCACATCACCTGTCCAGAATACGTTGATAGAAGGGTCGAGGGTATTTCCGAAGATGGCGAGAGAACCGGTTGGCTTTGGATTCGCCCAGAGACGGGTATAATCGGTAGGACACATCACGAGCGGAGTTACATCGCCCTTAGCCTTCACAAATTCCTTTTCGAGGCGGTTGAGAAGTTCAGACTGCTTTACTGGGTTGGCACCCTCGCCGGAAATATCATCGAAGAAGATAGCGAAAGAACGAACACCAAGGTCGTACATCAGATCGAGCTTGTGAACCAGGTTCTGATAGTCTTCCTCGTTCCACTTGATGTCCTGTCCCGGATGGATAGCCCACACGAAGTCTACACGGTTGCGGCGGCAAGCCTGAACGAGTTCGCTGATGTTCTTAGCCTCTTTCTCAGGATAAGGCAGACGCCAGTTTGGACAACTGTGATATGGGTCATCCTTCGGACCGTAGAGATAGGTGTTCATCTTATTCTTTCCGTAATAGTCGATGAGGGAAAGACGCACCTGATGAGACCAAGGTTCGCCATAGAAGCCTTCTACCACACCACGGTTTGGAAGATCTGGGTAGTCGTTGCAGGTGGTGTAAGGCATCTGTCCCTTTGCCATCTCGCTGTTAACAATCTGGCGCAGAGTCTGCAAACCGTAGAAGGCACCACGCTCGTCGTAGCCCACAATCTGGATACCCTTGGCATCAGCCTTCAGGCTGTAAGCACCCGAAACAGGCTTTACGCCAGCCTTGGCAGCGAGTTTTTCACCGAAATCGATAGTCAGGCGAATGCCCTTGGCGTTGACGGTAAGAAACTTCACGTCGTCGGCAAACTTGCCTTTCTTGTCTATCACCTTGACACCTTTCTGCAGGTCGAGTCGGTTAGCAGCATCCACATTCAGGAGATGTGGTGTAGGGCTCACGATGAGTCCGTGATGATCCAATTTCTTACCAGGAATCATGTTTACGTCCTGCTTTTCAGAACGCTGGCCGCTCAGGTCTTGTGCCTGAGTGCCCTGTGCAAATGCAGCCATCAGGAGGGCTGCCATCAACATTTTTCTAGTCATAATGAATAGTTGGTTTAGGATTTATATTTATTAAAGTTTATATATTTATTTCAAGTGGAATACTCTTTCCACGGTTTCATTGGTTTGCTTGGCAAACTCTTCTTCGCTCACGTTGTAGGCTTTCGCCAAGGTTTTAAGAACTTCTATCACGAAGGCGCTCTCATTGCGCTTTCCGCGATATGGAACGGGAGCCATGTATGGAGAGTCGGTTTCCAAAACAATGCGGTTCATCGGAACCACGGCTGGAAGGTCTTCACGCAGATGACTGCTCTTGAAGGTAGAGACTCCACCGATGCCCAGCACGAAGTTGTCGAACGAGAGGAGTTCCTCGGCTTCCTTCTGATTGCCGGTAAAGCAATGGAACACGCCGCCCGGCAGGTCTTTCTGATACTGTCTGAGCAGATGTACCATCTCGTTCTGCGCCTTGCGGCAATGAATCATCAATGGCAAGCGGGTATCTACCGACCACTTCACCTGCTCTTCGAAAGCCTCCAGCTGCTCATGTTCGAACTCACGGCTCCAATAGTAATCCAATCCGATTTCGCCAATGGCGATAAAGTCGGAAAATTGCATCTTCCGGAGTTCTGCCAGCTGCTCCTTCCAGTCTTCCTTCACCTCCTCAGGGTGCAAGCCAATCATGGGATAGGCGTAGCCCGGATATTTCCGGCTCAAAGCCAGGACTGCGTGCGTGGTCTTCAAGTCGATGGCAGGCAAGAACACCTTGCCTACCCCCGCTTCACTGGCACGAGCGAAAGCCTCCGCCCTATCCTCATCAAATTCCTCCGCATCAAAATGCGTATGCGTATCTATTACTTTGAACATTGAACTTTGAACTTTGAACTTTATGATTAGTAAAGCCGATGATTTTTTCACTCTTCGTTCTTCACTCTTCACTTAAATTAGTACTGGCGCTTCATCATTTTCTGAGCATACTTTGCCAACTCCTCCTTGCGCTCAGCAGGCACATTCACGGCATCCAGATACTTCTTGCTCTGCTCGAAGTAATAAGCTATCTTGTCCTGAGCCATCTTGTCAATACCTATCTCGTTGTAAAGACGGGTAACGGCAGCTACCTTTTCCTTGCGGTTGAATTCCTTGGCATCCACCCACTTCTGGAGTTCTGCACGCTGAGCGTCGTTGGCATGGTTGAAGGCATTGATGAGCATGAAGGTCTTCTTGTTGGAAGTGATATCGCCACCAATCTCCTTACCGAACACCTTGGTATCGCCATAGACATCGAGGAAATCATCCTGCAACTGGAAAGCCAGGCCTATCTGCTCGCCAAACTTATACAGGTTCTCGGCATCTTCCTCAGAAGCATCAGCCAGAACAGCACCAATCTTCAGGGCACAAGCCAGGAGCACGCTGGTCTTGAGACGGATCATCTCGATATACTCCTCTTCCTTCACATCGTTGCGTGTCTCAAACTCCATATCATACTGCTGTCCCTCTCCTATTTCGAGAGCGGTGGTGGTGAAGATTTTCAACACCTTGGCAAGATGCTTTTCGTCACACTGTGCCATGCGCTCATAGGCAAGAACCAGCATGCTGTCGCCCGAGAGGATGGCTGTATTGGCATCCCACTTCTTGTGAACGGTCTCGTGACCACGGCGCAGGTCGGCATTGTCCATCAGGTCATCATGGAGCAAGGTATAGTTATGATAAGTCTCCAGGGCGATGGCATTCATCAGGATTTTCTCCGGGTCGTTCTTGAAAATATTGTAAGCCAGGAGCATCAGGGTTGGACGGATGCGCTTGCCCCCCATAGAGAGCACATACTTTATCGGCTCATATAGCGAATATGGTTTACGGTCGTATGGCAAGTTTTCCAAGAACTCGTTCACCATGTTTAAAATTTCATCAGCTGTCTTCATAATCGAGTATAATAATGTATAATTTATAATTTACAATGAATAATTTATAATCCTATAACTGGAATACCACCGGAACAGCAATCATGGTACGGCATATCTTGTTTCTATCCATTCCCGGTTTCCATTTCGGCATCATCTTCATCACCCTGAGAGCCTCAGCATCGAGCACCGGATCTACCGAAGTGCTTACTCTCGTATCTGCTATACTGCCGTCCTTGTTCACGATGAAGGTGATGACAACGGTTCCCTGCACCTTGTTTTTCTGCGCTGCAGAAGGATATTTCAGGTTCTTGGTGAGCCATTGCATGAATGCCGACCATCCGCCCGGGAATTCCGGAATTTTCTGCACCACTGTAAATTTGATGGGTTCTTCTGGCGTATTGTCAGAATTATCAATCGCAGTCTCAGGTGCAGCTTCCTTCACATCGGCACCTTCCACCGCTCCCGAACCGTCACCGATAACCAGTTTGCTGGTAGTGGTACTGAGTTTATCGGGCGATTTCACCATCTGCTGTTCGGTAGGTTTCACCTCCTGCGTGATGGCTTCTGATGCAGGTGCCTTCGACATAGCCTCAGCACTCACCATGTCCTTCTGGTCGGGTGGTGTCTGCATATCCAGGTCTTGTGCCAGATCCTCAAAGTTCTCAGCCCAGTCATCTCCTCCCTGAGGTCCCTTCTGATATTGAAGTCCCACGAAGAGGAAGGTAAAAGCCAGAAGAAGCCCAAGCAGGAAAAAGGTGACCCGCTTGTCGTCCAACTGTACTTTCTTCGTTTTTTTAATTTCCAACATTCTTCAATTTCTATCTAGTCTGCAGCCCCACTTCCCCATTTTTAGGAGCAGAAACTGCAATATTTCACTATCAATTCCGTTCTTTTCTACGAAAACAATGCAAATTTACTGTATATTCTTGAAAAAAGCTGTATCTTTGCCAAAGATTTATAGAATTTAAATGAAAAAAATAGTTTTTTCCCTCGTATTGACGCTTTTTGCGGCTTTTATGAACGCTCAGGAGAGCCAAACGAGTTATAACTTTCTGCGCTTACCGGTCAGTGCACATGCCGCAGCCCTCGGAGGCGATAACATCACCTTGATAGAAGATGATGAAGCCCTCGTATTCCATAATCCGGCGCTGCTGTCGTCGGTGAGCGATAAGACCATCAACCTCAACTACATGAATTACATGTCGGGGGTGAACGTGGCATCGGCTTCCTTCAACCGCATCGTGAAGGAAAAGGCATCATGGGCGGTGTCGGCTCAATACATCGACTATGGCAAGATGAAACAGACGGATGAGAACAACATCGAGATGGGCGAATTCTCGGCAAAGGACATTGCGCTTGCGGGCCATTTCTCCTATATGCTTGCCCAGAATCTCGCAGGTGGTATCTCTGCCAGATTCATCACCTCCTATATCGGTGATTACAACTCCATCGCCATGGGCGTAGACCTGGGTTTGAACTATTACGACCCTGAGCAGGACCTTTCTATCTCTGCCGTTGCCAAGAACCTGGGTGGACAGCTCAAGGCGTATGATGAGGAATATGAGAAGATGCCGATAGACCTGCAGGTGGGAGCCACCAAACGGTTTGAGAGCACCCCGTTCCGCATTTCTGCCACCCTGGTGAATCTGAACCATTGGGACTGCGGACTGAAGAACCATCTTGTGGTGGGAGCAGAACTCCTCCTGGGCGAGAGTCTGTGGCTGGGAGCAGGATATAATGCCCGCCGTGCCGACGAGATGACGATTTCTACAGGCGAGGAGAACGAGGAGAGCAGTCATGGAGCCGGATGGTCATTCGGTGGAGGCATCAACCTGGAGCGCTTCCAGCTGAATGTGGCCTATGGCAAATATCACGTCAGCAGCAACAGTCTGGTGCTGAGTGTGAATTATAAATTGTAAATTATAAATTATAAATCAGTTCGAAATATGAAGAAGATAACAATAGCAATTGATGGTTATTCATCATGTGGCAAGAGTACCATGGCTAAGGACCTTGCCAAGGAGATTGGATATGTGTATGTAGATACAGGCGCCATGTACCGTTCTGTTACGCTCTACGCCTTGAGAAACAAGCTGTTTGATGCAGAGGGCAATGTCAAGGTAGATGAGCTGGAGAAGAAGATGCCTGAAATCCACATCTCGTTCAAGTTTAATGAAGCTACCGGTCGCCCGGACTGTTATCTCAATGGCGAACTCGTAGAGAAGGAGATTCGCTCATTGGAGGTTTCCAGCCACGTGAGTCCGATTGCCGCCATCCCATTCGTCAGAGAGGCTTTGGTGGCACAGCAGAAGAAGATGGGTGAAGACAAGGGCATCGTGATGGACGGCCGCGACATCGGCACCACCGTTTTCCCTGACGCAGAACTCAAGATATTCGTCACCGCCAGCTCCCAGGTGAGAGCACAGCGCCGATATGATGAGCTGCAGGAGAAGGGAATGCCAGCTGATTTCGAGGACATCCTGAAGAACGTAGAAGAGCGCGACTACATCGATACCCATCGAGAGACTTCTCCTCTGCGCCAGGCAGAAGATGCCATCGTTCTCGACAACAGCCAGCTGACCATCCCTCAGCAGAAGGCATGGCTCATGGAACAGTATCAGAAAGCCATCAAGGCATAGGTGTTTATAAAAATAAGTTAAAATGAAATAATTTAACGAGAAAATAGAATTATTCATTGACACTACCTTGCAAAAAAAGCAATGATTTATTATCTTTGCAACACTATTTAAAGGTAGTAATGATATAGATTATAAATTTTGAGTTAATTACTGTTTTTTGAAGGTGGTAAGTCTTCGGGAGAAGATTTACCACTTGGTTTGTTTTATACATTCCAGAATTCAAAGAAATTACCCCTGAATTCAAAGAGATTACCCCTTGAATTCATTGATAATCTTTTCCTTACATTCTTCCATCAGCCATTTGGGAGTACTTGTGGCACCACAGATGCCCACGGTATTGACGCCCTGGAACCATGCCATGTCTATTTCGTCAGCACTCTCTATCTGATAGCTGTTGTCATTCACGCTCTTGCATTCCTTGAAGAGCACCTTACCGTTGCTACTCTTTCTGCCGCTCACGAAGAGCACCACATCATGCTTGCTGGCAAAGATGGCGATATTCGGCATGCGGTTAGCCACCTGTCGGCAGATGGTGTCAAAGCTCTTGAAGGTAGCACCTTCCACGATATGCGCCTGGCAGTATTCGATGATGCGATGGAACTCTTCCAGGCTCTTGGTGGTCTGAGAATAGAGATAGATGTCCTTGGAGAAATCCAGCCTTCCTATCTCCCTCAGATGTTCCACATCCTCCAGCTTCTCTACCACGAGAGCGTGACTCTGGGTCTGTCCTACCAAACCCAGAACTTCGGCATGTCCCTTCTTTCCGAAGATGACAATCTGCGCCTCCGGATTGTTGACATACTGCTTCTTGATGCGTCGCTGCAACTGCAGTACCACAGGGCAGGTAGCATCAATGATTTCAATGTTGTTGCGCTCGGCAAGGGCATAGGTCTCAGGTGGTTCTCCATGGGCACGAAGCAATACCTTCACGCCATGCAGCTCCTCCATCTGCTCGTGGTCGATGGTGATGAGTCCTGCTTCATGCAGTCGTTCCACCTCCATACCGTTATGCACGATATCTCCCAGGCAGTAGAGTTTACTGCCTTTCTTCAACTCTTCTTCAGCTTTCTTGATGGCAGTGGTCACGCCGAAGCAGAAACCACTGCCGTTATCTATTTCAATCTGCACGATTTATTTCAATTTATAATTTATAATGTATAATTATTCATTGTACATTATTTAACATGAATCTTCACTACCACCTTTGCCTGGTCAGGATCATTCGTAATCATGAGGATACGAGGGGTCTTCACACGCGATTTCTTCAGTTCGGCAGCCACTGCCGTCACCTTCATCTTCACGGTTTCTCCCGGCTGAATCTTGCTCTTCTTCAAACTTACCTGCAAGCCCATGGTAAACATCTGCATGCTTCTGATGTCGAGTTCCGACTTACCCTTGTTGGTGAGGGTGATAAGTCCCTTCAGCTTCTTCTTGCCGTTGAAGCTGCCGAGGTTCAGTTCCGTTGCCGATATTTCCAACTTCGGAGCCTTTGCCTTCTGCTCAGCTGTCAACTTGTCAAAGTCAGGAAGGAGGACAGCAGAAACCACGATTTCCTTCTCTGGGGCAATCTTGTCGCCAGGACGCTCGCCCAGATAGATGGAAGTCTGGTTCAGTCCCAGGTCACGCAGCTTCTTGGAATCCAAGCCCAATACGATGACGGCAGAATGATGAGGAGCCACCTTGGATGGAGATACCTGTGCCTGGAGATAATTAGGCAGATGCATCACCACCGGTTCCATCACACGGTCGGTAGGATTAAAGATGTGGATGCGCTGCACCGGACGGTCGCCACGGTTTACGTCATCAAACTCCACTTCCTGGACATCCGACTTGATGTCACCCAGAAGCTGGTCGTAAGAACCTGCGAAGTCTACCACGCTGCCCACCACCTTGCCTCTCATCATGACGATGAAAGGTTCGTCAGAGGCATTGCTGTAGAGGCATATCTGCTTCATGAAGGTACCCATCTGCTTGGAGTCGTAGACAGCCTTGACCGTGAAGGTCTCGCCAACTGCGATACTCTTCTTAGGATATTCCACGGATGTACAGCCGCAGCTCTTCAATACATTGTTAATCACCAAAGGCTTGTGGCCTTCGTTCTTCATCACGAACTCAGCAGTTACGGGCTTGCGGAACAACACCTGTCCGCAGTCCACCACCTCGTGCTGGGTTGTTATCTTCTGTGCTGATGCCGGCAGCGCCAACAGCGCTGAAAGCATCCATATATTCATCCGTTTCATACTATTCTATTCTTAATTATCAATCTATAAACTTTTAACTATCAATTATTAACTTTCAATTCATAAGTCTCTGTTCGACCACCAAATTCCGGACTGTAAGTGCACTGTACGGTGCAAGTTCCGCTCTGATAGTCGCCCTTTCTATCCACG
>ULTO01036138.1_pt1 | contig 30435 bp, 26 predicted proteins | sample 1957601 | NCBI WGS metagenome assembly ULTO01 (sample SAMEA4835734, study PRJEB28245) | human gut metagenome | biome: gut microbiome; material: fecal sample | place: Denmark | collected 2008 | reverse complement strand
GCTGGGTGATTACACCTTCTCCAGCAATATTACCGGCCTGAACTTCTCTGTGGACGGAAACCAGCTCACCATCACTTCCAGCCAGGCCATCAAAGGCTCTGTAACGGTAAAAGCAGAAAAAATCTCCGCCCAGCGCAGCGGCGTTGTGGTTTGGACGGACGGCGTTACTGGCGGCGGCAAACAGGACTTTGCCACCTACGGGGAAACCGTTTCCGACCAGATGGTAGGCTATCTGAACCTGGAAGTGAAAACCGGCAATATGAAGCTGATTAAGACTTCCGAGGATGGACAGGTAGCCGGAATCAACTTCACCATCACCGGCGAGGGGTACAGCGCCACCAAGACCACCAATGAGGCGGGCGAGATCGACATCTCCGACCTCAATCCCGGCGTTTATACCGTAACCGAGCAGTCGATTGATAAGTACGAACCCCAGGAAACCCAGCGCGTGACCATCGTCAGCGGCCAGACCGCCACCGTAACTTTCAATAACAAGCTGAAGCGCGGCAGCCTGGAAGTGACGAAAACCAGCGAGGACGGGCTGGTGGAGGGCATGACCTTCCACTTGTACGGCACATCCCTCTCCGGGCAGCCGGTGGATGAGTATGCTGTGACGGATTCCAGCGGTGTGGCGCGTTTTGAAAACGTGCTCATCGGCACGGGCTATGTACTGGAGGAGGTGGATACCCCCATCCGTTATGTGGTGCCGGATTCCCAGACAGCCACCATCGAGTGGAATGAAGTTACCCATAAGAGTGTGAACAACGTGCTGAAGAAGTTCCGCGTCACCGTCACCAAGAGCGATGTGGAAACGGGTGCGCCCCAGGGCGACGGTTCCCTGGCCGGCGCTGTGTATGGGCTGTATAAGGGAGATACCCTCATCGACAGCTTCACCACGGATGAGAACGGCCAGTTCACTACCGGATATTACGTCTGCGATTCGGACTGGACAATCCGTGAAATCAGCCCCAGCGAGGGCTACCTGCTGGATTCCACCATCCACAAGGTAGGCGCGGAACCGGAGCTTTATACCATTGAGCTGAACGATACAGCCAACGATGTGACGGAGCAAGTCATCAAGGGCGACATTGCCATCATCAAGCACACCGATGATGGGGAAACCCAGATCGAAACTCCGGAATCCGGCGCAGAGTTCCAGGTATTCTTGAAATCAGCCGGCAGCTATGAAAATGCCAAGGAATCCGAGCGCGATGTTCTCGTCTGCGATGAGAACGGCTTTGCACAGTCGAAGAAGCTGCCCTACGGCACTTATATCGTCCGCCAGACCAAGGGCTGGGAAGGCCGCGAGCTGATGGACGATTTTGAAGTGTATATCGCCCAGGACGGCCAGACCTACCGCTACCTTATCAACAACGCCAATTTTGAGAGCTTCATCAAGGTGGTCAAGGTGGACGCGGAAACCGGCGTCACCATCCCCTATGCGGGGGCCGGGTTCCAAATTTACCGTCCCGATGGCAGCAAGGTGGAAATGACCTTCACTTACCCGACGCCGACCACCATTGATACGTTCTACACCAATTCCGAGGGCTATCTGGTAACGCCTGAAAAGCTGGAATACGGCACGGGATATTCCCTGGTTGAAGTACAGGCCCCCTATGGCTATGTATTGGACAGCACCCCGGTTTACTTTGATGTGACCGAGGATCATTCCAGCGAGGAAGGCGGCGTGACGGTGATCGAAGTCACCAAGCCCAACATGGCCCAGAAAGGAATCATCAAAGTCAGCAAGACCGGCGAGGTGTTCTCCTCTGTGGCAGAAAGCGAAGGCGTTTACCAGCCGGTGTATGAGGTGCAGGGCCTGCCCGGTGCGGTGTTTGAAATCACCGCCCTGGAGGACGTCTACACCCTGGACGGCACCCTGCGCTATTCTGCGGGCGAGGTAGTGGACACCATCACCACCGGCGAGGACGGGACGGCCCAGAGCCAGCCCCTCTACCTGGGCAAGTTCCAGGTGAAGGAAATCCAGTTCCCTCACGGCATGGTGGATACCGGCGAGAACGTCACCAACGTGGAGCTGGTGTACGCAGGCCAGGAGGTGGAAGTCACCGAAACCTCTGCCAGCTTCTACAACCTGCGCCAAAAAGCCCTTGTGACGCTTGACAAGGTGCTGGAGCAGGATGAAACCTTTGGCATTGGCATGAATGGAGAAATCTCCGCCGTGACCTTTGGCCTCTATGCCCAGGAGGACATCACCGCAGCGGATGGTTCCGTGATTCCTGCAGATGGGCTTCTGGAGATCGTTTCTGTGAATGAGAACGGCCAGGCCGTTTGCAGCACCGACCTGCCTTTCGGCAGCTTCTACCTTAAGGAGCTGTCCACCGACAGCCATTATCTACTGAACGGCGAAACCTTCCCGTTTACCTTTGAGTACGGCGGGCCTTCTGTTGCCGTGGTAGAGATTTCTGCCAATGATGGCGAGGCTGTCACCAACGAGCTGATCCGCGGCGAAATCAAGGGACTCAAAACCGATGAGAACGGCACGGGCCTGGGCGGAGCTGTAATCGGCCTGTTTAAGTCCGATGAAACCGAGTTTACCGCCGAAAACGCCCTTGCCACCGCCACTTCAGCGGAGGACGGCAGCTTCTCCTTCGCAGGCGTCCCCTACGGGAATTGGGTGCTGAAAGAGCTGGAAAGCCCGGAAGGGTTCATCCTCTCCGATGAAGTGATCCCCGTTACTGTGGATGAAGATGGACAGGTTGTGGAAATCTCTCTCGCCAATGAGCGGGTTTACGGCGACCTGCGCCTTACCAAAGTGGATAAGGATTACCCGGACAACAAGCTGACTGGTGCCGAGTTTGAGGTATATCGTGATACCAACGGCAACAAGGAGCTGGACGAGGGCGACGAGCTGCTGGGCAAGCTGGAGGAAACCAGCACTGGCATTTACGAGATGTCCCACATCCTCTACGGCGGCGTGTTCGTAAGGGAAACCAAAGCGCCGGAGGGCTTCCTGCTGGATGAAAACGCCTACTATGTGGAGATCACCGAGAACGGCAAAATCTACGAGGTAGAGAACGAGGCCGGGGTTGGCTTCACCAACATGGCCCAGACTGGCTCCCTGCGGATTGAAAAAACGTCCAGCGACGGCAAGGTGGAGGGCTTCTCCTTCCGCGTGACCGGGGCCAACGGCTACGACCAGACCTTCAAAACGGATAAAAACGGCGAAATCTTCATCGAGGGCCTGCGCGTAGGCGATTACACCGTGTCCGAGGTATCGGATGGGGCCAGCGCCAACTATGTGCTGCCTGCGGATAAAAAGGTGACGATTCTGGCGGATAAGACCACTGTGGCGCAAATGCACAATGAGCTGCGCGATACCCCGAAAACCGGCGATGACAGCAAGCCCTGGCTGTGGGCGGCCCTCATGGGCGTATCCGCTATGGGCGCTGCCGCCCTGGGCGTTGCGGCCTATGTGGGTAAGCGCAAGAAGGGCAAAAACACCGTGAAATAACTGCGGCTTGATTCTATGTTAGGAGGAATGATTTCATGGAACTGAAAACGATCATTGCCATTGCGCTGGTAGTATTCATCATCGGCGGCCTGATTTTCCTGAAAGTCAGAAGCCGGAAGAAGTAACCAGCCAGGGGCGGCCATGCGGGGCCGCCCCTTTTACATACCAAAAAAGAAAGGAGCGTTGATGATGAAAGAACGATTTGAACAACGGCTGTTCCGCATCTTTGCCCAGGCTGGTTACTCCCCGGTGCAGCTTCTCACCATCACCCCGGAGGAGATGGTGGAGATCCCCGGCATTACCGTTCCCAACATCCGGGCGGTGCTGTGCGTCCAGAACAAGGTGCTGGCAGACCGGAATAAAGTCCGCAGCGGCAGGCTGGTGGAGGAATTGCTGAAAGAAGCCGAAGAAAGCAGGTGTTGCCATGAATGAACTGCACCTGCTGGATATACTGGCGGCCCGGCATGGCTGCTTTATCTCCGACTTAAACCTCACCCCCTTCCTGCGCAGGGCAGCCCTGGCCGATTTATGCGGGATGGAGGAAAGCGCCCATCCCCTCTATCAATGGCAGGACGCGGTGCGCTACCTTACCGGGAATGAACGGGATTTTGCCAGTGTAAAGGAAATCAAAGTATTTATTAAACAGGAATTGGAGGCAGAGGGATGAACGATGATTCCACAGAAAAACGCATGGCCGGTGATTATGAGATTATCCAGGCGGTGCAGATTGGCGACCGGGAGGTTGTCCTGGGGGAAAATCCACAGGATGAAACCGGCATGAAGTATATGTGCGCCTTTTGCCGGCAGAACGCATTGTTTGCAGAATATAGCGAAGTGATGGCCAGTGATGATTTCCCGGAGATTGTGGAGCTGTTCGGCCAGAGGATTGCCGAGCAAGCGCAGAAAACCCACATAGAACTCAACAAGCCCCGCATACAGGGCATAGACGACCGCCCCATCACGGCGGAGGGCTGCATTCCCATTTCCCATGAGGATGATCTGCACGGGAAAATCGTGGTGATAAAGCCGGAGGTGCTGCGCCGGGAATACCGCAGGGCTACCCGCCAGCTCAAGCTCTGTCTGGGCGGCTTTGGGGCTTCCCCGCACAGCAGGGGGGCAGCCTGTTATTGCGTTGACCTTTATACCGGAAAAGAAAGCCGCTATGAGCGCATGGACGTGCTGGGAACGATACAGCCGGAGGACCTTCCCGGCTGGGCCAAGCATGGCCTTACCTCGATCCAGCAGGAACAGGCCAAAAAGAAAACGACGAAGGAGCGTGAACGATGATGGATTACAGAGAAAACGCCGGATATATCATTACGGATTCCTGTCATGTGGGCGACAGCGAGTTTGTGTTGGGCGTTCATTTGACAGCGCCCCAGCAGTTTGTCACCTGGAAATGCAGTAACCGGACGGACTACGATTGGGGCCACTATTTCAGCGATCTGTTTTCCGCGCAGAAGGATTTGGTGGCGCGGGCGCAGGAGGAGGTGCAGTGCCTGGAGGATCAGCGGCAAAACACTATTGTGCCGGAGGCCCCTTCCTATTCCCCATGGGGCAATATCCAGGAATGTGAAACGCTCTGCCCCGGCGTTTATTCCGTTTCTACCCCAGGGCATGGCGGCGTTATGGTGCGCCGGGAGCTGGCGGAAAAGGTATTCCGAAAAGAAGCGATGGGCTGCGGCTTTGTTGAGGGCGGCTACCTCTGCTTTGAGGAGGACTGCGACGCGCAGGTGGCTCTCCGGGAGCTGATGGATAAAAAGATGATCCAGGCTCCAGTGAACGAGCGCTTTAGCCCCGGCGCGTATGAGGCTGTTATCAATAGCAGCGTGCAAATTCACCACCCCGAATATTGGCAGGCAAGGGAAAAAGCCATATCGGAGCAAAAACGACAAGCGAAAAAGAAAGGACGTGAGCGATAATGGAACTGACAATTACCAGCATGACCCCGGAGGATCGCCTGTATGCGTACAACCAGAGCAGCCAGCTTGAAGGGCAAACCGGCTGTATCGGCCATCTGCGCGGGGATTTTGGCGCTGGAAAAGAGTTTTACACTTCCTGGTTCGACCATCGGAGGGAATACAAGACGGACGAGTTTAAGGCGGAGCTTGATGAGGTGGTCATCACTCTGCGGGAGAAGAATGGGCTGCTCTGTACCCGTGACAGCATGACCAGGTTTTGCTATCAGAACCCGGAGGCTGAGTTTGAGGGAAACTACTGCGCCGAGTACGGTTTTAAGGTGCAGACGCCCCAGCACACCTATATGCTCCGGTGCAATCCCAATTATGGAGACTACAACTTTTACCTCTACGCCTATGTTGCCCGATTCCTGGAACACCACATGGAAAAGGCCAAACAGGGTATCCGGTTTATCACGCCCGGCTACAAGGAGCTGTTCCGCATTCCCGACGGCGACCACATCCGCATTTTCACTGGCGGCGGAGAAACCCGCGACCGCACCTGCCGGTTCATCGACGAAACCCATTTTGAAACCAGCGGCGGGTATTCCAGCGCCCTGTATCATATTTGCGAATTTGCGGAACGATTGGAGCAAACTCACGGGAGCGTGATCCCGCTGCGTTCTTCTCTGCCGGTGCAGTGTTTTAGTGTACTGCCCTCATCCGGGGAGCTGATTCTTCTGACCAGGGGCGAAAAAGGCTACAGCCCTTGCTATGATTTTTCAACTCCTGACGCCCAACAGAACCGAGAGTTTGCAGACGACCGCAATGTGAAGAATGGCGTTACCAAAGCACAGGAGGCCGCCATGTTTGCCGGCTCCATGTTTGGCTGGCAGACCCCCGCCGCCGATCCCAGAAACTATGACGAGCAGGGGCAGCCCATCAAGCCCAGGCAGAAAGACCGGGGTGAAGCCCGATGAAGGAGGAAAGACACGTTATCTGGAGCAATTATGGCCTGGACTATGAGGACTGGAGGGATGACCTGGAGGCGGACTACCCGGATTTATCCGAAGATGAGCGCATTTCCCTGATGTATGAGATCAATGGGGATTACCTGGATGATGAACGCGCTAACCTCAATGTACAGCTTTCCCAGCCGATTTTGGTTGTAGGCGACCTGGGCCTGTGGAATGGTCGGCGCATGGGATATAAGGAAATCCCCAGCGGCAATATCCGGGACTGCCTGTATTCCGATACGGATTATTCCACCTGGTATGTGGACCGGCTGGGTGATCTGCGGTGCGACGCCATCCACCATGATGGCACGAACTTTTATCTTTACCGCGTTTACAAGGACAGCGCCAGCCCTTCTCAAATTGAACTGCTGAAAGAAAAACTATATCGCGGCATTGCAACCCGCGCCGATATTACGAGAGTGACCCGCAGGCTGGGCGACGACATCGCCAAAGTCTACGGGTTTTCCATTCCCCGGCAGCGGCAGGCCGTCGCCATGGAAAGATGAGGTGATAAAAATGGCGTCTTTACCGCCCGTAAAACTGGATACGCATGAGGACTGGTTCAACTTGCTGATGACGGTTCTCCATCAGCAGGCGGAACAGAACCCCTATGAAGAATACCGGGAGATGGCTCAAAAGCTGATCGACCAGTTTATGCGCTATGGGAGGCCCTTTGTTGACAGTGACCATGCGCCCTGCGTGGCGCTTCGGATGTACCCGAAGGAGGCCGGAAATACCATCTGGCTGTTGCTGCTCTCCCTGTGCAATCAATATGACCCTGATAAGGATTACAGCGCAGAACTGAAAGCTGCGAAAAAAGAATAAGAAAAGGAGGGGCAACCGATGGCGATACGATATAAAGCCTTGACGGAGCTGTACCAGGAAACGCAGCGCAGCGTGACAGCTCCTGACCAGTGGCGGGCGTTTCTGGCTTCTGCCTGCCGCAACTACCGGCTTTCTTTCGATGAACAACTGCTTGTCTACGCCCAGCGCCCAGACGCCACCGCCGTCCTGGAGATCGAGCGATGGAACCGGCAATTTGGGCGCTGGGTAAACCGGGGCGCAAACGGCATTGCCGTTTTTGACGGTGAACACAATGGAAAACCCCGACTGAAATACTACTTTGATATTTCCGATACCCATGAGGCCCGGTTCCCCCGCCCCGTCCCCCTTTGGACGGTGCGGGAGGAATACGCGCCGGACATCATTGAAACGCTGGAAAACAGCTTTGGAGAACTGGAGCACAAGGAGGATTTGGGCGAAGCCCTGCTCTCTGCGGCAAAGAACGCCGTGGAGGATAATATGCCCGACTATCTTTCTGAATTGAAAACCCTCACGGAAGGCAGCTTTCTGGAAGAACTGGACGAGCTGAACCTGGAGGTGGAATACCGCAGAGCGGTGCAAAACAGCATTGGATATATGCTGCTGGTGCGCTGCGGCCTTGACCCGTCTGAATACTTTGAGGATGAGGATTTTCGGGATGTGCTGAATTTCAACACTCCACAGACCCTGAACGCTTTGGGCGTGGCCACCGGAGACATCTCCCAGATGTGCCTTTCCGCCATTTCCCGCACGGTCCTTGCCCTGCAAAGACAGCCCCAAAAAGAAAATCGCACATTTGAACCCCAGCAGAAAAACCAGTATGCTGTAACTGAACAGGAAAACACACAGCCGGAAAGGAGTTTTGAATATGACCGAGATCACTTACACCAGGCAGGGCGACTACAATCTGCCGAACCTTCTGCCGCCCCAGGAGGAGCCGGTTCCCCATGGGAAATACGCATTGCTTCGGAAGAAATTCCTCAAGGAGCACCGCAGGGTGACGTATACCAACCTGCTGACCAGCGGCAAGCTGAACAGCCATCTGGCGGAGATCCAGCAGACCGCCCAGCGCCGGATGGAGCAGATCGTGGCGCAGATGGCCAAGAACCAGGGCGTGACAGAGGAACTGAAAGCCAGCGACCAGATGAAGTGGGTGCAGATGATGAACAACCTGCAGAACGCGGCGGAGGAAACGGTGCTGGCGGAGCTGATTTACAGCTAATTGATGAACCGGAAGAAAGCGCAGGCGGCGAACAGCTCCCTGCGCTTTTGGATGAAAAGCAGATCATGGCCATCATCGCCAATAAGGACGATGACCTGAAATATAAGAAAAATCAGATCGAGCTTTTCTTCTCTGTTCACAGCGACGTTCAGGAACGGGCGGAATATCTGAGATCAGCCTATCAGGACCGGTACACCGAGATCATCTCTGACGGGCAGCGCCTGGGATATAAGCCCCAGGAGAATGGCCTGCTCATGTGGGAAGGCTCTTACCCATCCCGCACCAGGGAATCCGTTTTTTCCTGGGATATTGTGGCCCAGTGGACTGCCCAGCTCATTGACAAAAAAGAATATTTCATTCAGACGGACATCCCAACGCTCCCCGACCAGGAGAGCCAGCAGATGTCCCTTTTTGATTTTGCGGCGTTTCAGCAGCCAGCCCAGGCCGAGGGTACGGCCCAACCATCTATTTTCCCTCACCCGGCTCTGCCTCAGCAGGTAATCGACGAGGCGCTGTGCATTGGTGCCAACGACCAGAACAGCCGCCTCATCATCTGCGCCTATTTCAAAAAGGATAAGCCGGACAATGCCAGGTTCCTGGCAGAGCACTATGGCGAGAACGGCGCTGGCTTTTATCTGGATGGCCGCCAGTACGCCATCTGGTACAATGCCGAGGGAATCCGTATTGCCCAGGGCGAAAGCGCCAAGCGTTCCAGCGCCACCCTCATCTCTTGGGAACAGGCGGCGGCCCGTATCCGTGAACTGCTGGATTTGGGCCGGTATATGTCCCAGAGTGAGCTTGACCGGGTGGACGAGTACGAGCGCCAGCAACGGGCCGCGCAGCTATGGTATCTCCGGCAGGATTTTGCAGAAGGCACCGCCGACGCGGGATTCCTTCCCACCGTAAATACTATTTACAACACGCATCAAGGCTTTCCAGAGGAAAGCGCCGCCATAAGTGATTTGTTAGGCCATCCAGAGGGGTTGCAGAACCTGCGGGATGAACTGGAGCAGTTTGTCACAGCATACGGAGAAAACCGGGAACTGCTGCGGTTCCATTTCCACCGTCCGCAAAAATTGCTGGAGCAGCTTTCCGACCTGCAGCGGGAACCGCTGCACTTTACCGCCGCCGAAGGGTACGACCCCCAGCGGCGATTTTTCATCTCCGGGGACGAGATTGACAATCTTCTGCGTGGTGGAAAACGCAGCACCGATTACCGGCTGGCCGTGTATTCTTTCTACCGCAACCACACAGAGCGCAAGGAACGGGAGAATTTCTTAAAGCACTACCACGGCGAGTACAGCGGCCATTCCGGTGGGAATGATGATGTGACCTACCAGCTCAGTAAAGGCGTTTCTTTCAGCCACGGCAGTATCACCGCCCCCTACGCCAAGGTGGAGCTGAAATGGCCCGCTGTGGAAAAGCGCGTCAGCGCCATGATCGCCCAGGGGCGGTTCCTCACCGATGAGGACCGCGCCGCCATGCCGCAGTATGAGAAGCACCAGCTTGCCCAGAATATCCGCGCTTTCTTTGAGAACGTGCCGCAGGAACAGCCCCACCCCTATCCCTTTGGCTTTGACTATTGGGACGCGGTGAAGCTCATTGAGCCGCAGCTTGACGACCCGGCCCGTGTGGAAGAAATCTATCAGATGATGGTCCCCATTTGGGAGGCCACCCCGCAGGATGACAGGATGTACGCCCTGCGCCGGCAGGCATTTGAAAACCTCACCGCCTTCCGGCAGGGAACCTTCACGCTCTTTGCAGTGCACAAGGAGCCTGTGGCTCCTGCTATGCCGCAAACCAAAGCCTACGATCTGGGCTATGGCCATTTGGGAAATGGAATTACTGTGTGGAACCGGCTGGAGGAAGAACACGGGGACTACAAAACGGTTGCCCACATCGCGCCAGACCGCACGGTGACGATTTATGATGAGGAAATGCCCCAGGCAGTGCGGGAGGAAATCCAGCGGATTGCTGACACTTCGGAAATGGCCATTTCCGCCACCCAGGACGCGCCGGTGTTCGCCGTGCCGCCCAGGGTACAGGAACCGCCTCAAAAAGAAGAACTGGCAGACCCCTACCCGGAGCTGGCCGCCCAGGTGCTGCGCTTTGTTGGAGAGTTTGATGGTTCCCGCATGGGCTATGGCGAAGATGATGCCCAGGCGGTGGAAAATATCGCCCAGCAGCTTCATGACCCCATTCAGAGTGAGGAAATCCGCAGGCTGCTTCGATCCTTCCTGGACCATGCGGACCCGGAAGAAGAAATCGCGGTGGACATCACCCTCTGTATGGAGCAGATCGCAGAGCTGTCCCCGGCCCTTACCCCGGAACAGGCGCAGATAGAAGAAATCGCCGGTTATCTGGAGGAGGCCGGATATGCGGCTTCCAGAGAACTGGTCGAAGAAGGCTTGATGGATTACCGTGCTCATGGCGGCAAAGGTAACAGCCAGGATGTTGCCGACTTCATTGAGCGCGAGTTTTTGTCCGAGGAGGCGGAACCTGCTTCATTGGAGATCGCCAAAGAGTTTATCAACGATTTCTGCGAGGCCGAGTATGACAGCCCAGCCGATTTCAGTGATCTGGAAAAGGTGGGCATTGCCTACACCACCGTCACCGATGAGGAAATCCCCATCCAGGTCAATGCCGATCTGGTTCATTACCGCATTGAGCGTTATCTGGGCGGGCAGTTTTTGGAGCGCAGGCAGTATGAGAGCCTGGATGAACTCATCCAAAACGAGCTGGCCGAACTGGACTTTGACGACCTCATTTCCGTTTCTGATGCGGAACTGGAATCCATCAGTACCACGCCGGAGCAGGGTTCGGATGACTACCGCTTACTCAGCCGCCTCAAAGCCGACTGCGATTACTTCCTGGGCGCTGGTGGACGGGCGGAAAAGCACCTGTGGGCTGGGATCGTGCGGGAACAGATCGCCAAAATGCGGGAACTTTATGCTGCCCTGCCTGATGAACCGGAATGGCTCACCATGGAGGACATCGACCGCTACGCCCAGCGCATGGAGCCGCCTTACGAAGTGGTGGTCTACCACCACTTCGAAAATGGCTATGATGAACGGCTGGATTACCAAACGCTGGCGGAGGCCGAACAGGCGGCGCAGAAATATGTGGCCGGCACCATGGAGGGCGAGGATGGCTTTGCCTATGATGGCGCTGGTATCTATGACCTTCAGGAGAACAGATGGCTGAGGATTTACGGGAACTTCCCTGATGAACGAGCCATTGAGCAGGCAAAACAAGCCCCTGCCGCAGAGGAACAGCCAGCCAGCCCAGAGCAGGCCGATTTACAGCCTAAAAAAGAAGAAGCACTCCCCCTGCCGCCGAAGCGCCCCCGCCGTGAGCGCATTACCTTCACCACTCTGCACCCGGAGATCCCAAGGGACCAGCGCCATGATTTCCACATCACCGACGACGCCTTGGGCCACGGCACCCCCAGCGAGAAATACGCGGCCAATGTTGCCGCCATCCGCACCTTGAAGCAGATTGAGGCGGAGGAACGGCTGGCCACACCCGAAGAACAGGAAATCCTATCCCGCTATGTGGGCTGGGGCGGCCTTGCAAACTGCTTTGAACAAACCAGCCCCCATTATGAGGAACTGAAATCTCTGCTGGATTCGGAGGAATACGCAGCGGCCAGGGCCAGCTCCCTCACCGCCTTTTACACGCCGCCTGTGGTCATCCGGGGAATCTATAAGGCCCTCGCTCAGATGGGCTTTACCCAAGGGAACATTTTGGAGCCATCCTGCGGCACCGGTAATTTCCTTGGCTTGCTCCCCACAGATTTGGCGGGCAGCAAAGCCTATGGCGTAGAGCTGGATTCCATTTCCGGGCGGATTGCGGGGCAGCTTTACCAGAACGCCAGCATTTCCGTAAACGGCTTTGAAACCGTACAAATGCCCGACAGCTTTTTTGATGTGGCCGTGGGCAACGTCCCCTTTGGGGATTTCAAGGTGTTGGATAAGCGGTACGACAAGCACCACTGGCTGATCCACGACTATTTCTTTGGCAAAACGCTGGACAAGGTGCGGCCTGGCGGTATTGTGGCGTTCATAACCAGCAAGGGAACTCTGGATAAGGAAAACTCCGCCGTCCGCAAATACCTGGCCCAGCGCGCCGATCTCATTGGGGCCATCCGCCTGCCGGATAACACCTTCAAGCGGAACGCCGGAACGGAAGTGACCAGCGACATCATTTTCCTGCAAAAGCGCGACCACATCACCGATTTGGAGCCGGATTGGGTGCATTTGGACACGGATGAAAACGGAATCCGCATGAATAGCTATTTTGTGCAGCACCCGGAGATGATTTTGGGTGACATGGTGATGGAATCCACCCGGTTCGGGCCGGACAGCGCCTGCAAAGCCCGCGAGGGGGAAGATTTGTCCGAGCAGCTTGCCAATGCCATCCAGTTTTTGCAGGCGGAAATCAAGCCCTACGAGCTGGAGGAACTGGACGAGGAGGAAGATCGCTCCATCCCTGCCGACCCCACAGTGAAGAATTTCAGCTACACGATTGCAGATGGGCAAGTATACTACCGGGAAAACAGCCTCATGCACCCGGTGGAAGTCTCCGTCACGGCGGAAAACCGTATCCGTGGCATGATCGAGCTGCGGGAATGTGTCCGCAGGCTCATTGAGTACCAAACCGAAGGCTACCCGGACGAGGATATTGAATCCGAGCAGCAGAAACTCAACGCCCTTTACGACAGCTTCACCTCTAAGTACGGCCTTATCAGTAGCCGCGGCAACAAGCTGGCCTTTTCGGAGGACTCCAGCTACTGCCTCTTGTGCTCTCTGGAGGTGCTGGATGAGCAGGGCAACCTAAAAAGAAAAGCCGATATGTTCACCCGGCGCACCATCCGGCCCCATGTGGCTGTTACCAGCGTGGATACGGCCAGTGAAGCGTTGGCGGTGTCCATTTCGGAAAAAGCCCGTGTGGATATGGACTATATGGCAGAGCTGTCGGGTAAATCCCCGGAGGAACTGGAAAAAGAGCTTGCCGGGGTGATCTACCGGGATATTCGCTGTGCGGAGAACCCGGAGGACATCCTGCCTTCTTTGGCGGATTTGAGCCGCTATCCTCTTGTCACGGCGGATGAGTACCTTTCCGGGAAAGTGCGCCAAAAGCTGCGGATGGCAAAAGCATTCCTGGAAGTGGCCCCTGACAATCAGAAGGAAACCGCCCGCAGAAATGTGGAGGCCCTGGAAGCCGTTCAGCCCCAGGATTTGGGCGCTGGAGAAATTGGCGTGCGCATTGGCGCGAACTGGGTGCCCATCGAGGTGTACCAGCAATTCATGGTGGAGCTGCTCACCCCCAATTACTATGTGCGGGACCGTATCAAAATCCTGCGCTCCGAAGCCACCGGCCAATGGAGCATCCGGGAGAAAAACGCCGACCGCAGCAATGTAAAAGCCAATACCACCTACGGCACCAAGCGGATGAGCGCCTACCACATCTTGGAGCAGACTCTAAATCAAAGGGATGTGCGGGTATTTGACTATATTGAGGACGAGAACGGCAAGAAAAAGCCTGTCCTCAACAAAAAAGAAACCGCGATTGCCCAGGACCGGCAGGAACTCATCAAGCAGAAGTTTGCCGAGTGGATCTGGAAAGACATCGACCGCCGGGAACTGCTGTGCCGCATTTACAACGAAACCTTCAACGGCGTCCGCCCCCGTGAATATGATGGGCGGCACATCCGGTTTGAAGGCATGAACCCGGAAATTTCCTTACGTCCCCATCAGATCAATGCCATTGCGCACATTTTGTACGGCGGAAACACCCTGCTGGCCCACGAGGTAGGGGCAGGCAAAACCTACGAGATGGTGGCAGCCGCCATGGAGATGAAGCGCCTGGGGCTTTGCACCAAATCGCTGATCGTGGTGCCAAATCACATCACGGAACAATGGGCGGCGGAATGGCTCCAGCTCTATCCCAGCGCCAACATTTTAGTCGCCACGAAGAAAGACTTTGAAACCCAGAACCGCAAGAAGTTTTGCAGCCGCATTGCCACCGGGGACTATGACGCCATCATTATCGGGCACTCGCAATTTGAGAAAATCCCCATGAGCGTGGAGCGCCAGCAGGCTATTTTGGAGCGCCAGATTGAGGAAATCCTGGAAGGGATCGAACAGGCCAAGGCGCAGAAGGCGGAACGCTACACGGTCAAGCAGATGGAGCGCACCCGGAAATCGCTGGAGACAAAGCTGGCCAAGCTCAATGACCAGAGCCGCAAGGATGACACCGTCACCTTTGAGCAGCTTGGTGTTGACAGGCTCTTTATTGATGAGAGCCATTATTTTAAGAACTTGTTTTTGGCGACAAAAATGCGCAACGTGGGCGGCATTGCCCAGACCGAAGCCCAGAAATCCAGCGATCTGTTTATGAAAACGCAGTATCTGGACGAGCTGACGGGCGGGCGCGGCACAATTTTTGCTACTGGCACCCCCATTTCCAACTCCATGGTAGAGCTTTATACCATTCAACGGTATTTACAGTACCGGCTCCTGCAGGAGATGGGCCTGATCCATTTTGACGATTGGGCAAGTAACTTTGGGGAGACTGTCACCGCCATCGAGTTATCGCCGGAGGGCACCGGCTACCGTGCTAAAACCAGGTTTGCCAAGTTTTATAACCTGCCGGAGCTGATGGCTGCTTTCAAGGAGGTGGCTGACATCCAAACAGCGGATATGCTCAAACTCCCCGTGCCCAAGGCCAACTTCCACACGGAAGTAATCCAGCCCTCGGAGCTTCAGAAGGAGATGATAAAGGGGCTGGCGGAACGGGCTGAGAAGATTCGCGGCGGCGGTGTTGATCCTCATGTGGACAATATGCTGCGCATTACCAACGACGGAAGAAAACTGGCTCTGGATATGCGGCTCATCAATCCCCTTGCCGCCGACGACCCCAATGGCAAGGTGGCTGTCTGCGCCCGGAATGTGTTCCGCATCTGGGAACAGACCAAAGAAAAACGCTCTGCCCAGCTTGTGTTCTGCGACCTGTCCACCCCTACCACCGATGGCTCTTTCAGTGTTTATGACGACCTAAAAAAGAAACTGATGGACGCCGGAATCCCGGAGGAGGAAATCGCCTTTATCCACACGGCAGACAGCGAAGCCAAAAAGAAGGAACTGTTTTCCAAGGTGCGCGCCGGGCAGGTGCGGGTGCTGCTGGGTTCCACAGCTAAGATGGGCGCAGGCACCAATGTGCAGGACCGCTTGATTGCCCTGCACGATTTAGACTGCCCTTGGCGGCCCTCCGATCTGCAGCAGCGGCTGGGGCGTATCGTCCGCCAGGGCAATGAAAATGAGGAGGTGGAAATCTATCGGTATGTAACGGAAGGCACTTTTGACGCTTATTTGTACCAACTGGTCGAAAACAAACAGAAGTTTATCGCACAGATTATGACCAGCAAGGCCCCCGTCCGTGTGGCGGATGATGTGGATGAAACCGCCCTGAGCTATTCGGAGATCAAGGCGCTGGCCACCGGCAATCCGTTAATTATCGAGAAGTGCAACCTGGATATGGAGGTGGCGCGGCTGAATATGCTGAAAGCCAGCCACTTGAACCAGGTATATGCCCTGGAGGAGCTGGTGTACCGCAAGTACCCGGAGGAAATCACCCGGCTCACAGAACGGATCGAGGGTTATGAGCAGGATGTGGCGCTGGTAGCGGACCACCCCAAGGCTCAGGAGGGCTTCTGCGGCATGGAGGTGGATGGCAAACACTACACCGAAAAAGAGGACGCAGGCAAGGCTATCATTGACGTTTGCACCCGCATGACTGGTTCCGACGCTGTTCTTTTGGGGCAGTACCGGGGCTTTTCCATGGTGCTGGCCTATGATGGCAGGAGCAACGAGTACCGGATCACACTCAAAGGCACGCTTTCCCATACGGTGACGCTGGGCGCAGATGTGTTCGGCAATATCACCCGCCTGGACAACGCGCTGGAAAACCTTGCGGGCAGCCTGCAGGCCGAGCAGAACAGCCTGGAGGAAACCAAGACCCAGCTTGAAAACGCCCGCACCGAACTGGCTGCCCCATTTGCCCGCGAGGAGGAGCTGGCGGAGAAAACAGCCCGTTTGAAAGAGCTGAATATTCTGCTCAACATGGATGAGAAAGACAAGACGTTGATGGACGATACCCCAGACGAGGGCGAGGATGTGCCTGCCCGGAGGGTTGCGGAGCTGGCACGGTAAAGGAGGATACGATGACCAACGAAGAATTGAATACCAGGCTCTATGAGAAAATGTTTGCGGAACAGGAGCAGTTCCGGGACTGGCTGCTTTCCCAGCCGCCGGCTGAGATTTTGAACCACGCCTATGAGTACACGGTGCGGGAGGACATTCTGATGACCTTGGAAACCCGTGATTTGGAGGACGGGCAGGCCAGGGCACTGCTGAAATCCGGCAAGCCCTTGAAGCAGATTTTTGAGCGGTGGGAGAACCAGGAAACCTCTTATATGGATACGGTATGGGATACCGTCCAGGAACAGGCCAGGGCCGCCGAAGCCAAACAGAAAGCCAAAGCGCAGAAGGAAAGATGATCGCACATTTGCCATTGCGCTGCGGGGCAGGTATAGTATAATAAAAATCGTAACAAGGGGTGATGATAGATGGACGATAGCTACTGCCTGCTCCCGGAGCGCATTTCCGAGCAGTTTTCTGAAATCGACAGCGACATCGTGATGGATTTGGCGGCTGCCAGCCCGGAATATACCGAGTTGAAGGCCCAGATGGAAGAACTGAAACGCCAAAATCCTGTGATTGGCGCTCTGCTGGAGGGCAAGGGAGAACTTTCTTTTACCGCTGAGGAGCATGAAGCCTTGAAAGAATTTATCCGGCTGTATATGCGGGCCGATAATATGGAACGGGAACACATCTACTTCCGGGGCCATGCAGACGGATTTGCCTATCTGAAGAAAATCGGCGCTTTCAAAACTGAATAGTTTTTTGGGCGGCATGGAAAAATCCATGCCGCTTTTACATATCCAAATTCATTCGCACCCCCAAAAAGGTCTTGAACAAAACAAGTTTTTACGGATTAGGAGTAAAAACTATTGAAATTCTTGGAGTTTTTGGCTATGGCTTAAAGCTGCCGCCCAAAACTGCACATTCCCCATTCATATCTGCATATAAATCGCAAAAGTATATGCAGAAAGTCGATTGGAGCAATCCAGTCGGCTTTTTCCATATCTGAAAAGAGTACAGCCCCTTTTACATAGTCAGCTACCCCACATGGGGCGGCTAATCTATGGCTATGTGAAGGGGGCTATATTTTTTATGCCTTTTTACGATTCAGAAGCCATCGAACGGGCAAGGCAGGTGGACCTGCTCACCTACCTGCAAACCTGCGAACCCCAGGAGCTGGTCCATGTGTCCGGCAACGTCTACTGTACCAAGACCCATGACAGCCTGCGGATTTCCAACGGCAAATGGTGCTGGTTTTCCCGCGGGATTGGCGGTTACAGTGCGCTGGACTATCTCATCAAGGTCAACGGCTATTCCTTTTTGGAGGCCATGGAAACTATCTCCGGAAGGGCTGCCATCCCGCCGCCTTCCTTTGTGCCAGCGCCGAAGGAGGAAAAGCCCAAGCACCTGCTTCTGCCCCAGGCCGCCCCGGATAATCGGGCGATGATGGCCTATCTCAAAGGCCGGGGCATTGACCAGGAGATTTTGGACTACTGCGTTCAGACCGGGCGGATTTATGAGAGCCGGAACAAGGGCCACAGCAACGTGGTTTTTGTGGGCTTCGACAAGGATGGCAAGGCGCGGTTCGGCTGCCTGCGGGGAATCAGTGAAGCCCGGTTCCACGGGGATTTAAGCGGCAGTGATAAGCACTTTTCCTTCGCCCTGCCCGCTTGCGTGGAAAATCCGGCAGTCCATCTGTGCGAGTGCGCCATTGATGTGATGTCCTATGCCACTCTCTGCAAGCTGGACGGGATCGACTGGCGGCGGCACAATCTGCTGTCCCTGGCCGGGGTGTACCAGCCGAAGAAAAAGATGGAGGAAAGCAAGCTGCCGGTGGCCCTCACCCGATTTTTGGATGACCACCCCCATGTGAAAACCGTCTATCTCCATTTGGACAATGACACGGCTGGCCGGCTGGCGGCCAAGGCAATCATGGCTGTCATGCCGGAGGGCTACCGGGTGGAGAACAAACCGCCGCCCCGTGGAAAGGATGTGAATGATTTTCTGTGCCACCGGCTGGGGATTCCCATTCGGGGTAGCCACGGCAAAGAGCCGGAGCGGTGAGTGCCGGTTTTGCAGCTTCGACAGATTCTCCCTCTTGCAAATTGTTATCATATATGTTAACATTAAAGCAGTGAGGTGAGAGTATGGATGAACTGCGCAAACGGCAGAAAATCATATCCCAGCTTGTGGAGGCCCGTCTGGAGCAGGGCATTTCCCAGGCAGAACTGGCAAGGCGGCTGGGAATCCAGCGTTCCGGCATTAACCGCCTGGAAAGTGGGACACAGAACCCCACGCTTGATATGATCTTAAAAATCGCCTCGGCGCTGGGGAAGGATGTTTCACTGGAACTGAACGACAAGGAGGAGCCTATGAGTAATGTTTACAGTCTCCGCATTTATGATACGGAGCTAATGCGCTTTTCTATGGAAAAGCAGGGCTTGTCCGGCCTTGTGGCTGAAATCTTATACACCAACGAGGAGCAGGCCCATTTGCTGCCTTTGGATATGGAGCGCACCGGCGAGGGCGTCATCCATTGGCTGGAGCGGCGGGTTATCCCTAAAAACCGCGCCTTTGTGGACGAGATTCTGAAAACCCTTGGCCTCGGCCATAACGACACGAAGGGAATCATCGACGTGTGCAAGGGGCTGTCGCTGAACGACAGCTATTGGGTGGTGCCGGAAGGATTTGAGGGGAAATTCTTCCAATACAATCTTTACGAAAACCGCTTTTCCGAGATACTGGCGCTGGTGGCCTATACCGGCGCAGGCGGGAGCCGGCAGGCGTTTACCACATCCCCGGAGCTGACCACAGGCGGTATGCTGCCCAAGGCGTGGCGCTATGTGGACCACGATGGGATTTATCTCTATAAGGGCGGCACGACCGGCGCGTCCAATACGGGCCGGGAGCCGTACTGCGAGTATTATGCTTCGCAGATTGCGGAAACCATGCGTCTGAACGCCGTGCATTATGACCTGGAGAATTGGAAAGGCATTACCGCCTCTAAGTGCGCCCTGTTTACCAACATCGACACAGCCTATATCCCCATCGGGCGCATTGTCCGAACCGGGGGCATTGCCGCCTGCCTTGCCTACTACGACAAGCTGGGGCCGGAGTTTTCCGAGCAAATCCGCAGTATGCTGGTGTTTGACGCCCTGATTTACAATGAGGACCGCCACTTTGGAAACTTTGGCGTCCTGCGGGATAACCACAGCGGCAACATTATTGCGCCCGCCCCCATTTTTGACAACGGGCTGTCCCTGTTCTGCTATGCCGGTAAGGAAGATTATGCGAATCTGGACGAGTATGCAAAAACCCGTTCTAACCCCTACAACATCTCCTATGAGGAAGTGTGTGCAGAGGTCATGGGGCCAAAGCAGAAAGAGCAGCTTCGCCGCATGATCGGGTTCCGGTTCAAGCGCCACGAAAGCCTGGGCCTGCCGGAAGAACATTTGCAGGCCATTGAGAAGCATTTGGAGAGCCGGGTGCGTAAGCTGCTGGCAATCCCCACCCGTCATCTGAAACAGGAGAAGGCGCGGTAAAAACGAATATCTTTTTTGGAGAGCGTTCTGAAAATGGACGCTCTTTTTTGCTGCCCATTTTTAGAGAGGAGCGTGAGCGATGAACCATTATGATGTTACCATCCGGGAAACGCTGGAGGTGAAAATAAAGGTGGCGGCAAACAGCCGGGAGGAGGCCGAGCAGTTTGCCAGGGACCAATGGAAACGCGGCGAAGTCGTTCTGGACGCCAGCCATTTTACCGGCGTGGAGTTCCATGCCAAGCGGTATTCCCGTGACCGGGGCGAGCGATGAGTTCTTTTTTCGACTGTCCCAGATTCCCCGCAGGGGAATGGAATGTAGCTGTACCAGCAAGCATCGCCTTTGTGATACCACAAAGGCCGCTTGTTAGGGGGAACGCCCCCTAATACCCCTTTTGAAAGGATGGAGGTTTTCATGGAAGGATTGTTTTTCGCCATTGGATTTCTGCTGGGCGGTGTGGTCGGCGTGCTGATTATGTGCCTGCTTCAAATCAACCGTATAGGCAGAAAGGAGGATTCGGAAGAATGAGAAAACGCAACGTACACGTACAGTTTTGGCTGGACAAAAAAGAGGCAGAAGCCTTCAACAAAAAAGTAAAGCGCAGCGGCCTTTCCCGTGAGGCGTACCTGCGCCATCTGGTGAACGGCCTGGTTCCACAGGACGCGCCGCCTCCCGCCTACTACGACTTTATGCGGGAGCTTCACCGGATCGGCGGCAACCTCAACCAGATCGCCCAAAAAGCCCATGTGCTGGGCGTCATTGATGAGCGCCGCTACGATGAGGAAATGCGGAAGTTTGACCAGCTTGTCCGGGACATCACCAAAGCGGTGATCCTGCCCAAGCCAATGGAGAAAGAGCGCCAACAAAGCGGCAAGCGGAGCGCGGTGTGACGTGGCTACTACGTCCATCTGGCGGGTGAACGGCTGGCTGGGCAAGGTCCTCATCTATATCGAGAATCCAGACAAGACCGAAAATCCTGATTTTTTTGAAAAACAGGATATGGATGGCAAGGAGGCTCAGGGCCTTGCGGATGTGATCGAGTATGCCGTTCAGCGGCACAAAACAAGCCAGTCGGTGGAAAGCGAAGGCGAAACGGTCCTGCGGCAGTTTGTTTCCGGGGTGAATTGCAGCCCCTCTACTGCCCGCGATGAGATGATAGCGGTAAAAAAGCGGTTTGGAAAGGAGGACGGGACTGTGGCCTACCACGGCTATCAGAGCTTTGCCCCCGGCGAGGCCACGCCGGAGCTGGCCCATGAGATCGGCCTTTCCCTGGCAAAAAAGTTGTGGGGTAAAAAATACCAGGTGCTGGTGGCTACCCATCTGGACAGAGAAAATCATCTGCACAACCATTTCGTTCTCAATACGGTTTCCTTTGTAGACGGAATCAAGTACCATCGCACGGAACAGGATTATTTCGATATGCAGCGGGAATCGGACCGACTGTGCCGGGAATATGGGCTGTCCGTCATTGAAAATCCCCAGCGGGGAAAATCCAAGCACTACGGGGAATGGCGGGCCGAGCAGGAAGGCCGCCCCACCTATCTCTCCCTCATCAAAGCCGATGTAGATACTGCCATCCGCCAGTCTATGACGGAACGGCAGTTTTTTTATCATCTGCGGCAGATGGGCTACGACATCAAGGTGGGCAAGGATATTACGGTTCGTCCGCTGAATTATCCCCGTGGGCGCAAGCTCATGCGTAACTTTGGCGAGGACTACTCGATGGAGAACATCCGCAAGCGGATTTTAGCCCAGCGCCGCCCCCAGCGGGAACACAGGCCGGAGCCGTTTCGGTGCAGGCTCCACGGGGATTTGAAACAGGCTAAAAAGGTGACGGGGTTCCGCGCCCTCTACTTCCACTACTGCTATCTGCTGGGGGTATTCCCCCAAAAGCAGAACCGCCCGCCCAGGCGGGTGCCTCATACACTGCGGGAAGATTTGATCCGGGCGCAGGAGCTTACCGACGAAGCCCGCCTTCTCTCCCGCCACCGCATTGACACCATGGAGCAGCTCAATGCCTATCAATCCGATTTGAAATCTCGGCTTTCAAGCATAACGGAACAGCGGAAAAGCCTGTACCGGAAACTTCGCACCAAGGCCGTGGTGGCCGACCCTGCCCAGCAGGAACACATTCGGGCTGAGATCTCCAAACTATCTGCGCAGATCAAGGAGCTGCGCCGGGAGGTGAAGCTGTGCGGGGATATTGCCCTGCGCTCCACTTCCATCAAGGATAAGATACAGGCCGCCCGTGAGGAAGTCTCCGGCAGGGATGAGAAAGCCCGCCAGGAGCCGGAGCAGGGCCGGGCGGCTCCCCCAGGAAGGAGATGATTTTCGATGTATAACTCAGGCGACGCGGCGGAGCAAGTGGTACGGATGAGCCTGGAGGGCGCTGAATTTGCCCTCAAAATCACCGGTTCTGCTGCTAAAAATCTGGCCGCCGCCCTTTACACGGTTTTGAAAGACCAGAAAAAGACCAAGGGCAAAGCCCGTATTGAGGCTATGCTGCGGGAAAAGCGCCCCTTAAAGGTTTACACCATCAAGAAGGAGGATTGCCCGGAGTTTGCTAAACAAGCCAAGGGGTACGGGATTCTCTATGCGCCTATCCCGGTGAAGAAAGGCGACGATACCATAGACATTCTGGTGTTCGAGGATGACGCCGCCAGAGCCAACCGGATCGTGGAGAAGTTCAAGCTCACGGTAGTGGACACGGCTTCGATCAAGGAGGATATTGAGAAATCCCGTGAACAGCGCGGCAGCGAACCCGCCGCGCCGGAGCAGGCCATGCCGGAAAAGAGTGTGGACGACCAGCTTTTGGATGAGCTGATGGAAAAGCCCACCCAGAAAGAAAAAGCCCAGCCGGAAAATCCGGCAGCGGAGAAGAACGCCCCTTTTGCCCCAGCGGCGGAAAAATCCCCTCCGTCCGAGCCTATCTCCGAGAGCAGCAGCAAGTCCGCAAGGGGTACTTCTGATGGAGCCGAGAAGCCTTCCGTCCGGCAGGAGCTGTGGGACATCCAGGCCCAGCGGAAGAAGGAGGCGGAGGCTGCCAGGGCCGAGGAGCCGGCTGCACCCCAGAAGAAGGCGGCTCAGAAAACAACCCGGCACCAGCCGCCCAAACCCAAAAAGAAGCCTAAATCGAAAGAGAGGTAATCTGTGATGAATAATTTTGACGATCTGTTTGAACAGCAGCCCCAGGCGGAGGCCGCGCCGCAAAAGCAGGAAAGCCAGAAAGAGCGCCCCAAGCGCCAGTGGTGGCAGATCCGGGAGGAAAAACAGCGAAAAGAAGCCTATGCCACCTTGGACCGGATTTTTGGAGAGTTCTCCGAGGGTACGGGCAGTATGGAGGCATATCTGGATGTGCAGAGCCGTTTTCCCTTCCACTCTGCTCGCAATGCACTTCTGATTGGTGATAAGTGCCCCGACGCGGTGCGCGTGGGCGGCTACAAGGAGTGGCACGCCCAGGGAATCGAGATTTTGGAGGATGAGAAGCGTTTGCCCATCATCATTCTGGAGCCGGGCAAGGCATACCGGCGTGAGGATGGCAGCGTGGGCCAGAACTTTTACGCTAAAGAGGTTTATGATATTTCCCAGACCACGGCGCGGGATCAGGTTCAGCCCCAGGTGCGCTACGATGACCGCCTGCTCCTAAAGGGCCTGATCGCCAGTTCCCCGGTTCCCATCCGGGCCGTGGAGGAACTGCCCCAGGGCCGTGGGGCCATGTTTTCTGCGGAGCAGAACGCCATCCTGGTGAAAAAAGGCATGGATGCGCCGGACATCTTCCGCTGTGTTTCTTTGGAGGTTGCCAACGTGCAGCTTGCCCAAAGTATGGATGGCTATTCCAGGGAAACGGACGGCTACAAAGCCTATGCGGTCAGCTATATGCTCTGCAAGCGGTATGGCGTGGACGCCAAAGAGTATGAGATTTCCAAGCTGGACGGCGTGTTTCAGGGTCAGGTTCCCAGGGAGGAGGTTCCGGCAGCCCTCACCGATATGCGCGATACGTTCAAGGAGATGAACGGGCGCATGGCACGGGCCATGGGCCTTACCCGCGACAGCAAGCAGAAGGAACAGGAACGGTAAAGGAGGAGTAGACCCATGGAAAAACAGGAAAAAGTCGTCCTCACCCTGGACAGCTATGAGCATGGGATTATGATCCGCGCCCTCAATGAGCTGCGCAACGATATGCTGGAGGAACAGCGCGACCCCGGCCCGGTGGAGGATGTTCTGCTGAAAACCATTGACGCCCCAGCCCAAAAAGACAAGAAAGCGAAGCGCCGGGATGAAGCCAGATAACAAGGCGGGCGGCCCCTGGCTCTATGCCCTGGGGCTGGTCCCGGTGATCTGGTTCGCCCTGCTGATTGCGCCTGCCATTTCCGGGGGATTTTCGGAGATCGTCAGCGCCCTGCCTGCGGCAATGAACCATCCATTTCAAATCGTATGGTGTGAGGACAGTGTAAAAGCTGTCCTCATTTTTATTGCCGCCTATGGGCTGGGCATTGGCATTTATCTTTCTTCCCGGCGCAATTACAGACGAGGTGAAGAACACGGCTCCGCCAAATGGGGCGATCCGCGGGCCGTGAATAAGAAATACCGGGACAAGGACCCATTCAAAAACCGCATTTTCACCCAGCACGTCCGCATGGGGCTGGATGGCCGAAAACACCGCCGCAACCTCAACACCTTGGTGGTGGGCGGCAGCGGCGCGGGAAAAAGCCGCTTCTATGCCAAAGTGAACATCTGCCAATGCAATACGTCCTTTTTTATTCTGGACTGTAAGGGCGAGCTGCTGCGCGACTGCGGCGGCCTGCTGGAACGGATGGGCTATGAGATCAAGGTGGTAGACCTTCTGAACATGGAGAAAAGCCACTGCTACAATCCCTTTGCCTATCTGAAATCCGACAACGATGTGCAGAAGATGGTGACGAACCTGTTCAAAGCCACCACCCCGAAAGGGAGCCAGTCTAACGACCCCTTCTGGGATACGGCGGCCTCAATGCTCTTGATGGCCTTGGTGTTTTACCTGTGGTACGAAGCGCCGGAGGACGAAAAGAATTTCCCCATGGTCATGGAAATGCTTCGTGCCGGCGAGGTACGGGAGGACGATGACTCCTACCAATCCCCCCTGGACGAGCTGTTTGACCGGCTGGAAATGCGTTCCCCGGACCACATCGCCGTGAAGTATTACAAGGATTATCGTTCCGGCTCTGCCAAAACGCTGAAATCCATTCAGATCACGTTGGCGTCCCGCCTGGAGAAATTCAATCTTTCCTCGGTGGCGGCCCTCACCGCTACGGATGAACTGGACCTTTCCAGCCTGGGCGAGAAAAAAGTAGCACTCTTTGCCCTCATCCCGGACAACGACGCCAGCTTCAATTTCCTGGTAAGCCTGCTGTATGCCAGCACCTTTCAGGAGCTTTTTTATTCTGCCGACCGGGTACACGGCGGCAGCCTGCCCATACCTGTGCATTTCCTCATGGATGAGTTCGCCAACGTGAGCTTGCCGGATGATTTCGACAAGCTGCTGGCCACCATGCGCTCCCGGAATATCAGTGTTTCCATCATCATCCAGAACATTGCCCAACTCAAGGCGCTGTTTGAAAAGCAATGGGAATCCATCATCGGCAACTGCGATGAATTTCTGTATCTGGGCGGCAATGAAACGTCCACCCACAAGCTGATCTCCGAGAACTACCTGGGGAAAAGCACCTTGTGGCTGGACACCTACGGCAAAAGCACCGGGCATTCCGGCAGCTACTCCACCAATAACCAGATCACGGGCCGGGAGCTGATGACGCCCGATGAGGTCCGTATGCTGGACAACAATCTGGCTCTGCTCTTTATCCGTGGCGAAGCGCCGCTGATGGATGAAAAGTATGACCTTTTGAAACATCCCAACATCAAGTACACCACCGATGGCGGCGCGCCTGTCTATTCCCACGGCGGCACTGAAAACGCCGTGGCGGATATGACCATTGGCCGCCTCACCCCCGGCGACCTTGCCAATATCCAGGAACCGGAAACCCTTTACGAACTTCTGTCCGATGAGGACATGGAGAATATCTTTCAATTTAAGGAGGACACCCAAAATGAAACTGTTTCATAAGGAAAGCAAGCAGAAGAAAGAAACCCGCAGCCTGCCCATGGGCAAAAAGAGCCGGAGCGCCTTTGCTGTTTATGCGGCCCTGGTGCTCATGCTGTGCTGCTGCACCACTACGGCCTTTGCTGCCAGCGACCCGTTGACTGTTATCAACAACCTTAGTGATTTCATCTTCGGCCTGATCCGCGCCGTAGGTATGATCCTGCTGGGCTTCGGCGTGGTACAGATCGGCTTGTCTCTCAAATCCCACGACCCCAGCCAGCGGGCCAACGGTTTTCTCACTTTGGCCGGCGGCGTTGTCATTACGTTTGCGAAGGAGATTCTGACCCTGATTACCGGCTGATTTGAATAACGGCAGTATGGGGGCAGGTCCATGGCGGCCTGCCCCTTACCGTTGCCGGAAAGGAGGTTGTTGAATGTCCGATAACTGGGTTGTTCAAAATTTGCAAAATGCCCTCGATACCTGGAACAAGTACCTGTCCGAGATCTGGCAGCTCATTACCCAAAGCCCGGAACAGTTTAAGGGCGGCTCCATCTGGGGCGTCATTGTCAACATCCATGACGCGGTAAGGGCGATTGGCCTTGCGCTTTTGGTGCTGTTCTTTGTGGTGGGCGTCATGCGTACCTGCGGCAGCTTTGCCGAGGTGAAAAAGCCGGAGCACGCCCTGAAGCTGTTCATCCGGTTTGCCATTGCCAAAGGCGTCGTGACCTATGGGCTGGAGCTGATGATGGCCCTCTTTAATATTGTCCAGGGCCTTGTTTCCACTATTATGAACGCGGCGGGCTTTGGTTCGGCCCAACAGACTGTGTTGCCCCAGGAGATCATTGACGCGGTGGAAAGCTGCGGATTTTTCGAGAGTATCCCCCTCTGGGCGGTAACGCTCATCGGCGGGCTGTTTATCACAGTATTGTCTTTCATTATGATAATGACCGTCTACGGGCGGTTTTTTAAGCTCTATTTATACACGGCCATCGCGCCGGTGCCCCTGTCCACCTTCGCCGGGGAACCGACCCAAAACGTGGGCAAGAGCTTTATCAAGAGCTATGCCGCTGTCTGCCTTGAAGGGGCCATCATTGTGCTGGCCTGCATTATCTTTTCCCTGTTTGCGGCGTCCCCACCTGCCATTGACCCCAATGCGGCGGCTGTCACCCAGGTGTGGAGCTATATCGGGGAGCTGGTATTTAACATGTTAGTTTTAGTGGGGGCAGTAAAGATGGCCGACCGTGTGGTGCGCGAGATGATGGGCCTGTAAAGGAGGGAGTCACTTATGACAAGAGAAGAAATCTGCCGGGAAGTGTTGGAGAAACCGCTGGAGGAAATTCAGCAGGATATTTTCTTTCGGTCTGACAATTTTCAAGGCCAGCCCTGGTATCATGAATTTTTGATTTATCTCAACATGGGCATTTGCCAGACAGAACCGGAACACGCCCTGAAAGTGCAGAAGGCGCTGAAGGTTATGGGGTATCCCACCCATACCACCGAAAAGGATGGGCAGCTTTACCTTCTCCCTGGTAAAGAGGCAAAGCCTTTGTGGGTCGAAATGAAAATAGGGCGGGTGGACGAATTGTTGAAAGAACAGAAAAAGGCAGTTACCCGGCCATCCAAAAAAACATCCCGACAAAAGGAACGGGAGCGTTAAGGAGGAAAACAAATGCGTTATCAAACTTATGTGTTGCACTTGATTGATGGAACCGCCATCCCAATGGTGGAGGATTACGACCTGCCCGCTGAAAAGGGAATTGTGGGCCACTTCTCCAAAGCGGCTCCAGACGAGATTTTTACCGTGGGCGACCGGCTGCTGGGCTTTGCCTATATACCCAAGAGCAGCATTGTTTACCTGGAAACCGGCGATGTGATTGTGAGGTGATATTTTGGAAGTCAAGATCAACCGGGAAATCCGCAACTACACCGAATCCATGTTTTTCGGGCTGAGTATGCGGCAGTTCATCTTTTCTGTTCTCGCCTGCGGCGTGGCCGTGGGCCTTTATTTTATCCTGCGCCCCTACTTCGGGGTGGAAACCCTGTCCTGGATGTGCATTTTGGGGGCGGCCCCCTTTGCCATGCTGGGGTTCATCACCTATCACGGCATGACGGCAGAACAATTCATCTGGGCGTGGCTGCGCTCGGAAATGCTGGAGCCGAAGGAGTTTAAGTTCGAGGACAGCAACTACTACTATGCGGCTCTGAAAGATACCATCGAGGAGCTGCAAACCGGGCGTCCCGGCAAGAAGCGCCGGCAGGAGCCGAAACATTTTAGCAAGCGGAAGGAGGCCAAGTATGATTAAGACCATCAAAACCATGTCCAAGCAGGAAAAAGAACGCTACACCGTCCCCCGGAAGGTGCAGGATGTGATCCCTGTCCGCCGTATCTGGCCGGACGGCATTTTTCTTGTGGGGAATAAGTTTTCCAAAACCTATAAATTCAGCGACATCAACTATCTGGTGGCCAGCCGGGAGGACAAGGAATCCATGTTCCTCACCTACTCGGAGCTGCTTAATTCCCTGGATTCCGGCGCAGTGACGAAAATCACCATCAATAACCGCCGTATGAACAAGGCCAACTTTGAGACATCTATCCTCATGCCCATGCAGGGGGATTTCCGGGATGAGTACCGTAGGGAGTACAACCAAATGCTGCTGGATAAGGCTACCGGAGCCAACGGCATTACCCAGGAGAAGTATATCACCATCTCCGTGGTGAAGAAGGACATTGAGGAGGCCCGCGCCTACTTTGCCCGCGTGGGGGCCGACTTGATTTCCCACTTTGCGGCCCTTGGCTCCAAGTGCGTGGAGCTGGACGCCACCGAGCGCCTGCGTATCCTGCACGACTTCTACCGCCAGGGCGAGGAATCCGAATTTGTTTTCAATGCCCGCGAGATGATGAAGCGGGGCCACAGCTTTAAGGACTATATCTGCCCGGACGGGATCGAGAAAAACAGCGACTATCTGAAGCTGGGCGGCAAGTTCTGCCGGGTGCTGTTCCTCAAAGACTACGCCTCTTATATTAAGGATAACATGGTGACGGAGCTTACCGATTTCAACCGCAATCTGATGTTCTCCATCGACATTGTGCCGGTTCCCACGGATGAGGCCGTGCGGGAGGTGGAAAACCGCCTGCTGGGTGTGGAAACCAACATCACCAACTGGCAGCGCCGCCAGAACGCCAACAACAACTTCTCTGCTGTGGTCCCCTACGATATGGAATTGCAGCGCAAAGAGAGCAAGGAGTTTTTGGACGACCTCACCACCCGCGACCAGAGGATGATGTTCGCGGTGATGACCCTGGCCATCACCGCCGACACCAAGGAGCAGCTTGACAGCGATACCGAAGCGGTGCTTTCCGTGGCGCGAAAGCACATGTGCCAGCTTGCGGTGCTCAAGTTCCAGCAGCTTGATGGCCTGAACACCGCCCTGCCCATCGGGGTGCGGAAAATCAACGCCTTCCGCACCCTCACCACGGAATCCCTGGCCGTATTCATCCCCTTCAAGGTCCAGGAGATCCAGGATAAGGGCGGCATTTACTTTGGAGAGAACGCCATTTCCCACAATCTCATCATGTGCAACAAGGCGAACCTTTTGAACCAGTCGGCCTTCCTGCTGGGCGTGCCCGGCGCAGGCAAATCCTTCAGTGCAAAGGAATTGATTGCGTTCCTCATGCTCCACCCGGATTACGCAAATGACGACATCCTGATCTGCGACCCGGAGGGAGAATTTGGCGCATTGGTCAAAGCCTTGGGCCGGGAGAGAGCAACGGTGGCCCATCTGGTGGCGGGCGGCAAAGACCGCCTCAACGCCATGTATATGGTAGAGGGCTACGGTGAGCAAAACCCCATCGTGGAAAAGAGCCAGTTTGTCATGTCCCTCATCGAGCAGATCGACAAGCGCGGAGTGGGGCCGCAGCATAAATCCATTATCGACCGCTGCACCGCACTGGTGTACCCGGAGGCGGAGAAGATCGGGCGGGTGGCCACCCTCTGTGACCTGCGGAATAAGCTGCTGGAGCAGCCGGAGGATAAGGCCAAAGAGATCGCCCTTTCCCTGGAGCTTTACACCACCGGCTCCCTGGACATCTTTGGCCGGGAAAGCACAGTGGATTTGAACAAGCCCTATGTGGTGTTCGACATCCATGGCCTGGGCGAGCAGCTAAAGCCTGCCGGTTCCCTGGT
>ULTO01065346.1_pt1 | contig 30741 bp, 20 predicted proteins | sample 1957601 | NCBI WGS metagenome assembly ULTO01 (sample SAMEA4835734, study PRJEB28245) | human gut metagenome | biome: gut microbiome; material: fecal sample | place: Denmark | collected 2008 | reverse complement strand
ATTGGTTTGATAAAAGTTTATATTTTTCATTAAAGGAGCGGGTTTCTGCTCCTTTTTTGATTTTGTATCCTACTTTTCTTCGAGAGGAAAAGCGGGCAAAAGAAACTTCAGTCATTGATTTGATAAAAGTTTATATTTTTCATCAAAGGAGCGGGTTTCTGCTCCTTTTTTTGATTTTGTATCCTACTTTTCTTCGAGAGGAAAAGAAGGCAAAAGAAACTTTGGTTATCGGTTTGAGCAAAGTTTTTAAGCCTCCCTCTCTGAGGAAGGCTAATACAGCTTTCCAATCCATACAAGCACAAAAGCCCCGCACACCCGGAAAACAACAACAGCCGGACGGTTTTTCCGTCCGGCTTATATTTCCCGCGGGGTGCGGGAATGGGGGTGTTGGGGGGCTTCTTCAAGGAACATCCGATCTGTATTTCCCCTCCGGATTTTTCCTGTAAACATTCTAACCCGCGCCGCGCGCAAAGTCAACCATACCATTTGGTGAAAAAGTCGCGCATTTGGGGATTTTTCCATTCGATTTTCATGAAAACAAAAACAGTTTTCCCGCTATTGTTATAAAAAGGATAAATATACCTTTTCAAAAAAATATATCGCAGTAAACAAAATACCGCGGAAAATCCGCGGTATTTTCGTTTTTATAAGGTTTATTCAAGCTCGAATGCGCCGGTATAGAGCTGATAGTAAACGCCCTTTTCGGCAATCAGCTTTTCATGGTTTCCGCGTTCGATTATTCTGCCGTGGTCAAGAACCATAATAACGTCCGAATTGCGGACGGTCGACAGACGGTGAGCAATGACGAACACCGTTCTGCCCTCCATCAGCTTATCCATACCCTTCTGAACGATTGCCTCCGTTCTCGTGTCAATCGAGGAGGTTGCCTCGTCGAGTATCATAACGGGCGGGTCGGCAACGGCGGCACGCGCTATTGCTATAAGCTGACGCTGTCCCTGCGAGAGGTTTGCGCCGTTGTTTGAAAGCTCCGTGTCATAGCCGCCGGGCAGACGGGTTATGAAGTCGTCCGCGCCTGCGAGCTTTGCGGCGGCGATACATTCCTCGTCCGTTGCGTCAAGCCTGCCGTAACGGATATTGTCCATAACGGAGCCCGTGAAAAGGTTTGTTTCCTGCAAAACTATTCCCAGCGAGCGGCGGAGGTCTGCTTTCTTTATTTTGTTTACGTTGATACCGTCATAACGGATTTTTCCGTCCGCGATATCATAAAAGCGGTTTATCAGGTTTGTAATTGTCGTCTTACCGGCACCCGTCGCGCCGACGAACGCAACCTTCTGTCCCGGCTCTGCATAGACGGAAACGTCATGAAGCACGGGTTTTCCTTCTTCATACTCAAAGTCGACGTCCACCATGCGGACATCGCCCCTCAGCTCCGTATAGGTAAGTGTGCCGTCGCCGTGAGGATGCTTCCATGCCCATTTGCCCGTGCGTTCCGCCGTTTCGGTTATGTTGCCGTTTTCGTCGATTTTGCAATTGACAAGCGTAACATAGCCGTCGTCCGTTTCGGGTTTCTCGTCCATAAGGTTGAACACTCTTCCCGCGCCCGCAAGACCCATGATTATGGAGTTTATCTGCTGGGAAACCTGATTGACATTGCCCGTGAACTGCTTTGTCATATTGAGGAACGGAACGATTATATCAATCGAGAACGGAAGCGCAAGGAAGCTGCCTGCGGTTATAAGTCCGCGGAAGCTCACGTTCTGTGCCGCAAGCGTTATGAAAAGTCCGCCGACAACCGCACAGATAACATAAAGAATGTTACCGATGTTCATTATGATGGGACCGAGGCAGTTTGCGTAAGCGTGAGCCTTGTAACTGTCATTGAAAAGCTCGCCGTTTATCTTGTCGAATTCTTCCTCGGCTTTCTTTTCGTGATTGAAAACCTTGACAACCTTTTGTCCGTTCATGGTTTCCTGAATATAGCCTTCAAAGTTTGCAACGGAACGCTGTTGACGGATGAAATATTTCGCGCTTCCGCCGCCGATTTTCTTTGAAACAAGTATCATCAGTCCGATGCCGAGAAGGATGACAAGCGTCATCGGAACGCTGTACCAGAGCATGATGAAGAACACCGTCACAACTATGATTGCCGACTGTATCAGGCTGGGGAGCGACTGAGAAACAAGCTGGCGGAGAGTGTCTATATCGTTTGTATAGTAACTCATTATGTCGCCGTGCTTGTGAGTATCGAAATATTTGATTGGGAGGTTCTGCATACCGTCGAACATTTTGCAGCGCATTTTATCAAGGAAGCCCTGCGTTATCTTCGCCATCAGCTGCGACTGTACGGTTATCAATGCTATGGAAAGAACGTAAAGCCCGATGAGTATGCCCACCATGGGAAGTATCTCTGATTTTGCCAGAGCCCACTGCTCGGCGAGGAACGCGGAATTCTCCACTATCCATTCCTTCGGGACGCTCATAAGTCCGCTGACGCCCGCCGCCTCTCTTATAATGTCGACTCTGGCGGTCACCGCCGCAAACACCTTCTGCATAAATATTGCCGGTATTGACGAAACAACAGCCGAAAGTACGATACATACGATAACAATCGGTATGAGAACGGGATAAGACTTCATCAGAAGACCGAGCACTCTTTTCAGAACGCCCTTGTCCATTTTCGGGCGACCTCCGGGCATACCGCCCCTCGGAGGCATGCCGCCTTTCATTCCCTTATTCATTGTCCTCACCTCCGCTCATCTGCTGAGTGTAAGTCTCGCGATATGCTTCGCTGGACGCCATAAGCTCCTCGTGTGTGCCGCTTTCGGAAATTCTGCCGTTTTCCATAACGACGATCAGGTCCGCCTCCATAACGGAAGCAATTCTCTGCGCAATGATTATTTTCGTCGTTTCGGGGATAAAGCTCTTCATTCCCGCTCTGATAAGCGCGTCCGTCTTCATATCGACGGCGCTCGTCGAGTCGTCCAGAACGAGTATTTTCGGCTTTTTGAGAAGGGCTCTCGCAATGCAGAGACGCTGCTTCTGACCACCGGAAACGTTTGAACCGCCCTGCTCGATCTTTGTGTCATAACCGTCGGGGAATGAGCGGATAAACTCGTCCGCCTGAGCCAGCTTGCAGGCTTCGATCATTTCCTCGTCCGTGGCGTTTTCGTTACCCCAGCGCAGGTTTTCCTTTATAGTGCCGGAGAAGAGCAGGTTCTTCTGAAGAACAAACGCAACGGAGTCACGCAGTGAAACGAGGTCATAATTGCGGACGTCCTCTCCGCCGACCTTCACCGACCCCTCCGTAACGTCATAAAGCCGCGGAATGAGCTGAACAAGCGTCGATTTTCCCGCGCCCGTCACACCCAAAATACCAACCGTCATTCCCGACTTTATATGAAGGTTTATATCGGAAAGCGAATTTTTCTTTGCCTTCTTTGAATATTTGAAGCTGACATCGTCAAAATCAACCGAGCCGTCTTTGATTTCCGTAAGCGGATAACTGACGGTCGTTCCGTCCGGAAGGGTGACTGTCTTTGCGGGAGGATTTGTCAGAGCGGACTCCTCGCCAAGCACCTCGGATATACGCACCATGGACTCGCCGGACATCGTCAGCATGACGTAAATCATTGCAAGCATCATGAGCTGCATGAGTATCTGAAAGCCATACGTCAGCATGGACGACATCTCGCCGACGCCGAGAGAGCTTCCCGCGCTCGTGATGATGAGCTTTGAACCGATTATAAGTATGAACGCCATGTTGAAATAGACGCAGACCTGCATAAGGGGAGAGTTGAGCGCGACTATTCTTTCGGCTTTTGTGAAGTCCTTGCAGATATCGCCTGCGGCTTTGCCGAATTTCTTCTTTTCGTAGTCTTCTCTCGCAAAGCCCTTGACGACTCTCATTCCGCGCACGTTTTCTTCAATCGACTCGTTTAGGCGGTCGTATTTCTTGAAAACGCTGCGGAACGCAGGCATTGCCTTTCTCGCGATTATAAGCAGTCCCACGACGAGCACGGGAATGATTATAACGAAGAGCGTTGCGAGCTTGCCGCCCATGGCGTATGCCATTATCACGGAGAATATGAGCATGAGAGGAGCGCGGATTGCCGTGCGGATTATCATCATATAAGCCATCTGCACGTTGCTTACGTCCGTTGTCAGTCTTGTGACGAGCGATGATGACGAAAATTTATCGATGTTTTCAAACGAATACGTCTGCACCTTTGCAAAAAGGTCGTGACGAAGGTTCGTTGCAAAACCGGATGACGCCTTCGCGCACGTCAGTCCCGCAATGCCGCCGCACGCGAGCGACGCCACCGCCATACAGGCGAGCAGAAGTCCGGTCTTTACAATATCGCTCATTTCCGAACCGAGCTGAATACGGTTTATCAGTCTTGCCGTGACAAACGGGATGATACATTCGATAACCGCTTCGCCCAGGATGAATATAAACGTCAGTATCGAGGGGAGCTTGTATTCTCTGATACTTTTCATGAGCCGTTTTATCATAAAAATGTTTTCCTTTCTGAAGGTTCAAGTGAAAAAATAAAGAAATACAAAAGCAAAAATCGCAGTGGTTGCGTGATTTTTTCTTCTGTCTTTATTGCATTTACGCTTTTGAATTATACTATTGTTAGCCGTCAAACACAAGCGGAAAATTGTTAATTTTTCGTTAAGGCGAAAATTTCTCCGAGCGACGCTCGGAGAAATTTATTTTTCATATCCGTTTTTATTTTGTCGCGCCCGACTTTTTCTGCGCGAACAGCCAGTCGATAAGTTCCTTTTCGGAATATGCCTGCGGCCACGAATTATGTCCGACTCCGGGGTAAAATGTCGTGCGGATGTTGCCGCCCGCCGCCCTGATTGCATTTTCCATATCGCGCGTGCCCTGCGGAGGAACGGTCGTGTCCGCTTCGCCGTGCATTGCCCAGATTGCGATGTTTTTAAGTCTCTCCGCAAGTGAAGGAATGCCCGATCCGCAAACGGGAACAGCCGCCGCAAACCATTCCGGATGACGGGTTATCAGTTCCCATGTTCCGTAGCCGCCCATTGAAATTCCCGCGGCATAAACGCGGTCTTTATCGACCTTTTCGTCCGAAAGCCATGTTTTCAGAAGCTCGGTCGCCGCGGCAAGCGAGATTGTCGGCTTTTCCGTAAGTTCTCTTGAACCTATGCTCCATTGCTTGTTTATCGGAACCCAGTTAAGCTCTGCCGGCGACGCCTGACACTGCGGCGCAACGATTATGCAGTTGCCCTTTTCGACAACCCTGTCGAGCAATGCGTTCGGTCCGCCGAGAACGCGTATCTGCTGCATATTGTCCGTACCACATTCGCCGTAGCCGTGGAGGAAAAAGAGCAGGGGATATTTTTTGCCGTCGTTTTCCTTATATCCGTCCGGAAGGAAGAGCCTGTATGGCAGGGTGACGCCCGCGCCGCTTTCGTTATCCTTGTAGTCAAAGCTCTTGTATTTCATAACGTCAACGCCTGTTACTTTGAAATCCGCGGGCTTTGCGCAGTTATATATCTTTATCTCGTCAACCGAGCCGATAAAGCCGCTTTCGGCGTCGCAAAAGCCGATTGTAAGCGGCATATCGGGAGCGGAAATATTGACGGACGGCTCCTGCCTCTGCGGAACACCGTCGATGAAAAACGAAAGTGTTCCGGCTTTTCCGTCCTGAATGGCAACAGCCTTGTGCCAGGCGGTATCGGCATTTATCTGCGCGGTGATATTGTGCGTTCCCGCGCCGCCCGCGCCCGTCACTCCGAGAGCGACTCTGCGACAACCGCTGTTTATCCAGAAGCCCAGATAATGAAAGGCTTTTTTCGATATGTCAAGCCCTCTCTGCATTATGCACGGCCAGCTTTTTCCCGCATATTTCCCGTCCCATTTATAGCATATCTCGATTGTGAAGCTGTCATTTTCCGTAAAGTCGAAGCCTTTTGTGTTTTCAATAACGACTCCCTGTCCCGGCTCCGTTATGCGCAGACCGTTATAGATATATCCCGGGCATATCTCCGGCGTACCGACGACTTTTCCGTCGTGACCGCCGCCCGATACGTCTCTTATAACTCCGCTTTCAATACTGTCGAATGCCCAGTACGCAATCAGATTTTCTTCCTTTTCATAAGTATAAAGAGTTGCTTTCTCTTCCAATTCGGTCGCCTCCGATTTATATTCTCTGTTTTGAGAATATATTATAATCAACCCACGCCAAAAAGTCAATACCCCCTTCTTTTCTTCGAGAAGAAAAGAAGGCAAAAGAAGCTTTAGTTATCGAATTTGATAAATACTTGCAGAGAGAAAAAAAGATGAAAAATCATCTCTGTTTTTTTGTTTTGACCACATCTCTCTTCGAGAAGAAAAGAAGGCAAAAGAATCTTTGGTTATTGAATTTGATAAATACTTGCAGAAAGAAAAAGAGATGAAAAATCATCTCTGTTTTTTGTTTTGACCACATCTCTCTTCGAGAAGAAAAGAAGGCAAAAGAAGCTTTGGTCGTCGGTTTTGAGCCGCTGTAAACTTTTTACACAGTTTGTAAATTTCGTGTTTTCTTTCTGCGGACGCCGTGCCCCCTGTCCACAAGATATTGTGCCTTTTCGACTTAAAATCAAACAAAACCGCTCGCCAAGTTATATATATATGTATATGGAAAAAATAGAGAATAGTCTTGACATGGGCGCCGTTTTGCAATATAATAAGCATGGTTATAGTTAGAAGTGCGGATTGTCCCCAAACGACATCCTTTTTAAGTAAATCCACGCTTTTAATGGATCTTTATCTTGCGGCGCGCGGTGACGTCTTTTGTCCGGACGGTGGGGGCGGCGGCAAGGAACAGAAAGTGAATTTTATAATCAGGCAAACCGACATGCGACGGTTTCAAAATCATTTTAACGGGAGGAAGATATCGTGGAAAAAACATCAGGCGTGACGACAGAAAAAAGCCGCACGTCACAAAAAGTGAAAAAGGGATTTCTCATTGCGCTGACCGTTATCCTTTGCATCATTCTTCTGAGCAGCGCGATACTCGTTTTCGAGGCGTTCCTCTTCGGTGACAGAATTCCGGGGAACTTTGTCATAAAGCCCGCCGCCGAAAACCACGGAAACATGGCGCCGGCAATCAAAAAAGGCGACTTCATAATACTCGTGTCAATCGGAAACAGGACGCTTGAAGAGGGAGATGTCGTTTCGTATTACGTTCCCGAAAAGGGCTTTGTCCTCGGCAGGATAATCTCCTCCGACGGCGAAAAATACGCGGTCAGAGGCGATACGGACACGGACGCCGCTTCAATGCTCGTCTCGAAAGACGACATGCGCGGACTCTGGAATGGCTTCAGAATTCCGCTCCTCGGCTGGCTTTACATATGGTGCCAGACCGTGTGGGGATTCATAATCGCTCTCATCCTCATCATCGCAATCGACATTCTCGTTTCGGCGCTGATGAGAAACAAAGCCGAAAAGAACGGCGAAGGCGATGAAAAGACCGTCGGGCTCGGACTCATCGGAATGCTCGTTGCAAACGCAATCATGTCCGGCAAAAACAAAGGCGGCAAAAATACGAAAGGAGCCGGCAACAATGGATAACAAAATGAAAATGTACAAAGTTACGATAATCATTCTTTCAGTATTGCTCGCGATATCGCTCGTGCTTCTGACGGTTCAGTTTATCCGCAAGGTGACAGGCTCTTCCGACAAGGTCACCCTGAGCAACAACAGTATCGGCGCAATCGAAAAGGATTGGACATTCGGCGGAGAAAACGTCCTCCCCGGAGACAGCATTTCAAAGGAATACCCCGTGACAATCAGTCATAACAAGGATATCACCCTCGGTTTTGAGGCGGTTGTCAAATCCGACAGCGAGGTTCCGCTTGCGTCCGTTCTCAACGTCAGAATAGAGGATGCGACGAACGGAAAGGTAATATGCGAGGGCAAGCTCTCCGAAATAAACGGAAAGACCTTCACCGAAAGCATTGCGTATTCCGGCAAGAGCGAAACATCGCTCACATACAAAATAACCGTGACAATGGACACATCTGCAGGAAACGAATATCAGCGGTCATCCGTCGAAATGGGCTTCCGCTGGTCAATCACGGCGGGCGCGAAAGAAGGTGTTTCGGAATGACGGAAGAAAGAGCAAAAAATCTGACTAAAAAAATTACGGCGAGCATAATCGCGATACTGCTTCTGACGGCGGCACTCTCCGTAACGACTTTCGTCCTTGTCGTTTCAATGATATCGACGGACGGACACATCTTTTCGACAGGCAACGTTGCCATCAACTTAAATGACGGAAAGCCCGTCATTTCGGGCGACGACGCTCTCTTTGAGCCGGGCGCAACCTTTGAAAGGCCCTTCACGATTGAAAATCGCAGCTCATGCGACGTATGGTATAAATTCTATTTTGAAAATGCGGACAGCGAGCTGGCAAGTCATATCGAGGTCACGATAAAGGACGGCGACAAACTCCTTGCAGCCGGAAAACTGAACGAGCTGACATATGCAAGCTCCCGCGCAACAGACAACACCCTCGCCGCAGGCGAGAAAAAATCGCTCACGATCTGCTTCCACCTCGAAGAGGATACGGGAAATGATATGCAGGAAGAGCTTCTTTCGTTTGACTTCAGCGTAAAAGCCGTTCAGGCAAAGAACAATCCGGACAAAAATTTTGATTGAGGTACATCATGGATAAAAAAGCAGAAAACAATCAGACGGACAAGGAAAAGGTTCTGAATATCATAAAAAACGTCGTTACATGGCTTGTGGTTGCGGCGGCAGTTGCGATGATGATATTCACAATCATCTCCGCAACAACGCTTGACAGAAACAACCGCTCCCTTTTCGGCAAAAAAATGTTCATCGTAAATTCCGACTCCATGAAGGCGACGGACTTCGCCGCCGGCGACCTTATCTTTGTAAAGGAAGTCGACCCGAGCACTCTCAAAGAGGGCGACATCATTTCGTATACGTCGACAAACACGGAAAACTTCGGCGAGCTCATAACGCATAAGATCAAGAAGCTGACGGTCACCGCGTCCGGCGAGCCGGGATTCATCACATACGGTACGACAACGGGCGAAGAGGACAAAACAATCGTAACCTATCCTTATATAGTAGGTAAATACACAGGCAAGATTGCCAAAATGGGTTACTTTTTTCAGTTTCTTAAAACGACTCCGGGTTACATAGTATGTATTCTCGTTCCCTTCATGCTCCTCATAATCTCGCAGGCATGGACCAGCATAAAGCTGTTCAAGCAGTACAAAGCCGAGCAGAATGCGGCGCTTGAAGAGGAGAAGAGCAAGATTGCAGCCGAGAAGGAAGAAACACAGAGAATGATGGCGGAACTTCTTGCGATGAAGGCTCAGATAGAGCAGCAGGGCGGAGCCCCGATAACCACTCCGGGCACAGCGCCGTTTCAGACTCAGACTCCTCCTCCTTCCCCCGCGCCCGAGGCGCCGAAGGCAAATCAGAATGCAGAACGCATTGCGTCGCTTGAAAAAGATCTTGCCGATGTTGAAAAGAACATCGCGGAGCTGAGAGCCGCAAAGGAAGAGCTCGAAGCGACATACAAGACAGCGGAAACCGAAAGCCAGATATCCGAGCTTTCTGTGACAATCGGAAAGCTGACGGCTGTCAAAGTTCAGATTTCCGCAGAGCTCCAGAAGCTCAAAAACTGAATTTTTCAGCTCTTTTTCCGGCGCGGAGAAAATCCGGCTCGCTCTTGCGGGTCGGAACCCCTCGCCGGAGAAAGCAAAGGGCTGACAAAGGGCACAAAAGCGCTTGCGCCTTTTATCCGCCTTTTGACCGACCGACAGAAACGGTTAACGTTTTCCGTCGGCTCGTGCAATCGCGCATTATGGCGCTTCGGGGTAACTTTCGGATTTTTGTTCAACGCTTGCAGATCCACGGCAGTGCCGAAATAACGCACGTCTTCCGACTTTGAATGTCGCTTCGCGGATGACGTTTTCCCCTTGAAACGGCAAAAACCTTCCCGAAAAGGAGAAAAAAATGAAAAACTTTTCATCAAAAAAGGCATTGTTTCTCAGTGTGATCTCCATGGTCATCTGCGTATCAATGCTAATCGGCTCGACCTTTGCATGGTTTACGGACTCCGCAACGGCAAATGTCAACACAATTCAGGCGGGTAACCTTGACGTTGAGCTTGTAAAGGCTGACGGCAGCCCCCTGACGACCGCCCTCGGCTGGGTAAAAGCAGAGGGTCATGAGAACGAAGCTGTTCTCTGGGAACCGGGCTGCACATACAGTCTCGAAGGCTTCAAAATCAGAAACGCAGGCAACCTTGCCCTCAAATATAAGGTTGTTATCAGCGGACTGACAGGCGACGCAACTCTTCTCAACGCCATCGAGTTCACAGTCAAGAAGGGCGATACAGAAGTTTCGCTCGACGATTTTGAAGGCAAGCTCCTCCCGAAGGACTCCGCTGCAACAGATGGATTTGAGACTTATGAAACCTCCGTCATCACCATCACAGGTAAGATGAAGCAGGACGCCGGCAACGAATACAAGGGTCTTTCAATCGACGGTATCAAAATCACGGTTTACGCAACGCAGCTCGCATACGAGTCCGACTCAACAAACAAGGATTACGATGAGAACGCTACATATTATCCCGTAATCGACGCGGCGGGTCTCAAAGACGCGCTCAAAGCAGGCGGAGATATCTCCGTTGAAAAGGACGTTCCGACAAGCGGCACCGACACACTTAGCGCGCGCACGATAATCACCAAGCCCACAAACCTCAACCTCAAGGGAAAGATCGTATCTCCGGACAATATGGGCAATAACAGCACAAACTTTACGGCTCTTATTGTTGCGGCAGACACAACGATTGACGCGGCAGCAAACGGCGGTATCGACACGGGCGTAAACGGCGGTTACGCAATCAACGTAATGAGCGGCGCAAAGCTCACAATCAACAGCGGTTATTATTACGGCGGCGGCACAGCCGTTCAGGTTCAGAAGGGCGAGCTCGTTATCAACGGCGGCTTCTTTGCCGTTGAGCCTTACAGCAGCCCTACTTACGGCTATGAGTATCTTCTCAACTGCATTGACTCAGCTTACAAGGACGGCACGGCAAAGATCACTGTCAAGGGCGGTACGTTTGTAAACTTCAATCCGGCAGACTGCAAGGCTGAAGGCGCAGGCACAGACTTCGTTGCAGAAGGCTACACAGTCATCTCCGAAACACAGGCAAACGGCGACGTTTGGTATACGGTTGTTAAAGGCACTACGGCAAGCACGAGCGACGAGCTTGCTTCTGCTGTCGAAAACGGCGGCACAGTCGTTCTCAATGACAACGTCACACTCTCCGCACCTATTGCAATTCCGGCAAGCAAAGACGTAACCATTTACATGAACGGCAAAACAGTAACTGCAACAAATAATTTTATCACAGTCCATGCCGGTGCAAAGCTCACAATATCAGGCGGTACTGTCGACTCAGGCAGATATGTTTTCATGGTCGATGGCGGCGAAGTTGTTGTCAACGGCGGTAACTTCACAGCGCAGGAAGCCGTTTGCGCACTGTTCGGCGGCAGCAAGCTGACTGTAAATGACGGCACATTCACCGCAAAGGACAACGCCGTTATCGCAACGAACGGTTCTTCCCAATACGACGGCTGCGAAATTACAATCAACGGCGGCGTTTTCAACGCCAACATCACAACCGCCGGCTATATTGCCTGCGGTATCTACGTTGCAAACAAGGATACTGTAAACGTAAATGCGGGCACGTTCAACGTTACTGACGGCGTCGGCATTCTCATGCGTGCAGGTCACACAACGATCGGCAAGGACGTTGTCATCAACCTGACAAACACAGGCAATGTAACAGCGGGCAAAGTCGGCGATGCTACCATCAACATCTCAACGCCGAGCCACCTTGTTATGGACGTTCGTTCCGGTTATCCCGGCGCAACGGCAGGCTTCACGATTACAAACAACAGCTCATACGAGCTCGTGGAATACAGATAAGCCAACAGCTCCTCTCCTCCCTCGGGAGGAGGGGCAAGCAAAGGGCATAAAGCAATTTGTGTCTTTTGTTTGCCCGATGGGCAGGGTGCGGCAATAGCCGAGGGTTCTTTCGGCTGTCGTCGCGTCCCGTCCGACAAGGCAAAATGTACTGCGGGGGGCGCAATGACACTTCCTTTCAGCATTTTAAGAAGTTGCGGCAGTACAGGCGGGCAGAAACGGTTTGACTTCGCTTTTTTCGTTTCTGTTTTATAAGCAAAAGCGGAAAAAAACACAAATAAGGAGAAAGAAGACAATGAAAAGCTCTTCAAGAAGATTGCTGTTCAGCATGGTCACAATGATCGTCTGCATAGCAATGCTCGTTGGTTCGACCTTCGCTTGGTTTACAGACACCTCGAAGTCAGCCAACAATGTCATCAAACCCGGCCGTCTCGATCTCGAAGTTACGTACACACTCGACGGTGAAAACTGGCATGATCTCAACGGTGCGGAAAACCTGTTCGGCGACGGTCTCTTTGAGCCGGGATACACACGCGTTGTTGCTTTCAAAGTAAGAAACAACGGCAGTCTCGCGTTCAAGTACAAGATGTCGCTTGACATCATCAGCGAAAAACTGGGCGTAAACGTAGCCGGCGAAAATTTCGCCCTCTCCGATTACCTCGTTGCTTCGACAGCACCCGCTCAGGACGCAGGCGATGTCAGCACAGCATTTGACCATATCCTTCACAGCACTATTCGTTGGAAGGATTCTGCGCTCAAAGAGCTCGCACTCTTTGCAGACGACACGGTTCTTGAACCAAATCAGGAAACTGTTTCAATACTCAGACTCTATATGCCCACAGACATCGGCAACGTTGCAAACTCAAAGGACGACGAGAGCATTCCCTCTCTCAACCTCGGCGTAACCGTTGTTGCAACACAGGCTCCCGTCGAAGAAGACAGCTATGACAACAAGTATGACGCAAATGCTACATATCCCGTCACGACAGCTGCAGACCTGCAGTCCATCGTGCGCGATGCAACCCAGCATGTAAACATTGTGCTGTCCGGCGATATCACAACCGATAATTTCGTCATTCCCGCAGGAAAAGACGTAACTTTGGATCTGAACGGACATACAGTTTCAAACGCCAATGCTCACACCATTCTGAACAACGGTCACCTGACTCTGAAAGATTCAAGTGCCGACAAGAGCGGTAAGGTTGTTTCTCTTAAAGCCAACACCGCTGCACTGCGCAACGGAGATAATGCCGTTTGCGTAATCGAGGGCGGAACATTTTCTCGTGACGGCGCCAACGGAAACACATGGCATGTTGTCGAAAACTTCGGTCAGATGACATTCAACGGCGGCAAGGTTGTTCTGAAAAACGGAAACGGCTTTGCAATCACAAACGGCTGGAATTATTTTGATCCGGGCGCAACCACCACTCATGCAAAAATGACGATCAACGCATTGGAGCTTGATACAGATTCCTCCGGAATCAAAAACTGCCGCTACGGCGATCTGACCGTCGGTGACGTTAATGTAAACTGCACAGGATATTGGGCACTTTCCAACGATTTTCTCGGAACTGCCGTAATCAACGGCGGTAGCTTCAAATCCGCTTCTTTCAAAGCTGTTTCCAACGGTGCGGATATGACAGTCAACGGAGGAACGTTTGACGGAACAGCCGGACTGTTCATTCAGTCTTATGCAACGTCCACGGTCCTCAACGGCGGTACGTTTACGAATATGGAAAAAGATGCACTCTCCGCATATGTCGGCGAAGGACATACAGCAGAGCAGAGCGGTACATCTGTAATCATTAAGTAATTCTTTCTTTTGCTCCCTCTCCTCCCTCGGGAGGAGGGGCAAGCAAAGGGCATAAAGCAATTTGTGTCTTTTGTTTGCCGATGGGCAAAAACTTTTTCAAAACAAAAGAAGACAATTTTATGCAAAGCTATGAAAGTTGCACAATCGGCATTTTGCACAAGCGGGGGGGCAGCTCCTTTTGAGTTAGTCAATTTGACCAAATATGCTTGCGCAAAAAATTTAATTTTCTGAGCAGAATGTCTTTTCCCTGCCGCCGCGGAAAGATGTTCTTTCCTCTTTCCGCGGCGGCAAAAAATCTTATATTAAGGAGAAAAGACATGAAAAACTTTTCATCAAAAAAGGCATTGTTTCTCAGCGTGATCTCGATGGTCATCTGCGTATCAATGCTCATCGGTTCGACATTTGCATGGTTTACGGACAGTGCGACAGCAAATGTCAACACAATTCAGGCGGGTAACCTTGACGTTGAGCTCGTTGGCAAAGACGGCAAAACGCTCACAGAAGCCCTTAAATGGGCCAAGTCCGCAGAAGCTCCGGAAGGCGAAAAGGTTCTCTGGGAACCGGGATGCAAGTATAATCTTGAACCGTTCGCAATCAAAAACAGCGGCAACCTTGCTCTCAAATACAAGGTTGTTATCAGCGGTCTGACAGGTGACGCAACTCTTCTCGAAGCAATCGACTTCACAGTTTCCGTTGACGGCGACGCGCTCGTTGCGAAGGACGGCGAATCCACAGCCACAACAGCGGCTTCCCTCAACAACTTTGAAGGCACACTTGAAGCCGGCAAAACAACAGGTCTTATCACCATCACAGGTAAGATGAAGGAAACAGCCGGAAACAAATACAAGGGACTTTCTCTTGAAAACATTTCAATCACCGTTTATGCATCACAGCTCAACTATGAGTCCGACTCAACCGGCAAGGATTACGACAAAGATGCTACATATTATCCCGTACTGGATGCTGCAGGTCTCAAAGACGCTCTCAAAGCAGGCGGAAATGTTTCCGTTGAAGCAAACCTTGCTCCCGCAGCTGCAATAGTTGCTGATAAAAACGCAACTCTCAACATGAACGGCAAGACAATCGCAAACATAACCGACATATGGGATGTCGAACCCAATTCCTGGTCACTCGTTTCCGTGCGTGAAGGCGCAACCCTCACAATTGACGGCAACGGTACATTCAAGGCTAAGGAAAACGACTGCTTCGCAGTTGACGTACAGGACGACGGCTGCAAGGTCGTTATCAAAAGCGGTACGTTTATCGGTAACATCCATGCCGTTTACGTTTACACCGGCGAAGCTGTAATCGAAGGCGGTTTCTTCTCCGTTCAGCAGAAATTTTCCGACGCAGCAAAGGCTGATGAGTTCGTTCTGAACTGCTATGACGCCAACCGTGCAAACGGCACAGCAAAGATCACGGTCAAGGGCGGTACGTTCGTAAACTTCAATCCGGCAGACTGCCAGGCTGAAGGCGCGCACACAAACTTCGTTGCAGAAGGCTATTCCGTCATCAAAGAAACACAGGCAAACGGCGACGTTTGGTATACGGTTGTTGAAGGAACGGGCGCAAGTAGCAATGAAGAGCTCAATAACGTTATCTCCTCCGCAACAGAGCCCACAACAGTCACCCTCGGCAAAGGCACATATACGCTTCCGGCACTTGAAAACAAGGATATCACAGTCAAGGGCACAAAGGACACTGTCATTGATATGAAAGAAAAGCTGAATAACAATGCACAGAACGTCAGCTTCGATGGCGTAACGGTAAACTTCGGAACATCTGACTATAAAGGCTTCCAGCACACAGGCAAGCTCACATATAAGGATTGCACAATCACGGGCAAGCAGTTCCTTTATGGCAACGAAGTTGAATTCATAAACTGCGAGTTTGTTCAGGATGCAGTTGATTACAACGTATGGACATACGGCGCAGGCTCTGTTCTCTTCAAGGATTGCACATTCACCTGCAAGGGCAAAGCTGTTCTTATTTATAATGAAGGCGCCATTTCAGCCCAGACGGTTGAGTTCCAGAACTGCAAGTTTGAAGCTTCAAGCGCAGTAGACGGCAAGGCGGCAATCGAAATCGACTCCAGATTTACAAGTTACACTGTTATCATCGATCAGGCAACGGCAGACAACGTAACAGGTTTCGGCACAGGCTCGAACAGCGGCAACTCCGTTTGGAACGTTAAGACAAATGTAAAACCCGTAACTGTTACAGTTGCAGGCACAGTAGTTTATAATCAGTAATTTTCTCCACCTCTCCTCCCTCGGGAGGAGGGGCAAATAAAGAGCATAAATGAATTTTGTGCCTTTTGTTTGCCTTAATATTTCTGGAAGGAGCTTTTTTCTGTTATGAAAAAATTTAATCTCACATCGGAAAAGACCATGATCACAGAGGAACGCCTGAAAGCCGTTCTGCTTCCGTCATTCCTCAGCATAATTCTTTCCGTAATTCTTTTGTGCGGAATGACATGGGCATGGTTTGAAACAACAAAAGCAGGCAGCACGGAGCCCATCAGAACTGCCGAATACGGAATGACCGTCACCGTTTCAAAGGGCGGAGTGGCTGAAATCGGCGGAGATTACGGCAACGGCGGAAAACGTTATATTCTTGCCGCGGATATCGACTATACAGTCGTCCTGACGGCAACCGGCACTGCAAAAACAGGCTTCTGCATTATGTCCTTCCCTGCCGAAAACGCAGAAGGAATCACAGTTACAAAAGAGCTTTATTCCGCCCAGATGCCGAGCGGTTCTTCCATCACGTTCACATTCAGACTGACAAAAGCGACTGAAGTCAATTTCATGCCTCAGTGGGGCACGTCCGCAAGAAGCGAAGCGCCGGATATAGAAAACGGCAAAACCATATCCGTAGACTCGCAGTCCGGCAGCGGCAATAGAACAGCGACGCCCGTCACAACCGAGCCCACGACAACAACAACCACACCGACAGTAACCGAGCCCGTGACAACCGTTCCGACAGTAACGGAGCCGGTCACAACCACGACGGCATCGGCGACAGAGGCACAGACGACCGTCGGAGAATAACCCGAAATTTCAGAAATAAAAGGCAAACTGCAAAGGACGGCTTTATATAAAATATCCGTTTTTTCCCGAGCTGACACCGTTTTTTTGCGCGGTGTCGGCTTTGTTTTCCCCAAAGTCGGGCACATAAATATGACGAAAGGCGGCAATCGGAATGAGAGTTGCGGTGGTGGGTTCGAGAAGTATAGAATATGACAAGCTCCAAAAGGAGGCTTACGCGCTGCTCTGCCGGCATATACCGGCAAACTGCACGGAAATCGTCTCCGGCGGGGCGATGGGCATTGACCGTCTTGCGGAAATATATGCAAGGGAAAATCACCTCCCCATAAAAATCTTCCTTCCCGACTATGAAAAATACGGCAAGCGCGCGCCGATTGTCCGCAATGACGAAATCGTCCGTTATTCGCAATACGTCCTTGCCATATGGGACGGCGAATCCCACGGAACGGCGTACACCGTCACGACCTGCATAAAGGACGGGGTGCCGGTCAAGGTCATTCATCTGTGATTTTTGAGCGACATGCTCATAAATTTTTTGCGAATATGTAAATTTTGCCGAAAATAAAATTACATATTGTTTTATAATTCTTTGTGTGATATAATATATCCATATTAAACGTCATTTTCCGACAAGGGAGGGCAAGACCGTGAACACGGGCGATAACAGAAACCGTTATGACACCATGTCAGGTACGCAGAGCACGCGCACCACTCAGACCCAAACAGGCATGGGCAAAACATACACACAGACAACAAACATAAAAAAGAAAAAGAAACCGCGCTTCAAACCGACAAAGGAAGGAATGATCGCTCTCGGAGAACTTTTCCTCATAATTGTTGCGGTGTTCCTTGTGATATTCCTCGTTATAAAGGGTATTGTTGGCAGCAAAAAGCCGGGCGAAACGACGTCGGATTCAACCTCGACCGTTCCCACTCAGACGACGGAAGCTCCCAAGCCCGCATGGAACGCCGGATACATAAGCCTTGCCGTCGCGTCAAGCGGAAAGAGCGAAGGCAACCTTGTTCTTGTAAATAATAATTACGAATATCTGTTCCCGTCAAAGATGACCTCAAAGCTGACAGAGCTTTACGGCAAGACGGACGGACTGTTCGTCATCGGCAGATATGAGGACTCGACCCGCAGGGGCGTATATCTCAATTCCGGCATACTTCCGAGTCTCAGAAAGATGTGCGAAGCCATGATAGCCGCAAATCAGGAGACACTCGGCACATATAAAGACAAAGACGGCAATGATGCCGTCGACATGATAATGATTGCGAGCGGCTTCCGTTCAAAGGATTATCAGCAGGATCTTTATGACGACGCAGACGATACAAGCCTCCTTGCAAAAGCAGGTTGCAGCGAGCACCACACCGGTCTTGCCTTTGACCTGAAAATTTTCACAGCCAAGAAGGCGACGGTTGATCTCCGCGCAGGCGAATACGAATGGATAACGGAAAACTGCCATAAATACGGATTCGTCCGCCGTTATCAGGCTGAAAAGCTCGATAAGACAGGCATAAGCAACGAAGAATGGCATTTCCGCTTTGTTGACATTCCTCATGCATACGCGATGAAAAACGCAGGTCTTTGCCTTGAAGAATACGTCGACATGCTCAAATCACAGCACAACAGCACGGAAAACACGCCTTACGAGGTTTCAACCGACATCGGCGACTTCCTTGTATATTATGTTCCCGCAGACACTGCCGACATGACATACATAACCGTTCCCCAGGGTGCCAAGCTCGTTTCCGGCAGTTTTGCCGCAGAGCAGAACATCACCTCCGGAATGTACACGGTTTCCGGCACAAACGAAGGCGGATTTGTCGTTACGATTGCAAAATAAAAATCCGCAAAATAAAAGACAGAATCCCAACCCGCTTCTCGGGTTGGGATTTGATATAAAAGGAGATATTTATGACAGGCGAAGAAATTTTCTCCCGCTACTGTCCCCTCGTTCGGGATTATATATACGCAAGCGGCTGGAAGGAGCTCCGCCCTGCGCAGATTGCGGCGGCAAATGTCATTTTCGGAAGCGACGACAACCTCATCCTCTCCTCGGACACAGCCTCCGGCAAAACGGAAGCGGCGTTCTTCCCGATTATCACAGAGCTTACGGAAAATCCGACGATGTCTGTCGGCGTGCTTTATATAGCGCCCCTCAAAAGCCTTATAAACGACCAGTTTCAACGTCTCGACGCACTTCTTTTCGATTCCGGCTTGCCCGTTTTTCATTGGCACGGCGACGTTGCGCAGAGTCACAAGAAAAAAATGCTCGACGACCCAAAGGGCGTGCTTCAAATAACGCCTGAGTCGCTTGAAAGTATGCTTATCAACCGCGGGGCGGATATTCTCCGCATTTTCGGCGGTCTGCGCTACGTCATAATCGACGAAATTCACACGCTGATGAGCGCGGACAGAGGAAATCAGGTCATCTGCCAGCTGGACAGGCTGGACAGAATTCTCGGCTTTTCAGCAAGGCGAATCGGACTTTCAGCAACGATAGGCGATATGGAGAGTGCGAAAAGGTGGCTGACGGGCAACAGCGGCAGAAACGTTCAGGCGCCCGTCATTCCGGGAGGAAAAAGCCGGATAAAGCTCGCGCTTCAGCATTTTTATATTCAGGACGAAACAACGGACAGCGGAGAAAATCCGGCAGAGTCGCCCGAAAGCAAAGTCGCAATCGACGCAGGCTATGAATATATTTACGACTGCTCCCGAACTCAAAAAAGCATAATTTTTTCAAATTCCCGCGAAGAAACGGAGTACATCTGCGCAACAATGCACCAGATCTGCGCCCTCCGCGGTGATAATGACATTTTCTTCATTCATCACGGCAACCTCTCCGCTTCGATACGCGAAGAAGCGGAGGACAGGCTGAAAAGCGATCTGCCCTGCGTCGCATGTGCGACGGTGACAATGGAGCTCGGCATTGACATCGGCAGGCTTGAGCGCGTCGTTCAACTCGGCTCGCCGTCCAAGGTATCGAGCTTTCTCCAAAGGCTGGGCAGAAGCGGACGTCGCGACGCTCCGCCGGAAATGTTTATGGTCTTTCGCGAAGAAAATCCTCTGCCCGACACGCCCCTCCCCCAGCTCATCCCCTGGGATATGCTGCGCGGGATAGCTGTCATTCAGCTTTATATCGACGAAAAATTCGTCGAGCCGCAATATGTGAAAAAGCTGCCTGTCAGCTTGCTTTTCCAACAGACGCTATCCGTTCTCGCCTCGTCCGGCGCTCTGACTCCGAAGGCACTTGCGGAAAGAGTGCTTTCTCTTTCGCCCTTTGCCGCAGTTGAAAAAGAAGACTACCGTTCCCTGCTCGTTCATATGATAAAAAAAGATTATCTTTCCCTTTGCGAGGACGGAACGCTCCTCGTCGGACTTGCAGGCGAAAAGCTTCTCAAGAGCTTCAAATTCTATGCAGTGTTCAAAGACAGCGAGGATTATTCCGTCAAAAGCGGAAGCGATGAAATCGGAACTATCTCCTCCCCTGTTCCCGTCGGCGACAGGTTTGCCCTTGCGGGTCGCGTCTGGGAGGTGGAGGAGCTTGACCTTGCCCGCAAGCTGATTTTTGTTCACAGCGTTCCGGGAAAAATGGAAATATCATGGCCGGGCGACTACGGCGAAGTTCACACAAAGGTTCTGCTAAAGATGTTTGAAATCCTCTGCGGCGACCGTGACTTTCCGTATCTCAAGGCAAACGCCCGCGAGCGTCTCGCGGCGGCAAGGCGGGTTGCCGGAAATGCAAAAATCAAAAGCGACAGGCTCATTTCCCTCGGCGGAAGCACAAAATGTCTCTTTCCGTGGCTTGGGACAAGGTCGTTTTCGACTCTTGTCCGCGTTCTCAAAAAGCACTCGGGCGAGCTCGGAATCCGCGGCATTGAGCACAACGGTTGTTATTACATTACCTTCAAAAGCGAACGCGACTGTGCCGAGCTGACAGCGGCAATCGCTTCCCTGCTTGACGGCGAAATCGACCCGATGACCCTCGTCGGCAAAGGCGAGCTGCCGATAAGCGAAAAGTATGACGCCTGCGTCGAACCGGAACTTCTCCGCAAAGCCTTCGCCCTTGACCGCCTCCGCACAGACGAACTTACTTTTCTTTGAAAAGAAAAGTAAGCAAAAGAAACTTCGGTTATTAGTCTGATAAGGCTTTATAACTTCATCAAAGGAGCAGGCACTCTGCTCCTTTTTGATTTTATGTCACGCTTTTATTAGAGAAGTAAGCAAAAGAAACTTTGGTTATTGGTTTGCAAAAAACTTTTTAAGCCTCCATCTCTGAGAGGGTGACCGCAACGCAACGGAAAAAGCACTCCCTCAGTCACGACTTCGTCGCGCCGGCTCACCCCTCTTCTCGGCGAAGCCTGCAAGGGCGCTTCGCACACTTGCAAATCTCCCCCAAAAGGAGAGGCTCTGCAAGAGAAAACTTTTTCACTTTTCCCTGTCCCCGCAGTAGCAAAAATCCCGCACAATATAATAACCACGCACGGAGCGCACATCTTCTCTTCGATCTTCTCTATTCGCTCTTAACTCAAAAACTCCCGTTCCGGCGGGATTTTTTCGTTTTTTATATTGACAAATCCTTTTATATAATGTATAATGCCTCTATAAATTGTATACAAGAATACAAATCCGCTCCGAAGGAGGGCATTTCATATGATAGCAAAAAATCCGCAGAGCAACCTGCTTGAACAGTCGCAATACAAATATTCGCTTCAGGACGTTGAAAACCCCAATCTTTACAGGGAGATTTATCCCTATGACGAAATCCCGAAGATCGCCTTCAACCACCGTCGCGTGCCACTGAATATGCCCGAGCACATCTGGATAACTGATACGACCTTCCGTGACGGTCAGCAGTCGCGCGCGCCGTATACTCCGGAGCAGATTGTAACGCTTTACAAAATGCTTTCCCGCCTCGGCGGTGAAAACGGAATTATCCGTCAGAGCGAATTTTTCGTATATACGAAAAAGGACAGGGAAGCCGTTGAAAAATGTATGTCCCTCGGACTGAAATTTCCCGAAATAACGACGTGGATACGTGCGAAAAAAGAAGATTTTGAGCTTGTTCATAACATCGGCATAAAAGAGACTGGAATACTTGTCAGCTGCTCGGACTATCACATTTTCAAAAAGCTCGGAATGTCACGCTCTCAGGCGCTCGACCATTATCTCGGCGTTGTAAAGGAGGCGTTTGACGCAGGCATACGCCCCCGCTGTCACCTTGAAGATATAACAAGAGCCGATTTTTACGGCTTTGTCGTGCCTTTTGTAAACGAGCTGACGGAGCTTTCCGCGCAGGCGGGCATACCGATAAAAATAAGAATGTGCGATACAATGGGCTACGGAGTGCCATATCCTGGCGTCGCGCTTCCCCGAAGCGTTCCCGGCATTGTTTACGGTCTGCATCATTATTCGGACGTCACCTCCGAAATGCTTGAATGGCACGGTCACAACGACTTCTACAAAGCCGTCGTCAATGCTACGTCGGCATGGCTTTACGGTGCGTCGGCGGTCAACTGTTCTCTTCTCGGCATAGGCGAAAGAACCGGCAATATTCCGCTTGAAGCAATGGTTATCGAATATGCGTCGCTTCGCGGCGACTTTGACGGTATGAACCCGACGGTGATTACGGAAATTGCAAATTACTATAAAAACGAGCTTCATTACGACATCCCCCCGATGACGCCCTTTGTCGGCGAGAATTTCAACGTCACAAAGGCGGGCATCCATGCGGACGGACTGATGAAGGACGCGGAAATATATAACATTTTCGATACCGAAAAGATACTCAACCGTCCCGCCGAGGTTGCGATATCGAACACCTCCGGTCTTGCGGGCATCGCATACTGGATAAACACTCATTTTGCCCTTGCGCCGGACGATATGGTCACAAAGCACGATTCTCTCGTCTCCGGACTTAAAGAGGAGATCGACAAGCAGTATGTTGACGGCAGAACGACGGTTATGAGCGATGACGAACTGCTCTCGATAATAGACTCTCTCGCCCCCGGACGTTTCAGATGAGGAGGGCGGAAAAATGATAGTAAGCAAGGACACCTCGTCCCTTGAAGAAAGGGTTTACGGCGAGCTTGAGGAAGCGATTCTTTCCGGCGAGCTTAAAAGCGGCGAAGCGCTGACGGAACTCTCCCTTTCAGAGAAGCTCGGCGTCAGCAGAACGCCCGTCCGCAGCGCAATTCATCGCCTTGCGGAGGAGGGACTTGTTTCGATAACGCCGAACAGAGGGGCTGTTGTCATCGGCGTGACGGAACAAGACCTGATAGACATATATAAAATCAGAATACGGCTCGAAGGACTTGCGGCTGCGATGGCGGCGGAAAAAATGACAGACGACGAGAAAAAGTCGCTTTCGGATTCGGTTGAGCTTGCAGAATTCTATATAAAAAAGAACGACGCGGAAAAGCTGAAGGAGCTTGATACGTCGTTTCACGCGGCAATTTATCAGGCAAGCGGAAGCAGAATACTCTGCAAAATACTTTCCGAGTTGCACAGGAACATAAAAGCATACAGAAAGTTATCGCTGACGGTGCCGGGCAGACTTGAAAAGTCGGTTGAGGAGCACAGAGAAATAACGGACGCAATTCTGCGCTCGGATGCGACGGAGGCGGACAAATTGACCTCGCTTCACGTTGAACGCGCGCTTGCAAATCTTCTCATAGCGACAAAAGCGGATGACAAGGAGGAAAACTGAAAAATGGGATATACGATGGCGCAGAAAATAATAAAAAATCACCTCGTATCCGGCGAAATGACGGTCGGCTCGGAGATAGGACTTAAAATCGACCAGACACTGACTCAGGACGCAACCGGTACGATGGCGTATCTTCAGTTTGAAGCTATGGGCACGGAGAGGGTCAAAACCGAGCTCTCCGTTGCATATATAGACCATAACACCCTTCAGGCAGGCTTTGAAAACGCAGACGACCACAGATATATTCAGACGGTGACCAAAAAACACGGAATTCGCTTTTCCCGCCCAGGAAACGGCATCTGTCATCAGGTTCATCTCGAACGCTTCGGCGTCCCCGGAAAAACTCTCATCGGCTCGGACAGCCACACCCCGACGGCAGGCGGCATCGGTATGCTCGGAATGGGTGCGGGCGGTCTTGACGTTGCGGTTGCTATGGGCGGCGGAACATACTATATAACAATGCCGAAAATCATTCATATCGCTTTGACGGGAAAACTCCCGGATTACGTCGGCGCAAAGGACGTTATTTTAGAGGTTCTGCGCATGCTTGACGTAAAGGGCGGCGTCGGAGCGATAATCGAATACGGCGGCGAGGGCGCAAAAACGCTTTCCGTTCCGCAAAGAGCGACAATTACGAATATGGGCGCGGAGCTCGGAGCAACAAGCTCCCTCTTCCCCTCAGATGAAGTAACCCGGACTTTCCTCGCGGCGCAGGACAGAGAAAAGGATTTCGTCCCGCTCTCCCCCGACGTCGACGCAAAGTATGACGCGGAATATACAATCGACCTTTCTTCTCTCGTTCCGCTTGCGGCTTGCCCGCACAGTCCCGGCAACGTAAAACCCGTTTCGGAGCTTGAAGGAATGAAGATAGATCAGGTGTGCATCGGCTCATGCACAAACTCGTCCATGCTCGATATGCTGACGGTTGCGGCGATACTTAAGGGAAAAACCGTTCATCCGGACGTCAGCCTTTCAATCTCGCCCGGCTCAAAGCAGGTGTATACCATGCTTGCGGAATGCGGCGCGCTTGCCGACCTGATTGCGGCAGGTGCGAGAATTCTCGAATGTGCCTGCGGACCGTGCATAGGAATGGGCTTTTCGCCGAAATCCGCGGGAATTTCGCTCCGCACTTTCAATCGCAACTTTGAAGCACGCAGCGGCACTGCCGACGCAAAAGTCTATCTCGTTTCCCCCGAAACGGCGGCAGCGTCTGCAATCGCGGGGAAATTCACGGACCCCCGCTCCCTCGGCAAGGCGCCGGAAATAAAAGTCCCGACGCATTTTATCATAAACGACAATCTCATAGAAATGCCGGCGACGGAAGAAGAAGCCGCCTCGGTCACAGTCGAAAGAGGACCGAATATAAAGCCAATACCCGTCGGCAAGGCACCAGACGAAATACTTTCCGCAAAACTGCTTCTCAAGGTCGGCGATAATATCACAACAGACCATATTATGCCGGCGGGAACGAAAATTCTTCCGTACCGCTCAAACGTGCCGAAGCTATCCGAATTCTGCTTTACCGTCTGCGACAGGGACTTCCCCGAAAGAGCAAAGCGCGAGGGCGGCGGGATAATCGTCGGCGGGTCGAATTACGGTCAGGGCTCGTCGCGCGAGCATGCGGCGCTCGTTCCGCTCTATCTCGGCATCAGAGCCGTTATTGCAAAGAGTTTTGCGAGAATTCACGTTGCAAACCTCATAAATTTCGGAATTGCGCCGTTGACATTTGAAAATCCGGACGATTACGACAGGCTCTCCGAGGGTGACGAGCTTGTCATATGCGATTTTTCGTCGGCTGTCGCAAAGGACGAAAGAGTCATTCTGACAGATATGACAACGGGCGCAAAAATTCCGCTCCGTCTCTCCCTCTCCCCCCGTCAGAGAGAAATTCTCTCCGCCGGCGGACTGCTTAACCTTACAAAACAAATCTCCGAATAACGCGAAAGGGCAATAAAATGGAAAGCAAAGATTACACAGCCGCACTTGATTTGGCGGCGGAAAAATTCAAAAAAATACTTGAAGGGCAGCTTGAAAGAATTGAAGACATGAAGTCGCAGGGCGACTTTACGGACTATTCAAAGCTCGAAACAATCAAAATCGGCGTTTGCGGCGGCGACGGCATCGGCCCGATTATCTCCGCAGAGGCGGAAAGGGTGCTTGAATATATCCTTTCCGACCTGAAAGCAAGCGGCAAGGTCAAATTCATAAACATTGAAGGGCTGACGCTCGAAAACAGAATAAAGGTCGGCAAGGGTATTCCGGACGATGTTCTCGCGGAGCTGAAAAAGTGCGATATTATCCTCAAAGGTCCGACAACAACTCCTCAGAAGGGCAGCGGAATGCCGAATATAGAGTCGGCAAACGTTGCAATGCGCAAGGCGCTCGACCTTTTTGCGAATATCCGCCCCGTAAAAGTCCCCGAAGAGGGCATCAACTGGACGATTTTCAGAGAAAATACCGAGGGCGGCTATGCTGTCGGCTCGCTCGGCTATAACGTCACGGACGACCTCGCCGTCGATTTTACGATCACAACAAAGCAAGGCTCGGACAGAATTGCCCGTCTTGCATATGATTACGCCCGCAAAAACGGCTTTACGCGCGTTTCACTCGTCACAAAGGCAAACGTTATAAAGACTACGGACGGCAATTTCCTTGAAGACTGCCACAAGGTTGCGGAGCTTTATCCGGAAATCACAACGGACGAATGGTATGCCGACATTATGACGGCAAAGCTCGTTGACAAAAAGCGTCGTCGCGATTTTCAGGTTCTTCTTCTGCCGAACCTCTACGGCGACATCATTTCCGACGAAGCCGCCGAATTTCAGGGCGGCGTCGGCACGGCGGGCTGCGCAAACATCGGCAAAAAATACGCAATGTTTGAAGCGATTCACGGCTCCGCTCCCCGTATGATTGCCGAAGGCAGAGGCAAATACGCAGACCCGTGCTCAATGCTCCGCGCCTGCGTTATGCTCCTTTCGCACATAGGCTTGCAGGACAGAGCCGACCGTCTCGAAAGAGCGCTTGACATCTGCTGTTTTGAGGAGAAAAAACTCGTCATCACGGGCAGAGACACCGGCGCAACCTGCGAGGATTTCGGAAACTACGTTATGGAAACGCTGAAAAATTTATAATCTGTATATAACAAAAAATCCGCTCGAAAGGGCGGTTTTTTTGAGTTAAGAACGAATAGAGAAACGCGAAGAGGTGCGCTCCGCGCGGGGTTATTATGTTTTGTGCGGGGATTTGGCGCCTGCGGAAATATGCTCCTTCAGTCACCTTCTTCTCGGCGAAGCCTGCAAGGGTGCTTGCAAATCTCCCTCGGAGAGAGAGGCAAATATGTACCTCGTCCCCGCAGTCACGCCGCGCAGTTCACAAAAAATTCGGGAATTATATATTGTAAGTCGGGAAAAATCGTAGTATAATACAGGGAGAGAAGCATTTTGCAAAAGAAAAGAGGTGTTTTGCTTTGGCAGAGAACTGGAATGATTACGGCGATTACGCCGAAGAGGAAATATATCAAAAAAAGTCCTTCTGGGGCAAGCTTTTCAGTTTCAGAACGCTTAAAAACATTCTCAAATGGTTATTTTATCTGCTGATTATTGCGCTTTTTGCGATAATATTTTTCCGTATGGGAACAAACAAGCCGGGAAAAAATATGACGTCGCTCCTCTGCACCCCGCAAATTGAAAAAGCTCTTTCCGAAGGCAAAATCACTGTATTTTCTCAGGAGCTTGAAGATTATATGCCACGCGGCGGCGAATATGCGATTTTTGACGTTAAAATCGTTGCCGAAACCGAGGAAGTGCAGTTCACCGTCCGGTATAACAACAGCACTGTGAAAAAGCTGAGAGAAGAGATTGCTTCGCGCGATTACGAAAGCGATGAAGAAAAACAAGCCGCGCTTGACATGATATCGGATCGTCCTTTTATATTTGCCCTGCGCGATGAGGACGGCAATGTTTACACCGCCTATTCATACGTTGAATATTCAAAAACCGTATATCAATATATAAAAGTATCGTTTGTCATCCCGGGACTTCTTTCCGGAGACGCAGTTGCTCCGTCATTGCTGTATCCCAATGCGGACGCGTCAAGCCCTTTGTATATATATAAAGGCGAGGGCAAAGGGGAAGTGACGGAAAGCACGGTCGAAAAACTGTCGTTTGAAATGTATTATGAAAACGAGGCGTTTACAGATGGTGGTATGATGGGAAAATCGATCGACATTTATAAAGCAACAAAGAAAATTTCTTCCTACGATTACAAAAAAGAACTTGACGGCGGTGTGCCCGATGGTATAAAATATATAGGCGAAAAATGATCAGTCCCGACCGACCCGAGCGATCGCGCGGTATGTTGCCGAAAGGTATTACCGTGAGGAAAGTCCGGGCTTCACAGAGCAAGGATAACGGATAACGTCCGCCGAAGGTGACTTCCGGGAAAGTGCAACAGAAATAGACCGCCGCGCTTTGCGCGGTAAGGATGGAAAGGCGAGGTAAGAGCTCACCGACCTCTTGGTAACAAGGGGTGCCATGTAAACCCTATCCGAAGCAACGCCCCGTGCCTGCGTGGTATGCTCTGCCCGATCCGGAAACGGGTCAGGCGCGAGGCGGCAGTTTGACTTTGTCAAATGAGCCATTCAGTAATGAATGGCAAAGATAGATGATCGCTCCCGACAGAACCCGGCTTACAGGGTCGGTCGGACTGATTTTTTCGATATAAAACCGTCACGGTTCTTCCGTGACGGTTTTGTTTTGTGCTTTTTCCGGTGAAGAGCCCGCTCGGCTTGCAAATCGCAAAAGACAGCGGGGCGGATTTGCAAGCATGCGGAGTGCCCTTGCATACTTTGCCGAGAAGAGATTTTTCAAATCTCCCTCAAGGAGAGTGGATGTCTCCCGTCCCCGCAGGCACAACCCGCCACGCACAATATAATAAACCCCGCGCGGAGCGCACCTTTTCTCTTCACTTTTAACTCAAAAAGCCACCCACAAGGGCGGCTTTTCGATTATATGAGAAGTATTTTTGAAGCAAAAAGAAAATAAACAATCAGCGAGACCGCGTCGACAATCGTTGTGATTATCGGGCTTGCGACGACAGCCGGGTCGAGCTTTATCGCCTTTGCCGCAATGGGGAGCGTACAGCCTATGAGCTTTGCGAAAACAACCGTAACGAAAAGCGTCAGACATACGACGCCGGAAATGGCAAACCCTTGCGCGGAAAACGGCAGAGTTTTGAGAAGCAGCATTTCAACGAGCATTATCTTCACAAAGTTCGCCACCGCAAGCGTGCCCGCACAAAGCGTCGCAACGCGCAGTTCCTTTTTTATAACGAGGAAAACGTCCTTCGGGGTGACGTCGCCGAGCGCCAGCGCACGGATGACAGTAACCGACGCCTGCGCGCCGCTGTTGCCGCCGGTGTCCATAAGCATCGGGATAAACGCTGTCAGCGCCGTACACGCGGCAAGGGCATTTTCAAATCCGGAGATTATCATTCCCGTAAAGGTTGCGGAAACCATAAGTATCAGAAGCCACGGAATTCGCTGCTTCCATGTTTCAATCATGCCTGTTTTGAGATACGGCTTTTCGGAAGGCGACATTGCCGCCATTCTTTCCATATCCTCTGTCGCCTCGTCTTCAATGACGTCCATAGCATCGTCAATTGTGACTATACCGACAAGGCGTTGCTCCGCATCAACAACGGGCAGAGCAAGATAACCGTATTTTTTTATCTGTCCCGCGACAAATTCCTTGTCGTCGGTTGTGTATACTTCTATAAAATTATCGTGCATTATTTCTTCGATTTTTGTCTCGGACGAAGAAATAAGCATTCGTTTGACGGAAACAACGCCGATCAGCTTGCGGTTTTCCGTCACATAGCAGGTATAAACCGTTTCTTTATCAAGCCCGACGCGGCGAATGTGGTCAAACGCCTCGGCAACCGTCATTGATTTTTTAAGCGAGACGTATTCGGGAGTCATTATGCTGCCCGCGCTGTCCTCCGGATAGAGAAGCAGCTCGTTTATCGCTTTTCTTGTCTGCGGACTTGCGTTTTTGAGTATTCTCGCAACGACATTTGCCGGCATTTCTTCAATAAGATCCGCCGCATCGTCCATTTCCATTTCTTCAACTATGGCGGAAAGCTCCGTATCGCTCAGGCTCCTTATCAAAGCCTCCTGAACGTCCGGCTCCATATAGGCGAAAGCATCCGCCGCCGTTTCTTTTTTCAGCAGTCGGAACACCAATGTGACCTGTTTTTCGTCATCAAGGTCGTTCAGCGCCTCCGCTATGTCAACAGGGTTTTCTTCGTCAAGTATTTCGCAAAGTGCTTTGAGTTGCTTTTTTTCAAGCGCTTCGCTTATGACCTGACAAAGCTCTTTTTTCTCTTCCATATCACACCTCTTTCCGAAAAGGTGCGGCAAAATAAAAAGATCGCCGCTTGCCTTCTCTGTTTGATAAACCGAAAGCTATGTGCGATCATCGGAAATTTTTTATTTATGTTCATTTACGCTGATTTATCCGCGACGGAAAAGACCTCGTCCCGCGGGGTCAGAAAACGTATGAACAATAAAAATACTTCGTCCGACCGAACTGTTACTTCCCGCGTCCATCACGTCTTCACCTCAGCTTTTTCTTTGAATTTCAGGCTCTCCGCCTATCATAAATTTTAATCTTTTTTGTGCAATTTGTCAATATTTTTTTATATTATTGTCAAAACTTTTGATTTGTGATACAATATATGTGTAAAGGGAGGTTTTTATATGAAAAGAATTTTTCTTATAGTGCTTGATAGCTTCGGTATAGGCGGTGCGAGAGACGCGGCAGCCTTCGGCGATGAAGGCTCGGATACGCTCGGTTCGCTTATGAAAACCGAGGGCTTTCGTCTTGACGCAATGAAAAAGCTCGGACTTCTCAATATTGACGGGGTAAGTCGCGAGGGTTATCCGAAATATGAAGCTCCTGTCGGCGCATACGCCAGAGTTGAGGAGCGTTCCGCAGGCAAGGACACGACAATCGGTCACTGGGAAATTGCCGGCATTTATTCGCCGGATCCGCTTCCCGTCTTTCCGGACGGATTCCCGAAGGAGATAATTGATGAATTTTCCCGCCTGACGGGCAGAGCTGTTCTTTGTAACAAGCCCTATTCCGGGACGGAGGTCATAAAGGACTACGGCGAAGAGCATATGAAAACGGGTGCGCTGATTGTTTATAC
>ULTO01000089.1_pt1 | contig 31098 bp, 30 predicted proteins | sample 1957601 | NCBI WGS metagenome assembly ULTO01 (sample SAMEA4835734, study PRJEB28245) | human gut metagenome | biome: gut microbiome; material: fecal sample | place: Denmark | collected 2008 | reverse complement strand
CTGCCGCTGCAAAGCCGACGATCCTTCCTGCACGTTTCCCTTTATTGGCAGAATGCTTTTTCTCTGCCTTAAAATTTTTCATCATCCTCTCCTTCTCCTCCTCTGTCACTTCTTCCCTGTACTTTAAAATATCCTCTGAATCAATGTCATTACACATTTCATACAATCTTGCCATATCTTACACCTCGCTTTCCCGCACCAGACGGCGCAGCTGCTTTTTCCCTCTGCTTATGCGCCCGTAGATCGCCGTTTTCGTCATATTCATTCTTTCCGCCACCTCATCCATGGACAGTCCTTCCAGATAGATAAGCCGGAAGAGCTTTGCATCCTCATCTTTTAAATATCCCAGGATCGTATTTACCTCTTCCCGGTATTCCCTTTGCAAAAGTGCCTTTTGTGCCGATTCATCCTTAAGGTCCGGCACCTGCTCCATCAGCTCCTCTCTGGATGCTTCGATATATTTCCTCACATAATTTAATGCCTTAAACCTGCATACACCCGCCAGCCAGTTTTCAAATTTTGACCTCTTTTCGTCAAAGCTTCCGATATTTTCCCAGACTGCCATTAAGGTGTCGTTGATGCAGTCGTCCCACAAATGGGGCAGGGTAGCCATCTGGCGCTTTACCACTGTCTTTAATACCCATCCGTAATTTTCTATAACGTATAAAAGCGCCTTTTCATTTCCCTTCTCCATCTGTTTTACAAAGTTTTTCTCCGTAATCTCCACTTTTGACCACCACCTTTCCTCTGATACTTATAATTCACATCCTGTCATGATTTTCTGACACAAACTTTATAAAAAATAAAAAAATTCAGAGCCCCCTGCCATTAAGAAAGCCCTGTAGTTTTTGCCGCTGTTATTTTTTACTATTATTTTTACCGCCCTTTATTTTACTGATACATATCAAGCCGGGCATAGATCTTTCCCTTTCTCGTCTGTTTCCCGCAGCCCTTATAGATAAATTTCCCGTAACCGCGGATTGAAAAAACATCCTCTTCCTTTAAGACCATGCTGTTATTTTCAAAGATCCGGCCATTAAGGATCACTTTTTTATCCCGAAACAGTTCCTGTGCGCCGCTTCTGGATAGTCTGCATACCGCCGCCACAACCGCATCGAACCTCAAAGAAGAAACCAGAACTTCCGTTTCTTTAAACTGCGGCCTTAACGCTTCTATTTCTCCCTCCGTTAAGGAAACCTTTACATTGGTATGTCTGACCTTCTTAAGAGTTTCCTGAATATAACCGGCAATATTGTCCATGCAGAATACATAAGCCATTTTATCCCTTATCAGGATATCTCCGATCACATCCCTCTCGAGCCCTAAATTCATAATGGCTCCCAGATAATCCCTGTGCCCCAATCCTTCCGCAAATTTAGGCATCAGCGGCTCTATACACAAAACAGATATGGGAAAAGGTTCCTCATAACCAAACATGGATTCCGAACCGAAGCAGACCATCTGTCTTTCGCAGCACGGGTTTCCTCCGAAGGTATCGTAGTCCACAAAAGAAAGAGAGGCCGCCATGTCGTAAAACACCGTAAGCTCCGCCGCTCCTAAAAAGTGGCTGAAGATATACCGGTTCTGGCTGAAAGAAGCTTCCGCCAATTCTTTTATCCTGGCCTTCAACAGTTTATCCTCATCCACTTTTCTTTCCTCATTTCATGATCCGTTTTTTTAAGCCTGCTGCTGACCCGTTCCTTCGGGAGCACCGCCTTCCAGGGGCTGTCCCTTTCTCTCGTTAACAGCCTGTATCATTGCCTGTCTGTTCTGGTTATATACCTTCATCAACTGCTCGTCGTATCCGAAGAAAAGATAAGGAAGGGTCCTGCCGATATGATCCATTGCAGCTTCCGCCGCTTTCTTGTTCTTCATGCCCACTTCCAGCCTGCTGCCGTCGGTCTTCATTACCATCAGGGAATAGGTCTTTCCTGTAGGAATAAAGTTATAGGAATGCTTTACAATATGCTGGTATACCCAAAGGATATCCTGGCTGGGTGTAAATACCATGGAGCCGGTCCCCGTGTGCATGAAATATTCCTGATTTATCCTTAAGCCCCCTTCTTCAGGCGTCATTGCGTAGAACTGCTCTATCCTGCTCATGGCCGCTTCTTTATTTCCCGTGGCCTCGCAGTATTTCATGACCGGTTTTAAATAACTGCCGGTAATTCCCCCTATCAGCATGGAGATACCCAGTATGATGGCAGCCGCGGCAAAGACGGTTATGATGACAAACTGAAAGGTATCGTCTCCTCCCAGTAATCCCGGAGTCAGCGCATAGGGCAGAAATACTTCCTTTTCCTCATCGGTCCATTCCAGAGAATCCACCCATTCATTGTAGAAGCGCTTGCTATCCCCTTCCATGGGTGCGATCACTCCGCTTACCGTAAAGGGCTGGATCCGATCATAGGCCGAATCGTCACCGTCCATGTAATCCCAGGTAGCTTCCATATTGGCGTCCGCTTTATCCATATCGGCTCCGCTTAAAACAACGCCCATATATTCCTCTTCGCCCACAGGAATGATATATTCCTTTTCGGTAGCCGAGCTGGCGCTGTAGTCAGGTCCGGAATAAGCATAATAATCCAAAACAAAATCAATAGTGGCTTCCACCCGCATGGGGCCGATCTCATCTCCCTTAAGTGCGCTTAGATCAGCCTTTGGGGAAACCAACATCTTGATCTCATTACCCTCCAGAAACAAAAGGACGATTCCAATGGCCGCAAAAACAATAAAAGCAAAAATCCTCCTGATCAAAAACTTCTTTTTTAACTCCTGAAACATTTCCTGCTCCTCCTCATTATTTATCTTAATTATTTTATGCCCGTAAAACTATATTCTTTAAATTGCGGCACAATTTATCTGCCTGACACAAAACAACTCCAACGGAAATAATTTTATCACAAATTTCATCATAATGAAACAAAAATGACAAAACTGATATAATTGATTTTGGGGTTGTAAAAAAGATGCTGCAAAGTATTGCAGCACCTTTAACATGCTATTGGGTACATCATTAACGGCGTATATCTATTTCTCACACACATAGAACTGACAGGAATCATAATTTTCCTTAGGCATAGGCAGTAAAAGCCCGCCGTTCATAAGGGCTGCCCCGGAAAACTCTCCCAAAGACTCTCCGTCCCTTGATACCTCATAGCGTTTCTCCTTACAAAGCCCTTTAAATTTTACAATATGGGGGGCGGGGTTTCCGTGGAGATCCGTAAAGACTACCGACAGGCAGGCTTCCTTCCCTTCCCTGTCCGCATACTCCCATGCGGTAAAGTCCCCGTTTTCAAAAGGAGAGGAAATCCGATAATAATCCCCGAACTGAAACAGCTTGTAATGCTTTTTAAAGGTCTTGACCTGCGCCTTTACCTCTTCCTTCTCCGCTTCCGTCATTTTGCCAAGGTCCAGTTCATAGCCAAAGGCTCCCTGCATGGCACAGATCCCCCTTGTCTTAAGAGGCGTTACCCTGCCGTTTTGTTCGTTGGGGCAGACAGACACATGGGCGGAAACTGCGGACATGGGATAACCGAAAGAAGTTCCGTAGTGGATCTTCAGCCTCTCGATGGCATCCGTATTGTCGCTGCACCATATCTGGGGCGCATAATAAAGCATTCCCGCATCAAATCTTCCGCCGCCGCCGCTGCATCCTTCCAAAAGCAGATCGGGATAACGGGCAAGCAAAGCTTCCATAACCTCATAAAGTCCCAGCACATACCTGTGGCGCAGTTCCCCCTGTCTCTCCCTTGGGAACAGTTCCCCATAGGCAAGGGCAAGGGAACGGTTCATATCCCACTTGATATACCGGATATCGGCGCTGTCCATAATGTCAAACAGCCGCTCCTTTAAATATTCCACCACGTCTTCCCTCGACATGTCCAAAACCAGCTGGCTCCTGCCCCTGATGGGTTCCCTTCCCGGCACCACCATGGCCCATTCGGGATGCGCCCTGTACAGATCGCTGTCCTCGGAAATCATTTCCGGCTCAAACCAGAGCCCGAAAGAAAGCCCCATTTCATGAATCTGTGCAGACAGCTCCTTTAAAGAACAGCCCAGCTTTTTCTCATTTACAAACCAGTCGCCCAGCCCCGAATAATCGTCATCCCTTTTACCGAACCATCCGTCGTCCAACACCAGCATATCCAGATCCATCTTCGACGCCTCTCGGGCAATGTCTAAAAGGACTTTTCCGTCAAAGTTAAAATAAGTAGCCTCCCAGTTGTTTACCAGCACCGGTCGTCTCTTATCCTTCCAGGGACTTCTGATCAAATGCCTGTAAAAGCCGTCGTGAATGGAACGGGAAAGGGCTCCCAGTCCGCTGCCGCTGTAAGTCATGCAGACCTCAGGCGCCGTAAATTTCTCCCCCGGATACAGAGTCCAGAGAAAATCCGAATCGTCCATCCCCATTACCAGCCTTACCTGGTCGATCTGGTCCGTCTCAGCCTGCACGTGAAACCCGCCGCTGTAAACAAGGGAAAAACCGCAGCATTCTCCCATATTTTCATTGGTATCCTTTTTTGCCACAATGACAAAAGGATTGTGCTGGTGGCTGGAAGTCCCTCTGGTACTTCTAAGCTCCGTAATACCGTGAAACAGAGAAAGCCGCTCCGCCTGACGCTCGCCCGCATGCTTTCCGTAAAAATGGATCATATCCAGATCCTTGTCTGAAAAATCCAAGCAGGTTGACATAACTCTGGATAATTTCACATCCTGCCCTGTTCTGTTTTCAATCATGACAGACCTTGTAATCATGTCATGATCTTCAAATACGCCGTATAACAAACGGACGTACAGATCATCCTTATAATCTTTTAAAAGAATTTCCAAAGTCTCCACCAGATCCCCGTCCCCTGCAAACATGGCGGGCAGGCCTTCCAGGGAATATTTCCCCCGATAGGTCCTGTAGCTGTCAAAAAAGAGCAGACAGTCGTTGACCCCCGCACCCAGATCCGCATTCAGGCAGCTTACCCTGTAATCCCCGCTTCCGCATACCGGAAACTCCTGGGGCAGATAGTCCAAAGAATAAGTCCGGTCTCCCCTTGCCGCAGCGATGTTTCCCGAAAATCCCCTGTCGGCAAAGGAGATCAGATAGGAATAATCCGTCTCATCCGTTCTTTTTCCATAGTATGTGTGCAGTAAGATGCCCTTATCATCCACCTTCATCTGATAAGTGCTGTTTTTTGTATGAAGCGTAAACAAAGAGCCATTGACAATAATCCCCATAATTTACATTCCCTTTCTTTTATTACACCAGCCAGAGATATTCGTAAGGTCCCAGCTGAATATGGTTATCATAAGAACGGACAGGCCTTCCCGTGATCAGATCCTTCATTTCTCCCGGCAGCCCGAACCAGTCAAAGGCCTTTGCATCCACCCACTGTTCGCTTTCCGAGAAGTTTGCCAGAACCAGCATCTTATCCGCCTTGTGGAACCCAAATACCGCATCGTTTCCCGTATCTACGGGTACGGCTTTGTGATCCGCACTGAAATACTCATTGGACTTTCTAATGGATATCATATTCTTGAGCTTTCCGAAAATCTGGCCTTCTATCGTGCTTAAATCGGTCCTTTTTTCCGCCGCCGCCCAATCCATCTTCCCCCTGTGAAGCCATCTGGAATCCCCTGCATACTGAGGAAATTCCTTATAGCTCCAGTCATTGAGCTGTCCGATCTCATCTCCGCTGTATAAAAGCGGTATTCCCGTATAGGATATAATAACCGAATGCAAAAGTAAAATCCTTTTTACCGCAAGTTCCACCTTATACATATGCTTTTCATTTAACGCCTGCTCCAAACCGCACAGGGAAGCGAGGGTTCCGCAGTTTCTGGCGTCATTCGTCACAGGATTGTATTCATAAAGCTCGCCCTTGGCAAAGCTTCCCTGAAACTTTCCTTCCATATACCGGATGATATACTGCTTATGCATCTCCGGATCCAGACCCATGTCTTTAAGGATTTCCGTTTCAAAGCCCCAGCCGATGTCATCGTGGCACCTTGCATAATTGATCCAGATCCCATCGTCGGGTATTCCGTAATCTATGGAAAGAGAACGTCCCATAAGCCTTACGTCCCTTGTGGCAAGGGAGTTCCAGAGCAGGACCATAAAGGATGCGTTATACATGACATTGCATTCCTTGTTCTCCCTGTCCCCGAAATATTTTACGATCTCAAAAGGTTCTACGATCGCCTCTCCCAGAAAAATAACGCTGGGGCAGACCTCCTGTACGATCTTATACATCATCTTAAGGAGTTTATGGACATTGGGATGATTCATGCACCTTGTCCCTAATTCCTTCCACATATAAGGTATGGCGTCTAAGCGGAAGATGTCCACGCCCCTATTGGCAAGGGCGAGAAGCACCTCCACGATTTTATTGAAAACCTGCGGATTCCCATAGTTTAAATCCCACTGAAATTCATAAAATCTGGTCATGACATATTTTTTCAGTTCCGGGTAATAAGTGAAGTTGCCCGGCGCAACTTTGGGAAATATTTCCGTCAGGGTTTTCTCGTATTCATTTGGCACGGTATCATCATCAAACATGAAATACATATCATCATAATCATGATTTCCCTTTAAGCATTCTTTTGCCCATATATGCTCCTTGGCCGTATGATTCAAAACAAAATCAATACAGGTGCGGATTCCCTTTTTCTTTAACAGCTTTATGACCCTTTCAAGCTGGTCCATGGTCCCGAATTTTTCATCCACCATCAGATAATCGGAAACCGCATATCCGCCGTCGTTATTGCCCTCCCTGGATTTTAAAAGAGGCATAAAATGTACATAGGTAATGCCAAGCTCTGCAAGATAATCTATCCGTTTTTCAAATTCTGACAGGTCCTCGCTGAATCTGTCCAGATACAGCATCATACCCACCATTTTTTCCGACCGGTACCAGTCATTGCCCGCCCCGTCAGCCCTTTTCAGGGCTGCGGGACGGGTCTTTTTTGCTTTTTCCATAATATCCATAAGCTGGTTCCAGCGGTATTCTGTTATCCCATTGTATCCATAAAGTTCATGGTAGCTTTGTTTTAAATCCATATGCAAATTCCTCTATTTTACCGCACCGTTTACAACACCGTTGATAATCTGTTTCTGACAGATAATGTAGAAGATCATGATCGGTAAAAGCGCTAACAGATAAGACGCAAATGCCAGATTATAGTTGGTACCGAACTGTGTCTGGAAATTTAACTGCGCCAGCGGCAGGGGATTCTGGTCCGTACCCGACATAATGACCAAAGGCGTCATAACATCGTTCCATGTGCTCATTGCCGTTAAAACCGCCACCGTAGCGTGCATGGGCTTCATGTTGGGGAAAATGATCCTCCAGTAGGTCTGCCATGCCGTAGCGCCGTCCACATATGCGGCCTCCTCCAAAGCAATGGGGATGTTCTTTAAATAGCTGGTATATAACATCATGTTCATGGGCATAAAGAACACCACATAAAGGATGATGACGCCAACACGGTTAGCAATTCCTAACTGCGCCGTCTGTTTGATCAGGGGCATCATCAATACCGCAAAGGGTACGAACATACCGCTGACAATATAAAAATAGGAAATCTTAAATACGCTGTGCTTTTCCATCTTCCTTCCGATTACGTATCCCGCTATGGAATGGAGCAGAATACAGATGACAACCGTTACGCCTGTCAACAGGAAGCTGTTGCCGAGGGAGTGCCAGAAATCCGTTACCCTCATGGCTTCCCTGAAGTTATCGAAGCTCCACTGGGAAGGAAACGCCAAGGCCCCCGCCACATCGTTTGTCATCTCCGTAGGTTGTTTAAACGCAATGATGACCGTCATATATAAAGGGAATAAAATGGTCAGACATCCCAGCACCAAAAGCACGTTGATAATCCGGTTGGCCGCTTTGCCGCCTATAAAGCCCTTCTTTAATTTATAATCGTTAACTGCCGGCTTTTCCGCCTTTACTGCCTCTGCCTTTTCTGCTGCCTCTGCTGTTTTTTCTTTTTCCGCCTCCGCCCCGGTGTTAAGAACAACTTCTTCCGTTACGTCAGCAGCTACATTTTGATCTTTTTTATTTTTATTATTTTCCATTATAACTGCTCCTCCTTACCACCTAAGAATTTCATTTGCAGGAACGAAATAACTACGATCATTATAAAGAATAAGAATGCATTGGCACTCTGGAATCCAAACTGTCCGCCGCTCATACCGTTGTTATAGATCAGGTAGGAAATGGACTCCGTACTCTGGGAAGGACCGCCCTTTGTCAAAGCCATGATCTGGTCAAATACCATCAGGGCATTTTTCATACAAAGCACCAGATTAATGGTAAAGAAAGGCAAGATCAAAGGGAATGTCAGCTTGCGGAATTTAGTCCAGCCTGTTGCACCGTCAAGCATTCCCGCTTCGTATACATCCACCGGCACCGTCTGTAAGCCTGATATATAAATAATGGTATTCATGGCGATTCCCTGCCATGCGCCTACAATGACAATGGCAATCCATGCGGTCTTGGTGCTTGCCAACATACTGTTCTGTAAAAACCCGATCCCCGCAGCATTACCGATGGCAGGAAGGATATAGGTAAAAATAAAGCTGAAAATGTAGCCCACTACCAGTCCGCCTAAGATGTTGGGAACAAAGTAAATGCCTCTTAATGCGCTTTTTCCTTTAATTTCCCTGTTCAATCCCAGAGCTAAGATTAAGCTGATCACATTTACCGCCAGGGTCATGACGATCGCATATTTGAAAGTAAACAGATAAGATTTTCCTACGCGGACATCCGTAAAAATATCCCGGAAGTTCCTTAGTCCCACAAAATCATAGCTGCCATAGCCTTTAAAGTTTGTAAGGCCATAGTAGAAGCCTTTCAATAAAGGAAGCGTATTAAAGCAGAAGAATAAGACCAGTACGGGAATCAATATCCCTAAGAAGATCTTATCATTTTTAGTCCAGGACCTATCCACATAAATGTTCTCTTTTTTCTTCTTTCCCATCATCTATTCCCCCTTCTCCTGATATTTTTTGACCTTTGCGATAATATCCCGGTTATATCTGATCCACTCGGTATCAAATCTGGTCAGAAAAGTATCCAGGGCATTTTCACTGTCGTCTAAAAGATAGGTCTGAATCATGGCATCTACCGCCATCTCGGTAGGATAGTGATGATCCTGATAATCGGCGACAATACCGTTATTGATATATTCGCTCATATCCTCTAATTCATAAGCAATGGGAAACTCTCCCTTTTTGCAGGGTACTGCGCTCTGGTCGTCCAGATAGATCTGTACGTTTTCATCCTCCAACAGAAAACGGAGCACTTCATATGCCGCCTCCTTATTTTCGCAGTCCTCCATCACGCAGAACATCAGGTCGTTTCCGGAATTCAGCACATTTTCATCGGCATTGCTGCTTGCCGGAAATACAAAGGAACCGATATTCATATCCGGATTTACGGATTTGATCTGGGGAATCGCATAATTACCGATGACATACATTGCGGACTGATTTCTGGCAAAAGCCGTACATGCATCATTATAGCTGTATGCCACCGGAGTAGGCTGTGCATATTCAAGCAGCGCCTTTGTTTTAACTGCCACCTCTTTATATGCTTCCGCATAGGTAGCGTTTCCGCTGTTTACCTGATATGCAATGTCGCTTTCGCAAAGATCGACCGCAATGGCATTCCAGGGCGCAAGGCAGGTCCATGTATCCTTATATCCGAAATACAGGGGCTGTACTCCTTCAGCCTCAATGGTCTCGCAAAGGGCTATAAATTCCTCCCATGTCGTGGGAATGGTCCATCCGTGCTCTTCAAACATATCCCTGTTATAAAGCACGCCTGCGGCATTTGCCATATAGGGCACGGCATACACGCCGTCTAAAGGTACATACTCCAGATCCTTATTGGTCTCCAGATAGTTTTCCTTGATATCCGCAAGTCCGTCAAAATCGGAAATATCCATTAACATTTCCGCATCCAGGAAATTGGAATAATTAATGTCTCCGCCAATGCCGATAATGTCCGGATTGTCTTCTCTTATAAATCTTGTTTTCAAAATAGTCATCGCATCGTTGGGAGAGTCGATTACCAGTTCAATGTCGTCATGCTCCGCATTGAACTTTTCCTCTAACGCCTCAAACGCATCCACCGCTTCAGGTTTGTACTGAACCAGCTCGATCACAACTTTTCCTTCGGCATTTTCTCCGTTACCGCAGCCGCCAAGTAAAAGGCTCAAAGTAAGGGCCGTAACCAGAAATAATGCCGTCAGCTTTTTCTTTTTAGCCATCTTCTACCTCCTTGTTTTTTGACCAGATTCATTGTTTCATTTCAGCTTCATACAAAAAATATTATTTAGTTATGTTTTGTTTTGCAATATATTATGTGCATAACTGATTTTTTAGACATATTTCTGCGAATATTTTTGTACAATATGCACAATTTAATATTGTGGAATATTTCAAGCATGGCAATCCCATAAACCGCACAAAAAAAGCGCCCCGGGAAATGCTTCGGCAGTTCAAGCCTTTTCTGCCGGACACATCCCCCTGGACGCCTGATACTTAACTAAAATGATATAAAATTAAAAATTATTTTTCACGCTTCCCCTCACGATCAATTCCACCGGAAGCTTAAAGGATTTTGCAATTACCTCCTGCCCTCTTATCCGGTTCATAAGAAGCTTGACCGCTTCCTTTCCCTTTTCATCCACAGACTGCCTGATAGTCGTCAGCATGGGACGGCTCAGCCTTGCATAGATATTGTCGTCAAAACCGGTCACGGATATGTCATCCGGCACCCGCAAGCCTTCCTCAAAGAAAACATTAATGGCTTCATTTGCCAGCATATCCGATACTACAAAAACAGCCGTATAACCTTTTTGTTTTGCCGTGACGGCAAAATTCCGCAAAGCTTCCCTTCTCGGATTTCTTTCATCTGGCAGATAATAGTAATCCTCGTTGTTGTATAAGATCCCTTCGTCCTTTAAAGCATCACAGTATCCCCTGAACCTTTCGAAATTACTGGATACGGGACTTTTCCTGTCGCAGAAAAAGGCGATTTTCCGATGTCCCTGATGCAGCATGAATTCGGTTATTTTTTTACCGCCGCCATAATCATCGATTCCCACATTGTCATAATTGCCTTCCCCGCAGTCGATAAAAACCACCGGCTTTTCAAGCTTCTCTGAAAAGCCTTCGCAATCCCAGGGATTAAAGCCCACCACAATACCGCCTTCAATATTGCGCGCCTGCAGCTTATGATAAATATCCTCCTGGTCCTTCGGCGTTCCGATCACGGGATACCTGCCGTATTCCTGAAGTTTTTCACATATGGCATCCATCAGCTCCGAGCAGAAGGGATCCATAAAGACCTTCTCCTTATTCCGCAGATAAAAATCCACCGTAACAAGCTTTAACGCCTTGCTGTAATCCTCTTCGTGCTGTACCTTGTTAAACCCGTACTTTACCAGCGCATCTTCGATCCGTTTCCTTGTAGTCACAGACATTTTTTCTGTATGGCCGTTAACAACATTGGACACCGTTGTAGGACTGACACACAAAATCGCCGCTATCTCTTTAATCGTAATCATTATGAATTCCCCCGTCATTTTAAAAGTATTTTAGTCCAATGCCGTTTCCTTAAACAATATATACAGCCGCTTCATAAGGCCTTAAAACATCCTTTGCTTCTCCCTTATAATTGCCGATCACAAGCTTTCCTTCCCGGAAAGCTTCCGGACATATCACTTCCTCTTTTGTAAAATTGCACATTACATACAAGCTCTTCCCCTCATATTCCCTCTTATAGGCAAACACTTCTTCGCTGTCCTCCATAAGCAGTTCAAAAGAGCCGTACACGATGATCTCCATTTCATGGCGCAGCCTGATCAATTCCTTATAATATGCATAAACAGAATCTGTATCCGCCGTTTCCAAAGCTGCATTGATTTCCTTATAATTGCCGTTTACCTCAATCCAGGGCGTTCCCTCTGTAAAGCCTCCGTTTGGAGCATCCTCCCACTGCATGGGCGTTCTGGCATTATCCCTGCTGATAAACTTTAAGTACTTTATCATCTCCTCGTGGGATGACCTGCCGCCTGATACATACTCCCGGTAAGCGTTAATGGATTCTAAATCTCTATACTGTTCCAGCCTTTCAAATCCCGCATTGGTCATGCCCAGCTCTTCCCCCTGGTAAATATAAGGGGTCCCCCTCATCATATGAAGGCAGGTGCCAAGCATCTTGGCCGACAACTCCCTGTATTTTGGCGAATCGTCTCCAAACCGGGATACTGCCCGGGGCTGGTCGTGATTGCTCCAAAAAAGGGTATTCCACCCGATGCCGTCCATCCCTTCATCCCATTTTTTGAAAATGCGCTTCAGCTGCGTTAAGGAAAGCTTCTCATCGGTCCATTTTCCCAGAGGCCCCTTTACGCCCTCCACATGCTCAAACTGAAATACCGTATTTAACTCATGCCTGTCATATCCCGCATATTTTTTCGCTTCCTCTAAGGTAACGCAGGCTGCTTCCCCCACCGTCATAATATCGTATTTGGAAAGGACGCGCTCGTTCATTTCCCGCAGATATTCGTGGACATGGGGCCCGTGGGCGCAAAAAGGCGTCAGATCCCCGTACACTCCTTCCCCCTTTTCCCCGTCGGGAAAACCGGGAACCTTTGAGATCAGGCTGATCACGTCCATCCTGAAGCCGTCAATACCCTTATCCAGCCACCAGGTCATCATATCAAAAACCGCCGTCCGTACTTTCTCATTATCCCAGTTTAAGTCCGGCTGCTTCTTTGAAAAAATATGAAGATAATACATATCCGTCTTTTCGTCGTATTCCCATGCCGGTCCGCCGAACCAGGAGCCCCAGTTATTAGGCGCCATACCGTTCTTTCCTTCAGCCCAGATATAGAAATCCCGGTAAGGATTATCCCTGTCTTTCCTGCTTTCCACAAACCATTTGTGTTCATCGGACGTATGGTTTACCACAAGGTCCATAATGATCTTAAGTCCCCTGTCATGAGCTTTTATAAGCAACTCGTCAAAATCCTCCATGGTCCCGAATTCATCCATAATGGCCTGATAATCGCTGATATCGTAACCGTTGTCATCATTTGGAGACTGATAAACAGGGGACAGCCAGATAATATCAACCCCTAAATCCCTGATATAATCCAGCTTTGAAATAATTCCCTGTATATCCCCGATTCCGTCCCCGTTGCTGTCACAAAAGCTTCTGGGATAGATCTGATATACCACCGCTTCCTTCCACCATGCCTTCTCCATATAAATCCTCCTTTACATTACTTTATATCCCTGCCCGTTCTCATACCCCTTTATTCCTGCCTGTTCCTTCTCTCTATACATTCTGCTTATTTTATTAAGCCTCTTCATATCCGTTAGGATTCATTTTCTGCCAGTTCCAGGAATCTGCGCACATTTCCTCAATACCGTATTCCGCTTCCCAGCCCAGTTCCTTTTTGGCAAGGCTGGCGTCGGAATAGCAGGTCGCAATATCCCCGGGCCTTCTTTCTTTTATCACATAAGGAATATCATGGCCGCAGGCCTTGCTAAACGCCTTTACAATATCTAAAACGCTGTAGCCCTTACCCGTACCCAGATTGTAAATTTTCACGCCGGGATTTTCCTTGATCTTATCGATTGCCTTTACATGTCCCCTGGCAAGGTCTACCACATGGATATAATCCCTTACGCCGGTTCCGTCAGGCGTATCGTAATCGTCCCCGAACACCCCAAGACATTCCAGTTTGCCGATAGCGACCTGTGCCACATAGGGAAGAAGGTTATTGGGTATTCCCTTGGGATCCTCCCCGATCAGGCCGCTCTTGTGGGCGCCGATAGGATTGAAATAACGCAGCAGGATCACGTTCCATTCCTCATCCGCAGTATGGAAATCCATAAGGATCTGCTCGATCATGCTCTTGGTCCAGCCGTAAGGGTTGGTAGGCGTTCCTTTAGGGCATTCCTCGGTAATGGGGATAAAAGCAGGATCCCCGTAAACCGTAGCGGAAGACGAAAAGATAATATTCTTTACCTTATGCTTCCTCATAACGTCGCATAAGATCAACGTTCCCGTAATATTGTTCTTATAGTATTCCAAAGGCTTCGCAACGGATTCTCCCACCGCCTTCAGACCAGCGAAATGAATGACCGCATCCACCTTTTCCTTTTCAAATATTTTATCGAGGGCTTCCTCATCCAGAATATCCGCCTGATAAAATGCAAGATCCTTTCCTGTAATCTCTTTTACCCTCTCCACGGACTTCTCGCTGGCGTTATAAAGATTATCCACTACTACCACATCATAGCCCGCCTCCAACAATTCCACACATGTATGGCTTCCGATATAGCCTGCTCCGCCTGTTACTAAAATTTTCATTTTCCTGCTCCTTTCAAACCTGGATTCTGTTTTGTTATATGCTTTTACCAATACGTTTTTCCCATGCGCTCCTATTCACACGTTCCCTCTTAAAGGTTCTCGTTCACATACAGGATAAACTTTTCAAATGCCGCCTTACCGTCTTTGGTCCGTTTATAGACCCCGGCGCATTCCAGAATTTTCTTAAACACTTCCCCTATTTCATTCTGAAGTATTTCATCAATATTGCTTTCATCTACCATACCATACTTACCCATGAAGCTGTCAACCCACCCGGCATGTTTCGCAATACTTTCCACGGATTTTATGTCCTTTTTATCCAAAATGGCCGTCTTCAATTCCTCCATCTCGTCTTTAAGCCTTGCAGGAAGCACCGCCAGCCCCATAACCTCGATCAGGCCGATATTTTCTTTTTTGATATGATGGAACTCCTCCCATGGATGATAAAGGCCCAGGGGATGCTCTTTCGTCGTAATATTATTCCGAAGCACCAGGTCCAGTTCATACCTTCCCTCCCTGATCCTTGCAATGGGCGTAATGGTGTTATGCGGCTCCCCATCCGTCTCTGCGAAAATAAATGCCGCTTCATCCGAATAGCCCTTCCATGCATGAAGGATCCTGTCCGCAAGCTCTATGATCCTCCCGCTGTCCTCTCCGTTTAACCGGATGACAGACATAGGCCATTTTACAATTCCGGCCTTCACATCCTCAAAGTCCTTAAAGACCACTTTCTTTTCAACGGGGGCTTTTGCCATGGCAAAGGTATAATTTCCTCCCTGAAAATGGTCATGGCTTAAAATTGAACCTCCTACAATGGGAAGGTCCGCATTGGAGCCTACAAAATAATGGGGAAACTGTCTGATAAAATCAAACATTTTTTCAAAAGCGGCCCTGTTTATTGCCATTGGCACATGCTCCCCGTTAAATACGATGCAGTGCTCGTTATAATACACATAGGGCGAATACTGAAAGCCCCACTTCTTCCCCTGAATTTCAATGGGAATGATCCTGTGGTTTTCCCTTGCCGGATGGTTGATCCGCCCCGCATACCCTTCATTTTCCATACAGAGCTGGCATTTGGGATAGGATGAGGATTTCATGGTTCCCGCAAGGGCTATCATTTTGGGATCCTTCTCCGGTTTGGAAAGATTAATGGTAATGTCAATGTCCCCGTACTCTGTGGAAACTACCCATTTCTTATCTCTTTCGATCCTGTAGGTCCTGATATAATCGGACGCCTTGCTTAAATGATAATAATACTCCGTTGCCTCTTTGGAGGATTTTTCATACTTTTCCCAGAAAGTCCTGATCACTTCCCCGGGCCTTGGCATCAGGGCATTCATGATCTTTGTATCAAACAGATCCTTGAGTACAACGGAATCCTCCTCAATGATATTTTTCTCTAAGGCATAATCCAATACGCCCTTTAAGGTTTCCTCTAAATCAGAGGGCGTTTCTATTTTTTCTACTTCCCCCGGATCCTCATAGGCGTCCATTTTCAGCATATCAAGCAGTATGTTGGTGGTATAGATCCTGTCGCAAGGCTCCAAAAGGCCGTTGTCTATTCCATATTCTACCAACTGTTTTATATAAATATGAATCATTGTGTTCTCCTTTCTTTCTACCTCCTGCAATCATCCTGCACCCATAGTAAATATTCGCTTACCATAATGAAACGAATTTCCTCTGCCCATATACCGGCTATATTTCGATCCCGCCATAGGGTCTTATCTTCAGCACGTGGCATGCGCCTTCTCCGAATATGGATTCTATGAATGCCCGGTATTCCTCTACTGCTTCATTTTTCACAAACGCCTGTATGGTTCCTGCAAAACCGCCTCCGTGCACCCTGCACACGCCTCTGTCCTTCAATACGTATTCACTGGCTCCTAAGGCAACGGTCATATTCTGGACGTGCGGTTCTTTGGGGCTGTAAATATTCTGCAAAAGCTTTACGGAAGACTCGCCGCTTCTCCTGATCACATCCAGAAAGCCGGCAAAATCATCCTTTTTCAGGGCGTCCACCCCTTCCTTTACCCGCTCCTGCTCCGTAAAGAAATGCATTGCCCGAAGGACGCATCTGTCGTCCACACTTTCCCTAAGCCTTCCAATATTGTTAAAAAATTCCAAAGGCTCTACTTCCCTTAAAAGCTTCTTTCCAAAAAAGGCCGCCACCCGCCCCATTTCCTCAGGGATTGCCGCATAGTCGTCCGTTAAGTCCGCATGGGAACCCTTTGTGTCTACAATACACAGGCTGTATGCCTTTTTCTCGAAATCGCAGGGAACCTGTTCTATGACAGGATTTTCTTTTTCCTTAAAGTCAATATAGATCAGGCCGCCCACACTGCACGCCATCTGGTCCATCAGCCCGCAGGGTTTGCCGAAATATTCGTTTTCCGCAATCTGTCCCGCTTTGGCAATATCCACGGAAGATATGCTCATTTCATTGTACAGCCCCGAAAAAACGGTCCCTATGAGGCTTTCAAAAGCGGCGGAAGAAGACATTCCCGCCCCCATGAGCACGTCGCTTGTCACATAGGCTTCGAAACCGCCGGTGCGGTATCCCATTCTTTGAAGTCCGGCCGCAACGCCCCTGATGAGGCTTTCCGTCGTTTCCTTCTCCTCTTCCTTCTTTTCTAAATCATAAATATCCATTTCTATCATAGGAGAATCGCCGGATTTAAGCCTTACCTTTCCTTCTGTAACAGGAGCTGCCACCGCTATGGCGTCCAGATTGATGGAAGCCGCCAGTACATGCCCGTTCTGGTGGTCCGTATGGTTGCCGCATACCTCGCTTCTGCCCGGCGCACTGTATAACCCCACTTTCTTCTCCCCGAATAATTCCCTGAATTTATCCAGCGCATCCACATACCGTTCCCTGTTATAGGAAACAAATCCTTCATCCACGTAAACGTCCTTAAACCTGCCGTCATACATTCCCTTTTGCAGTTCATCCCTGATTACATTCAGATTTTTCATAGCCTGCTCCCTTCTTCACTTTTTTCCTATATTTTTTGTGACTCCCACACATAAACTTTACGGCCGCTGCAGGATTCCTAACTTTTCTTGATTGTACTATAAATATTTCTATTATTATATGTTTTACGGTTACAAAAACATGTCCATTTGTTAAATGATTTTGTTGCATTTTCTTTCCGCATATGATAAGTAATACTTAGTATCTGTCATTTTCTCCAGAATATAAAAAAGCCCTTGTCTGTCAAAAACGTCTTTGTTTATCAAAAATGCAGGGCGGAAAGAGATATTGTATGGAAAAAAGCATTTGTATCGAAGTCCCGGGAGCATCCGAATCGGATCTGTATCTGAATGTTTTCGGTCATTCCGTAACCGAACCGCTCCATAATGCAGGCCCCTGTGTCAAATCCTTCTACTTGATCCATTTCATATTGGAGGGCGAAGGGAAATTCATGGTCAATAACGTAACCTACCATTTAAAAAAAGGGCAGGGCTTTCTCATTGAACCCGATTACCAGGTTACCTATATTTCGGACAAAGCCAATCCCTGGGTCTATGTCTGGGTAGGCTTTTCAGGAAGGGAAGCGGGGAAAATGCTCCATGCAGTGGGACTTTCCCAGGAAAACCCCATTTTTACCTGTGAAGAGGGAGATAAATTAAAGAAATATGTTTTCGACATGTTAGCGCACAATTACTCCAATCAGGCTGATAGCTACAGACTGACGGGCATGCTCTATCTGTTTTTATCCGCCATTGCCAAAGCCCAGCAGACTAAAATAGAAACGCCTTCCGGCAATACTTATGTAAACCACGCAATCGCCTATATCCAAAACCACTACAGCCTTCCCGTGTCTGTGGAAGAAATATCGGATTACGTCGGCATAAACCGCAGCTATTTAAGTTCTCTTTTTAAGGAATATACGGGAATGTCGCCCATTAAATATCTTCAGAATTTCAGGATTACAAGAGCCCAGCACATGCTGACGGTAACGGATATTTCCGTGGAAAGTATTGCCCTTTCCTGCGGCTACCAGTCTGCGGAGGCCTTTCATAAGATTTTCAGGCAGTTGACGGGGATGTCCCCTAAGACGTTCAGAAGGGAGAAAAGGGAGCGGACCTTGCAGAACCGGGAAAAGCTCAGAATGAGCAATGGGGAAGAAAGCGAAAAGGAGGAATGGCTGTAGGAGGAAGACTGAATTTCCCCTATGCTTTCTTGATTACCATATTACATCTTCCCCAGGATTCATCTTTATAACGAAATGCATCCGCATCTGTCTTTCTTTCTGTAAATCCAACACTTTCATAACACTTTTTCGCCCTTTTATTTTCCGGGAAAACATTGAGGCAGACTGCATCTGCCTTCGTTATGTGAAAAGCATATTCAACAGCCAGCTGCAGCATCGCTTTTCCCAAGCCTTTTCCCCGTTGTGAAGGATCGATCATTACAAATTTGAGCATGCCTTCGTTTGTGCTTAAATCTACTGAATAGCAAAAGAATCCTATTACTTTTCCATCGTCTGTAGTTGCTACATATGGGCTATTGCCAAACCGGGCTGCTTCCTCCAGCATCAAACCGTCAAAACTTTCTTTCTCAATTGGATATTTCATAAGATTGGCACACCACATAGCGTGTGTTCTCTCATCCGAAATCCAGTTTTTAATTTCCTCAAAATCACGACATGGTATAAAAGGTCTTAATCTCATAACATTCCCCTCCGGTCATTTTGTTGTTTGATAATTATAAGAATCTGAAATTTGTAAACTACTTCTTCTTGATAAGTTTTAGTTTTATATTCCTTCTATCGGCAATCTTTTGAAACACCCCTGCCACATACAAACATTGTTCCTTAAATGGCAGTGAGGATAATTCGTTATTTGACCGTATTTGTTCCATCGCTTCCTGTATCTCTGAAAGCTCTAATAAATTGACCGCCACGCAAAAGAAATTTTTCCTGCGCCCGTCATTATAGTTGGAGAGTAAGTAGGAAAGAATTTGCACCTTTTCCCGCTGTTCACGATTATATTGCTCAATGCCTATGCTCTGCGCTCTTTCTAAATCTGCTTTCTTTCGCCTGCTCGTAATAAAAATGTCATATTCATCAATGTGTTGATATTTCTCACATGGATATTGTTCGCATTCATAACAGTATTCAATCTTTCCGTGTTCCAGACTGCATTTTGCAATTTTGCATGATTGATTACCGTTACCGCAGCCGCCACAGTAATTTCCTAAAAGCATGGGGCATAGCCCGCAATTCAATCCGCAAAGAGAAAGCAATTGATTTTTTCGGTTAAATCCCTTCATAAATACCTCTTTATAAAATCCTAAAACATTGACATGAATCTAAATGGCAAATTTGAAGTTATTGCCCATTAAAAAACAGTAGGTATGAACAAAATAAGAAGTGTTCCTATTGCACATGCAATTATTACTTTCTTGAAATCCTGCTTTTGTTGTTTCGTCATTTCTTTATACCATCTCATACAAAAGCACCTCCATCAATTCCGATTTATCGCAAGATACCCCATTTTAGTAATCCTATTACCGCTAAGTGTGCAGGATAGAACAGATAGAAAAACCATTTATGTATCTTTGCTTTACTGCCACATTGTCCGTTATAAAGAAAACCAAGCATAAGTGGAACAAGCAGCACCCCTGCCTGATACCATACAGAATAAAAAAAGAGCCTGAGAAATATCTGCAATGGAACACTTCTCGATCACTAATATCATATTTACAATGGCTATATCCGCGTCATCATAACCTTTCTTTTTCATTGAAATCATTATTGAAGGTTCAGACTTCGCATCCCTTCAGATCCGCATGGAAATTGATATATCTCTGGATCAGATCCCTCTGATGGGCTATGCTCTCGCTCTCTATACCGGATTCATCTGTTATAAATCATGATGCCTTACCCAGCATATCATGAATATATGTCCGTAGGCCATCCTCCGTATCTATGCCGTATTTCTGGTTTATCAGGATATAATACTTCATGATCCTCTCTTTCGGCAGAAGCTCGCTGGAAGGGATGCTGTCGCCGTATCCTTTTCTCGCTTCCATCCACGGATCCTCATTATGCGTGATCCTCTCCAATACCTTCCCGCCATACATTCCGAATGTGTTCACAACAAGGTCGATTACCCGCTTCTCGTCATCCGTCAGGGCATCCTCCGTTCCTCCCAGAAGTGCAAACCGTGCGTCATCAATCGGATTATATTTGAAATCCCGGAACAGCTCATACACCTCCGGATAGACCGGACCATGAACCCACGCCCTGCAATCCTCTTTAAAGATTGGCTTTCCATATAATGCAGAATAAACGCCCTGGATGAAATACAGGAGTTTCTGCAGCATAAGCGGTGTTACTTCTTCCAGCTTTTCAAAAATATACGCAATTACCCGGAGCATCTTATCCGAAACGGAAAACAAACTCTCTATGCTTTCTGCCGCAGCAAAAGCCTTCCTGAATGCCGCATCCGTCAGCTTCTCACGATTCTCCATGAGTTTCTGCTTCATATAAGCCGGAGAAGAAAGCGCTGCTTTAATGATATCCGAATACTCTTTGGAAGGTACCTGTCCTTCCAGGTATCTCGGAATGGTTACCTCTCCAAACCCAAGTGCCAGGGACAACGGAGCCTTTCCAATCTTATAGATCTTCATCAGTCTTTCAATATCATCAATCGATACAAGGCCCTCTGCCGCCCTATATTGCTCGTCGATTTCCTGAACATTCTTATCAATAAGACCCGGAATGCTCATTTCCTCTCCGCACTCTGCGCAAACAGCCACAGTAATTGCAAAAGTATATTCCTTATCCCTTATATGCTTTACGATGTTCTTCTTCTGCAAAAGGTACTCGGTCTCTTTCCTGCACGCTATGCAAAAATCTCTTCTCCCCTTCTCTGTCATAATGGTTACCTCCGATTCGCTTCCTGCTTACCTGAAATAGTATGTAAGCGGATGCTTCTGTCCCGTTCCTCTCCAAAAGAGCCACATCTTTGCCGAATACATACAGATTCTCGTGCTCATATCCCTTATGCTCATTCTGCAGGATTTCCGAAAAATCCATTACAGTAAGGCTCAATATGATTCCTTTAGCTTTCGCCTCATCAATAACATAATCCAGGAACAGATTGATGTTATCCTGCCGCCTGACATTCCTGTCAAGCCTGTAATTATCTTTTTCAACAGCATCCTTTACCTCGGAAAGATACTGCTCTATGTCTTTCTTATCTATGTTCAATACTTTATCCTCTGCAGAGTATGTGATTTACTTTTTGGTTTTTTCTATCATCAGTATAGCTTTATGATTGCTTTTTGTCAATATCCCATCAGTAAAAGCGACGGGAAATTTCCCGCCGCTGTTCCTATGGGAATGTCACAATACCGATGTTTTAATGGAAGAAACATATCCCCCCAAATTCCGGTTTACACTATTTAAAGTAATAATACCAATTTCCATTATAATCTTTATCACATTGTTCTTGCGACGCAAAACCACAATCCTTAATTCCTTGAACGGGATAATGATATCTTCTCAGCTACTGTTTATGTAATAGGTTTATTTTTTTCCGTAATCCGCTCTGCTTTGCCGCACTTAATTGTACATTTGTGTGAAATATATATGCGACAAAATAATTTTCCGGTTCAATATATGCGCCAAACTCAATGCTAAAATATATAGTATTTTGGAGAGCGTGAAGCATTTTTAACCGTTTCTTTATTTATTTGCGTAATATCGCAGATTCTTGGTTTTTCCTTTTTTGATCAGCACACCGTCATCGGTCAGTTCTCGCAAAAGCAGAATGGCCGTTGATTGGGACACGCCAAGCGCCATTTCTACATCGCTGCGAACAATAGAACCTTTACTGCGGCATAGATCCAAAACAGTACGAACTCGTTCTTCTTTTTTGTTCACACTGGTAGAGCCACTCATTTTAGGGATAATCGAGGCTTTTTGCTTTTCTGAATGAAAATTGGTATTAGGGAGCGTAATCTTAAAAGCATTGTCGGTTGTTTGGATCAGTGGCTTTACATCATAATCATCGTAACATTCATTGATTTTAAGAATTCCTGTGCCGTATGCTTCAATCAATCGCAAACGATAGAAAACATTAGCTAAATGCTGATTGCGCAATACAGAAACTCCCAGTTTTACGTCATTCAACGTAATTCCTTTCACTAAACCACCGATTGTTACGAATTCAATTCGATCTTCAAAAATACTGATAAGGGTAGCTCCGCCAAACGAATAATCCCTATGAACAATAGCGTTTAGTAATGCCTCACGAATCGCCTCTGGAGGATAATCTCGCATATCTAACCGATCCAGCCCAGAGAATTCTGCACGGGTACGATTGTAACGATCAATGTAATTAAAAGCTTCTTCCATCTGTTCCAAAAGAGACCCTGACAATTCTCGACGATCCTTAAATACAGACTTCTTGCTGCCCTCAAAAACAGCCAATTTAATCATATGGGTACACTGTTCAGACAACAAAAATGCCAAATTAGTGTACGTATCATCCTTACCAATCAAGTGAAGTGTACGCATTTGAGCTTTTCCAAACTCTACTTTCCGTTTCTCAAAGAAAGCGGCAGCTTTATTAAAAGTAAGACGTTGATCAAGAGACCGGGCCATCTCATAGCTGTCACCGCTGGTCTCCTTAATCATATTTAGGATAGCGGCATCTGTTGCCGGAACTGTAGATGCTCCTTGGCGAACATAAACACCCTCTGGACGAATCCCTTTTCCACGCAAATAATACGGTCTTGCCGTACCACGCTGGACAGTTACACACACAACAGGCTTTTTATCCACGAGATCATCATTGCATTCCACAAACATAGTAACATCTGGCCGCACAGCATCTCTAATCGCATTGGTTACACGAAGCATTGTGTCATCAACATCATCAACACCACAGGCTGTTCCATCATCGTTCACACCAATATAGAGTGTACCGCCGTCACAATTTGCAAAAGCTATAATTGTATTTTTAATGTCTTCAACATATTTTCTTTTGAATTCAGTTGTTTTGTTTTCTGCGATCATAATGTATCCTCCGACCGATTCTAATCACATTCCATTCTAACAATTATTATAATCATTTTTTCGCTATTTACAAGTAGATTATGATTTTTTGAGAATTTCATATCAGCACTGGTTTCAGTTGTTGCCCTGTTAGAATAGCCCTTGTTCGTTACCACAAGTCCGTCCCCGACTGTGTTACTATTTCTACCCTTTCACTGGTTACAGTAGATAACCGATAGCGATGAAAAGATAGCTATACAAGTATTTCCTGTTTAACCTTAAATACATTACACCGCTGAGAACAGAAAATATCATGGTAGAAATCCCGTTCCATATTTCAAGTCCTACTCCTCTTGATACGAAATGCATCGCTCCCCATGTCATAGCCAATATAATACCGCCAAAAGGAATCGGACTTTCTTTTTTCAACAAGGTTTCAATTGCTTTTTGCCCGTATATTATGATTAGAATAACAAGCATTACCTCAAATATGTAGTATAAATACTGGGCACAAAATTGGAATACGGTTTTACCCTGTGCTTCTCCGACAATCTTTAATGTATGCCAATCAATGAAAGTCATAATTTTGCAGCCAAAAAGACAGGCGAGCGTTACGATCCAACTTTTCGAGGAAATCTTATTCCTTTTACTTCCCCTTTCTGGAAAATGATAATGCTTCCTTGAAAAAAGCAGAAGAACACCAATGAAAAACGCCCACATAAAAACCATTATGATACAATGAATGCTTCTTTGCTGCATTGTATAATTCTGTATATCTACATGCAGAAATACAACTTCAATTGCAAATATTGACAGAAGTTCAAGCATAAATGCTCCAAATGAAAGTAAACTCAGCAATAAATATTTTGTCCATTTTACTTCTTTAACCATTATCTTCTCCTTATGAAATTCCAATTTACACTATTTAAAGTAATAATACCAATTTCCATTATATTCTTTATCACATTGTTCTTGCGACGCAAAACCACAATCCTTAATTCCTTGAACAGGATAATTATATCTTCTCAGCTGCTGTTTATGTAATAAGTTTATTTTTTCCAGTAATCCATTCTGCTTTGCCGTGCTTAATTGTACATTTGTGCGAAATATATATGCGACAAAATAATTTTCCGGTTCAATATATGCGCCAAACTCAATGCTAAAATATATATCGGGAAAATGATTTTCAACATTTTTCTTTACTTTTCATATAATATTTTGGTATTTAAGTTCTTGCCCTTTATTTTTCACATTTTATATCTCCAATTCTTTCATTTAATGCAATTCATCACAACCGTAATCATCATTTCCATTTCCGCCGGCTGTGATTCAGCAATCATAATAGTCAATGCGACTAACGTATGGTCGTCAATTAATTTTTCTTCCTCTCGAAACAGAAGTCCGTTTTTATCAAGAAAATACAGGAACATCGTAGCAGCTATCCTTTTATTTCCATCATAAAAACTATGATTCTTTGTAATAAAATAAAGTAAATGTGCCGCCTTTTCTTCCGTAGACGGATATAGTTCGTGACCGTCAAATGATTGATAGATATTACCTATACTTCCCTTAAAAGAATCATCCTTTTCCTTGCCAAACAGATCTGATTTATCTCCAAACTGCATATCCGAAATAATCTTCCGGCATTCTTCATAGGTAATGATACAATCTGTCACTTTACCCTTCGGGCGTTTCATTGTTTGATGATCATAAGAATCTAAAAGCTCCAATGCCTCATTATATTTTTCAATAACCGTCAGCACCTGCTTACTGTCTAAAGAATTCTCCGTGCGTTTCATTATCCGTATTACTTCTCCCAACTGATTGATACGGTTATTGTTTACAGCGTATCCTTCCAATATGTACTTCTTTAAAACAGAATTTGCCCATTTACGAAATTCTACACCACGTTTAGATTTTACGCGATATCCTACGGATATTATGACGTCCAGATTATAAAAGTCCGTCATATGCATTTGCGTTTTCCCCTCGACTGCGCCGTGTCGGGTGGTTGTCGCAAATTTTGCGACAACCACTTGATTCGCAAGTTCTTCCTTTAATGCGTTATTAACATGTTTACCTATAGTTTTTACATCTCTATCAAACAATTCCGCCATTTGATTTCTGTTAAGCCAAACTGTTTCCTGTTCAATCGGCACTGATAATTTTATTTGTTTGTCACTGGTTTCAAATAGCACAATTTCAGCTTTTTCCATGAGCACCTATCCCTTCTCATACGACATTGTCCTTAACTTTCCATTTACTCTCCCAATCATTCCTTTACGTCCCTACAAACTTGAATTCTGATAAGACACCTTTTATAGCATTTATTAACTGTCATATCTTATCTCCAAAAAGTTCCAAGCCCTTGAAAATGCTAAATCTATCGCAAGTGAGTTTGCCCTTACGCTTTCCCTCGTGTTACGATCTCTCATAAGGGCAAAAATAAGGAAAAGAACAAATAAGATAAATATCATATATGCAGAATACAACACACATCACAACAACATAGATATAGCAACTACCACAGGATATCTCATGCGAATTGGCTGTTGGAAAATAGAGAAAGGGCTGGAAACTACTCCCTGCCCCCCAATGTGCTTTAGATGCACTGGCAATAGACGAACCTCTTGAAAATGCACGTCATCTTCATCAATTTACGGCACCTGTATTTCTGTGCCGTCAACATTTAGTTTCCCCATGTGACACACTCTTTTCATTCATTAAGCAATAAATCATAATAGCCTGTTGAACCTCTAACAAATATTTCTTAAAATGATAGCCGACAAAGTAATCGGAATCCATTACATCTTGGGATACTTCCTCGCCGCGATAGAATGGCGGACAAGGGTTTAAAACGGCATTTTCATTTGCCACGTCCATAATTTCTTTCGTAATCCGATAATGTTCAAAATCCCCGCGTATGTTTGCCGGTAATGAATCTGTACAAATAATATCTTTGCCTTTGACAGCTTCTTTTATATCTCTAAATACCTGTACCCCTTCCATTTCGTATCCCTCCGGACAGCATTGCGCCAATTCAAATCCCATGACATTTGCCGCCTCCTTCCATGAAAGCCCGATATTGCCGGATTTGCCACAGTAAAGATACTTATCTTTTGTAAAATCCACCCTGATTTTAGATAATGAATACATATCTGAAATAATCTCGCAAGGATGATTCATATCTGTCATTGCATTGATTATCGGAACAGTAGAGTACCGCACAAGTTTCCTGATCACATCCATATTTCTATGTCTTACAATTACAGCATCCGCCCAATTATTCAAGTATCCGCAAACATCTTCCAATTTTTCTTTTTTATCCAAGGTTTCTGTGGGAAATAGTATTGGCTGCCCGCCAAGCAGATATATTCCTTTTTCAAATGTCACACGAGTTCTTATACTTGTATTGGGAAAAAACAGTACAATGCTTTTCCCATTAAGAAAGCCCTTAAATTTTCCTTCCTGTATTTTATCTGCTATATGAAAAATTTCAAAAATATCCTCTTTATTAATGCTTCGTAAATCAACTAAATCGCTCAATCCGGCACCTCCTTCGCTGCATTAATTCATTCTGAGGCTTCACAGTTTCACTTTTCTTCGTTCTTTCTTATTGTTCGTTCCATTCATCATAAAATTTTTTTAGAAATTCACGCATATATCCATCTCGTTTATTTGCAATAACTTTTGCACAATCGGCATTCATCATATCTTTAATCAAAAGAAGTTTTTCATAGAAGTGATTTATTGTTGTGCCTTCATTATTCCTATGCTCAGTTTCATCCATATTTGTACTGGGTTGGCAATCCGGATTATGAATCGCCCTATTATGATTCCCGCCATAAGCAAAAGCCCTGGCAATTCCTATCACCCCCATTGCATCCAGTCGATCTGCATCCTGCACAATTTTCCCCTCTATGCCAATAATCATGTCCCGAACAATCATTTGCAAACAATTCCTTTATTTTCTGTTTAAGCATATATTTTGTCTGCTCATATTCATACCTCAAATTATCCACTTTTCCAACCAGGCGGCTACGCCATCCTCCTCGTTTGAAAACGTTATATCATCAGCAATGTCTTTGACCTCTTGTATTGCATTGCCCATTGCCACACCGACACCGCACATCTTTAACATACCTATATCTGCATAATCATCTCCAAAGGCAACGATCTTTGATACATCTACATGGCACGTTTCACATACTGCTAATATTGCCTTTTCTTTTGTAATCCCGCCTTTCGTAAACTTATACCAATCGCCATCCGAAAAACGCTGACTGTCAAGTTCCGAAAATTGTTCGCATAATTTTTGTGCCAGATTGGGATTGGGCACCTCGACACATATTTTTAAAGCTTCATACTTAAAGTCCCTAAAATCCGTATATGTGCTGTTACCCCAGCTTTTGTCCTGTTCTTTGGGATCAATTTTATAATTCCAGTAATGTGCATCTAATGTGTCAACCGTAATCTCACAATCCATACCACATATTTTTCTTACTGATTCAATAAAGCCTTTTGTCTCTATTACTGAAAAAGTAGCAGAACAGATAATTTTTTCATTTACCCGTACTAATGCACCGCCACTGGAAATAAGAATATCCGGCTTCATTTCTCCCAAACAGCCCAAACAATTTTGTTCACTTCTTGATGTCGAAATACCAATTAAATACCCACATTCTTTACATTTAGATAATATTCCCAGAGTATATTCAGATAAAGTTTTATCATTTCTTAATAAGGTTCCGTCTAAATCAAAAAGTAATATTTTAGGTTTTCTCATGATACATTACTCCTAAAATCATATTCTTCTAAAACAATGTGTTATGAATCTATGATAGCACGTTCTTTGGTATTTATCATTAAGAAATTGTTATGTATGGCAAAGACCGAAAGTCTATCTCGCCCTTCGGTCTTTGCTTTTAAGTTTCAGTTCCTTGTAAATCTTAAACAACTTCCTTCTAAAAATCGTACATCCCCAAATATATAACTTAGTCGGGAGATCAACATTTATGTTTTATACGGGTATGATCAAATGATGTTCAAAAAAAGTTTCAAAGGTATTCGCAGCACCACCATGTTCATCTGAAATGACATAGTCATCTGCTGCATATTGACGAATCATTATCCATCATCTTCTATATCACACTGTTCTTTATTTCATCAGGCTTTTGCCCATCATGTGCTTTCCACTGACACTCCATAAGCTTCATATCGGTAAACACGGCCTTAAATGACGAATCTTCCGGACTGCAGGCATAAATCCCAAACTTGATCTTACCTGCTCCTTCCAACATATGGCAGATCCTCATCTGCTTGAATCGGATACCATCCTCTGAACATTCAATGCAGTAATCGTCCTCACGTCTGCTGAAACGATACCACATAGCTTTCATATCAGCACTGATTTCAGTTGTTGCCCAGTCAGAATAACCCTTGTTCGTTACCACACTGCCAAGATGCTGGAACTTATCATTCTCATACTCCATCGAATCCTTCAGCCAGTTTTCGCTATCAAGATACATGACAACTCCGCACTGGTCAAAACGATGATGGCTTTCTGTAAAATCAGTCTTTACAACAAACGAAAAGAACTTCTCTTCCGTTTCCATCTGCAGCACAGGCGCATTATCATTTTGAAAATGATAATATGTCCTCTGCCACAAGTCCGTCCCCGGCTGTGTTATGATTTCTACCCTTTCGCTGGTTACAGTATAATCTTTCGGTTCTCTTGTCCATTTAAAATCCTCTATATTCATGCTTCTTCTCCTATCATCCTTGCAGCTTCCATATATTTTCTATATTCTTCTCTCCAAAAATTTCGTTCTTCATCTGTAATCTGACGTATTATTTTGCAGGGATTTCCTGCGGCAATTACATGATCCGGAATATCCTTTGTTACCACGGAACCGGAACCAATTACCACATCATTACCTATCGTAACTCCCGGATTGATCACTACATTCCCGCCGATCCAAACATCTGAACCGATCGTGACAGACTTTGCATACTCAACCTCCGTATTGCGGGTTTTTGCGTCAATCGGATGTCCTGCCGTGTATATACTGACATGAGGAGCCAAAAACACATTATCGCCGAAAATCACATTGTTCTCGTCCAAAATTGTGAGGCCGGTATTGGCATAGAAATGCTCCCCGAAAAAAACTCTGTCTCCATGATCAAAGTAAACAGGCGGCGTAAGCACCATATCTTGAGCCTCTTTACCAAAACATTTTTTCAGTTCGTCAAGCGCACTGGAATCATGCCAAAATTCTGATTCATTAAATTTTTTCTGGGCAGCGTGAACTTTCTCCCACGAATCATCTCCTACCTTATAGGGAGAATATAACTGCTGTCCCATCATTCTGGTCCATTCAAACTGTGATTTCATTTATTCCTCCATATTTTCGACGCAGGATACTTAAATAAAACGCTCTAAATGCTCTCTAATATCACTCACTGTCATTCTATTTATCAGATTTTCAAACATATCCAAATAATATGAAACAAATTCTTCATTTGGATTATAATCAAGCTTTTCCCAGCCGATTCTATTTCTTGCCCCATTTATTACCTCAATAATAAATTTTTTATCCTCTTCAAAGGTTTCTTTAACCCATGGCATTTCAACAATATCAAATCCAACACAACCTCTGCCGACAATTTGATCTTTTTCGGATAAATAAACCATCAACCGCTTTTCGCTTTCTGTCGTGGCAATTGCAGCGCCACTTAAAGCGAGAACATTTATAAATACATCCGTTCCGCCATTTGACATTTTAAGAGAATCATCATCAGGTACAACTTTGCCATCAAAAGATATAATATTTGACATTCTTCTTCTCCTGTAAAATAGAAATAATTTTGTTTATACTGAATTTCTCAACATCAATTAATCCTGCGTAAAAACGTTTTCCGCTTAAAGCAGCATAAATTCCTTCAAGTTCCCTCTCTATAAACTGATAATGTTCCATTACTGTGCTATGTGTTATTCTAAATTCGTTCAAATTCATAATTACTAAACACCATCTTCTGAAATTAGTAATTCCACTTAAAAATCAATTTTATTTAACGCTCAGATAAACTGGAATTTATCTCTTTCTTGCTAGTTGTAAATCAATCGTGTCATAAATTGTGATTGTGCCACCATATTTGTTAATTGCTTCTTCGATTTTTGAAAAGAATTTAATTCTGATTGTTTCTTCGATAGCAATATGATCCGAATAAGTTCCTAAGAGTTCAACATACTCTTTTGCCGAAAACATACGCTCCCGATGGAACAACGCATATTGAATATCTGTAAATCCATATTTTTGAGCAATTATCGCTCGCTCTTTTGCTTGCTCTTCTGAATATTCAGATAATGCTTCATGTTTCACCTTGTTGTGGTACTTATTGTAATACTCATCATAAATTTCATCTATTTCTTTTGAAAGCTCTGGCTTACCTTTATCGCGATACGGATGATTTGCAAATCGAGCAAAAACACCATCTTTTTTCAACATCGAAAACACTTTTTCATACCCTACTTTTTCAGGTACCCAGTGGAAGGCAGATGCCGAAAAAACCAAATCAAAAGCATCATCTTCAAATTCTGTATCTTCAAATTTGCCTGTAATTACCGAAAAATTGTGATACGCTTTAAATTTATCTTTTAATAACTCAGAAAATTGTTCTCCATATTCAAC
>ULTO01027631.1_pt1 | contig 31335 bp, 21 predicted proteins | sample 1957601 | NCBI WGS metagenome assembly ULTO01 (sample SAMEA4835734, study PRJEB28245) | human gut metagenome | biome: gut microbiome; material: fecal sample | place: Denmark | collected 2008 | reverse complement strand
CGGGCATTGCCGCCGCGATTCGCAAGTTGTTTTTGCAAAAATCACAAAAAACATTATTATGTGTTATAATAAATTCATAATCAAACTCTAAGCGAGGTATATATGTTGAAAATATTTCTGACTGGAGACAATCACATCGGGCTGAAATATGCAAGTCATGAAAAATCGTCCGTTATTATAAGCAAAAGAACGGGCGCATTTTCCGATATGGTTAGCGCGGCAAACAAAGAGGGGTGCGGACTTTTTGTCATAGCGGGGGACCTGTTTGAAAACACGCGAGGAGTACCGAAAAAGGATATTGCGGCTCTGCTTGGCACGCTTTCGGATTTTGCGGGGACGGTTGTCATTCTTCCCGGTAATCATGATTATTATGATAAAGACGTCAGAGTCTGGCAATGTGTCAGAGAGATAATCGCTGACTATGACAACATCATGCTTCTGACGGAGCACCGTCCTTATGAAATTACGGTCGGCGAAGACGACGTAATAATATACCCCGCGCTTTGCAATTCACTTCATTCTCAGGCCGGACAAAACAATCTCGGATGGATAAAAAACGAGACAATCGGGCATGACGGAAAATATCATATCGGAATTGCACACGGCGCCGTCGAAGGCGAAACGATTGACAGCGAGGGGCAGTATTTCCTTATGAAGCGCTCCGAGCTTGAAAGCATACCTGTTGACGTCTGGCTTATAGGTCATACGCACGTTCCGTTTCCCGCAAATCTGACGGAAAGCTATGAAAAACGCTCAGATAAAATCTTCAATGCCGGAACGCATGTTCAGACGGATGTAAACTGTAATACGGACGGAGAATGTTTTGTCATTGAAATAGACAGTGACAAGATCGTCCGCGCAAAGAAATATGTTTCGGGAAATCTGCGTTTTTATCGCAAAAAAATAACGCTTTCGGCAGAAAAAATGCAAAGCATTATCGATCGCGAGCTTGAAGATATTTCCGATGAAAGCATAGTTGATCTTATCCTTTGCGGCGCTGTTACGGCGGATGAATATGCAGACAGGGCGGAAACGGTCGGGAAGGCACTTTCGAGGTTCATCGAAGGTACATACAGCGATTGCGATCTCAGCAGAATCATATCGAAAGAACTGATAGACGCGGAATTTCCGGAAACGTCATTTTCCGCAAAGCTGCTGACGGCGCTTATTGATGAGCCGAAGGAAGCGCAGCTTGCATATGAGCTTCTGAAGTCCATAAAGGAGGGAAAATAAATGGTAATCCGCAGAATATCATGCACACAGTTTGCCGGTGTTTGTGACCGTGACGTTTCTCTTTCGGATGGGATAAACATTATTTACGGTAAAAACGAGAGCGGAAAGAGCACGCTTGTGAACCTTCTTTTCAAAACACTTTTTCAGAACGCCCGCGTTGACGGAAGAAGCGATAAGGATTTTGTAGACCAGTATTTTCCGAGCGCAAAGAAGGGCGCCGTTTCCGGCGACTATATAGACGGAAAGGTCTCGATTGAAACGGATGAAGGCACATACACGCTTTCAAAGGAATGGGGCTCCGATTCCAGATGTGTGCTTTCAACGCCCGAAGGCGCTATCCGCGACAGGGACAAAATCGAAGAAATCTTAAAGGGCATACTGCTTTACGGCGAGGGTGTGTATTCGGATTTGCTGTTTTCGTCTCAGAAAAATACGGATTCGGCACTCCGGACGCTTCTTGACGCTTCCGACAAAAAGGACGCAAAAAGCGCAAAACAGGAGATTGCGGACGCCGTCACACTTGCATTTGCAGAAAGTGACGGTATCACGACGGATTCGATAGAAAAAGCGATAGACGAAAAGATTGATGAAATTGCGGGAAAGCATTGGGATTTTGAAAGAAATGCGCCTGCGAAAAAATCGGGGGCCGGAAGGTGGTCAAACGGTATCGGAGAGATACTCAAAGCCTATTATGCCCTTGAAGACGCAAACGAAACTCTTGAAAATATATCAAAGCTCGAAGCTGACGTCGACTGCGCACTTGCGGAATATGTCCGTGCGGACGGCGCGGCGGCTGCGGCAGAGGAGAAATATGAAAAGTTTAATGCCTTTGCAAGCCTTTTGACCCTCAAAGCCGAACGCACAAAGAACGTATCGCAGCTTGTAAAAGAGGATGAAAAGCTCCGCAGTGTTCTTTCGTCATGGCCTTCTCTGGAGCGCTCTCTGGAAAGGGCACGCAGACTTCAGAAGGAAAAGGCTGAAAGAGAGCTTATTGATAAATATGAAAAGGCAAAGCAATATTCGGAGGAACTTAAAAAAGTGGACGCGGGTCTGCTTTCGGCGGAATGTCCGTCAGATGATGAGATAAAGCAGGTCAGAGCCGCGCAGACAAACATAGCAAAGCTCGAAAACAGGCTCTGCGGGATAAACATTTCCGCGGCGATTGAAATGTTCGGCGGAAATACTGTCGAAATTACGTCGCTCCGAACCGGAAACCTCATTGAAATAAACGATGGGGAAGCGCAGATCACGGAAGCCGTAAGGCTCAGAATCCCGGGCGTTATGGATATGGAGCTTTCTCCGGCTGATGTCGACGTCGGGTCGGTCGAATCGCAGATTGCAACGCTCAAAGAGGCGGTCGGCGGAATATTCAATAAATACGGCGTTTCGTCAGTTGATGAGCTTGATGACCTCAAACGCAGGGTTGAAAGTGCCGTTGTCACATATGAAAATGCGAAGGGCAGGCTCTCGGCATTTCTGGGAGATGTGTCCTTTGAAGCGCTTGAAGCGTCGGTTGGGGCGATCGGAAACACTGTGCGTACAAAAGCCGAGATTGATAGTGACATTTCGGAATTTTGCGGCGGAAAGGACGTTTCGAGATTTGTGACTTCCGCGGAAACCGTCATTTCCGGATATATAGCGGAATACGGCAGTATTTCTGAGCTTGAAACAAAAGCGGATGACGTCGCGGCAGAGCTTCGGAAAGCAAAGGAATCGCTCTCCGAAACATCGGAGATACCGGCGGAATATGCGGGCATAACGGATCCGGAAAGTCATCTCAGATCACTTCAGGAAGATTGTAAGTTTAAGCAGCGAAATAAGATGGAAGCGCTTGAGGCGAAAACGTCGGAGATCAGCAGAGCGGAGACCTATAAAGAGGGTATTACGGTCGATCCGATATCCGATGTTGAACGCAAAAGACAGGCATATGAGGAGCAGAGAACGTTGCTCGGTCACTGGATTCATATTCGTAAGATTTTCACGGAGCAGAAGGAAAGCATTCACGACAATCCCATGCAGGACGTTGCGGACAGATTCATGCATAATCTGAAAATAATATCGGGCGGAAGGATTTCTTCTGAATTTCCGGACGCGGAGAAGCTCAATATGAAGATATACAGCGGTAACACCCTTGTTGATTACAAAAAACTCTCCGAAGGTACGAAGGAAACTGTTTACCTTGCTTTCCGTATTGCGGCGCTTGATCATCTCTTCCCGGACGGCGGAGGCGTCATAGTTCTTGACGATCCGTTTGCCAATATGGATGCCGATCGGACGGCGGGCTCATGCGGGCTTCTCGAGGATTGCGCAATGCGTCATCAGGTTGTTTTCCTCACCTGCAAGGAAGAATATACCGACATTATGAGCGGAAACGTTATCAGATTTTAATAACATATCCTCCGTGCGTATTGCACGGAGGATATTTTTATATACAAAAACAGCACGGCGTCATCAGAAAGGACAGGAGTGACGTCGCGCTGTATTGCGGGCGGAAGGGGTTTCCGCCCGACATTTTCCCTGCGCGACATGAGAAAGGAGCGTGTGTCGCGCAGGGAAAATGGGAAAGATATATCATCGATCTGCACCGAGCTGAATTTATCGCCGGGGGAATGGCAATCCGGCACAGTACAATACCGAAGATAATAAAAATATCTGTGAAGCCGTTATTCTGACCCGAAAGCAGGTCGGATTTTTTGTGCTCCATATATACAGTGTAATGAAATCCGCAAAAAGGTGCACATTTTGAAAAATTTTTTGAAAAAATCGAAAAAATTTTTGAAAATGGGGAAAAAGTTGTGGGGAAAGGAGGTGGGAGAGGGGATAAAGAGGAAATTCTTATGGAACTGCGTAAGCGATTTTATCGAGCGACATATTGCCGATATTGAAATTTTATTTCGCAATATATACTATATTGATTTATGAAAAAGTAAACAAAATATAAAATATAGATTAAATTGAAAACCCCCTTGCTATTTGTCGAAAAACAGTATATAATGTAAAAGAAGAAATTATATCCATGTTTGGGACAAAAATTGGAAAGAGACAAATAAGTTTATTGGATAAAGGAGACACCATGATGACTGAAAAGGAAATAATCAAACACGCCAAGGATTATATTGACAGCCTTGCGAACGGAACAAATCCGTTGACCGGCGAACCCGTTAACGAGAGTGATGTTGTGAATAATGTTCGCATAGCACGGTGTTTGTTTTATGTTTCGGGAATTTTGGAAAAAGTGTTAAACGGCGAAAGAAATATTTTGCCGCGAGTGAAGAAGTCCAAGTTTTCAATATCCGCAGAAAAGCTTGAGGACTTTGAATATTCTTCAGAGCCCATACTTGTTTCAGATGTTGTGAAAAGAATAGCTGCTTTGTCTGAAAGTGAAAATATGAGAAAATTTCCAACGTCCAAAATTACAAAGTGGCTTTTGAAAAATGGATTTCTCGAAGAGAGGGAAAATAAACTCGGAAAAATCAAAAAATATGTGACTTCCGCAGGCGAGGAAATCGGATTGTATCAAGAAGAACGTGAAGGACAATATGGACGGTATGTTGTAACGCTTTATACGACAAGCGCTCAGCATTTTGTCATAGATAACTTGGAAGCAATTTTGGCAGAGTAAAAGGAGACACCATGACAAAATCCATCGTATATATTGACAGTGAAATCGGAATTGATGACAAAAGAATAAAAGATCTGGGAGCGATAAAGAATGATCGTTCTTCTTTTCACTCGCCGTCTTTACGGGATTTCTATGCCTTTATATCTGATGCAGATTTTGTCTGTGGACATAATATTGTTCATCACGATCTTGCATATCTGACTCCTCATTTTGAAAAGCCGCTTCGGTGTGAACCGGTTGATACACTCTATCTGTCACCACTTCTTTTTCCGTGCCGCCCCTATCATAAGCTTGTTAAAGATGACAAATTGCAGGTCGATCAACTTAACAATCCGCTAAATGACGCAGAGAAGGCAATGCAACTTTTGGCGGATGAAGTAAATGCATTTCAGCGGCTTTCATCAAAGGTGAAGCAGATATATTGTTGCCTTTTGTACGACAAATCGGAATTCAAAGGCTTTTTTGATTATGTAGGATTTGTTCCATATCGTTCAAATGTGCCTAAACTCATTCGGGAAGAATATGATGGAAAAATCTGTGCTAACGCCAATGTGGAGTTGATGGTTCGGCACTATCCCGCCGAGCTTGCCTATGCACTTGCATTGATCGGTGCTGCGGATTATCATTCGGTTACGCCACCATGGCTGACAAGAAATTACCCAAAAATCGATAACGTTGTAAAATATCTTTGCCATACACCGTGCCAGGATGGCTGTGCGTATTGCCATGACAGACTGAATATTTATAAAAAGCTCAAACAGTTTTTCGGCTATGATAAATTTCGCACGTATGCCGGAGAACCGTTACAGGAACGGGCAGCCCAGGCAGCGGTTGACGGAAAATCCTTGCTTGCCGTTTTCCCGACCGGAGGGGGAAAATCCATTACATTTCAGTTGCCGGCACTGATGGCAGGCGAATGTGCGCACGGGCTTACTGTCGTGATCTCTCCGCTTCAGTCATTGATGAAAGACCAGGTGGACAATCTGAACGAAAAAGGGCTTGTCGATGCTGTAACTGTAAATGGATTGCTCAGTCCTATTGAACGTGCCGAGGCACTTGACCGTGTTGCAAACGGGCTTGCTACACTTTTGTATATTTCGCCGGAACAGCTCCGTTCCCGCACGATCGAAAAATTATTACTTTCCCGCAATGTGGTTCGATTTGTAATCGACGAGGCTCATTGCTTTTCAGCATGGGGACAGGATTTTCGCGTGGATTACCTATATATCGGAGATTTTATCCGTGAATATCAGAAGAAAAAGCAGTTACGGAATCCGACTCCCGTATCTTGCTTTACTGCCACGGCAAAACAAAAGGTCATTACAGATATCTGCGATTATTTCCGTGTAAAACTTGGCTTGGCGCTTGAACTTTTCACATCGACCGCAGACCGCGAAAATCTGCACTATACGGTGCTTTTTAAGGAAACGGAAGAAGAAAAATACAACGCCCTTCGCTCATTGATTGCACAGAAGAATTGCCCGACGATTGTATATGTTTCCCTCACAAGGCGCACGATTCAGCTCGCAGAAAAATTGACGAGCGATGGTTTTCCGGCAAAACCTTTCAACGGGAAAATGGACTCTAATGAGAAAATCACAAATCAAGAAGCGTTTATAAACAATCAGGTGAAAATCATTGTTGCCACCTCTGCTTTCGGTATGGGCGTTGATAAAAAAGACGTCAAGCTGGTTATTCACTATGATATTTCCGATTCGCTTGAAAACTATGTTCAGGAAGCAGGACGTGCCGGACGGGATCCGAGCTTGCTTGCAGAGTGTTATGTTCTGTTTAATGACAATGATTTGGACAAGCATTTTATGCTGCTCAATCAGACAAAACTCAGTATCAGTGAGATCCAGCAGGTTTGGAAAGCGCTCAAGGATATGACCCGTGAAAAGCCATGGGTTTGTTGTTCTGCTCTTGAGATTGCAAGATATGCGGGGTGGGATGACTCGGTAAACGAGATCGAAACACGTGTAAAAACCGCTGTGGCCGCTTTAGAAAATGCCGGCTACGTTAAGCGCGGTATGAATGTGCCGCACGTATATGCCACAAGCATTCTCGCAAAAGATATGGCGGAAGCGTCTTTCAAAATTGAGCGTTCGCCCGTTTTTAATGGTAAACAAAAAGAAAATGCCAAAAGAATAATAAAATCTCTGATATCCAGCAGAAGTATTGCTGATGCCGGAAACGATGATGCAGAATCACGCATCGATTACCTTGCGGATATTCTCGGCATTCCAAAAGAGGATGTGGTCACTTCAATCAATCTGATGCGGCAGGAAGGGCTTCTTGCCGACAGCATGGATATGTCGGCATACATTCTGAAAACGGATACAGAAAACCGTTCTGCGCAAATTTTGAACCGATTTGCAAAACTGGAAGAATTTCTTTTGAACCGAATAGCGGAGCAGGGCGCAGATTATTCATTGAAAGAATTAAATGAAGCGGCTCTTGCGGAAGGTGTTACAAGTTCATCTGTCAAAAACATTCGAACCCTGCTTTATTATCTTACGATAAAAGGCTATATTTCAAAAGGCAGCAGAGATGTCGATCCGGATAATGATTCATCTGAACCGAATCAACATGCGCTGATTATGCCAACGATGGATATTCCGAAGTTGCTTGATAAATTCCATCGCAGAATTGACATCTGTCATTTCCTTGTCGAATATTTTTATGATACGGCACAGACAGTCATCGATGCCCAAAGCGATATGGCTCCCGTGCAGTTTTCTCTTGTGGAAGTATGGAGAAAATACAAAGAAACGCCGAGGCTTGATATCGGTATTTCGGAAACGAGCCTTGTCGACGTGGAGGATGCATTGCTTTACCTTTCAAAAATCGGCTCTATGAAGTTGGAGGGCGGATTTTTGGTTCTTTATAACGGCATGGAGGTCAAGCGTTTGATTCTTGACAACAAAATCCGTTATAAGGCAGAAGACTATCGTTCTCTTAGTGAATATTACAAGCAAAAAATTCAGCAAATTCATATTGTCGGCGAATACGCAAATTTGATGGTCAAGGACTATGATGCCGCTTTGCAATTTGTGCACGATTATTTCGGAATGGATTTTAAGCGTTTCATTACAAAGTATTTCAAAGGAGAACGCGCAAAAGAAATCAATCGAAATATCACACCCGAGAAATATCATCAGCTTTTCGACGAGCTTTCCGATCAGCAGGCAGAAATTATCAACGACTCCGATTCACGATATATCGTAGTAGCGGCAGGCCCGGGAAGCGGAAAAACAAGAGTGCTTGTGCATAAGCTTGCATCATTGCTTCTTTTGGAGGATGTCAAGCATGAACAGCTTTTGATGGTAACCTTTTCCCGTGCAGCGGCGACCGAATTTAAAAAGCGACTTATGGCTTTGATCGGCAATGCCGCGAACTTTGTTGAGATCAAAACTTTCCATTCCTACTGCTTTGATTTGCTCGGAAAGATTGGGAGTCTTGACGGTGTAGAAAATGTCGTGCACGACGCTGCTCAAATGATTGCAAACGGCGAGGTTGAGCAAGGCAAGATTACCAAAAGTGTTCTCGTTATTGATGAAGCACAGGACATGGATACAAATGAATTTGCCCTGATACGTGCTCTGATGCAAAATAATGACGATATGCGGGTGATTGCCGTAGGCGATGACGATCAGAATATATATGAATTCAGGGGTTCGGATTCTGCCCATATGCAAAGTCTGATTGATGAATACGGAGCCACACGGTATGAGCTTGTCGAGAATTATCGCAGTAAAGCTAATATAGTAGCACTTGCCAATCGATTTGCCGAGAGTATCAGCCATCGCATGAAGCAGCATCCTATTGAGGCAGTACAAAATGAAAACGGAACGGTACAGATCATAAGGCATACTTCCGATAATATGGAAGAGGCCATTGTCCGGCAAATCATAGAACAATATCACGGTGGAAAAGTCTGTGTGTTAACAGGGACAAATGAAGAGGCCTTGCGCGTCATGGGACTTCTCCTGAAAAACGGCGTCCGAGCAAAACTGATTCAATCTCTTGACGGTTTTCGGCTATACAATCTTGCCGAAGTGCGTTTTTTCCTGCGCTGCATCGACAAAGACTTAAAAACGCCGGTGATTGGAAATGACTTGTGGAACAAGGCAAAAGAAGAACTTGCACGTGTTTATTCGGATAGTATATGCCTTGAAAATCTTGCGAATATGATTTCGGAATTTGAAAAGGTCAATACATACAGTAAATACCGTACAGATCTTGAGGAATTCATAAAAGAATCGCAGTTCGAAGATTTTTATACCGACGATCGTGAGACGGTATTTGTTTCCACCATTCACAAATCCAAGGGCAGAGAGTTTGACAGCGTTTGGCTTCTTCTGAATCATACTGTATTACGCGACGATGCCGAACGGCGAAAGTTGTATGTCGGTATGACGAGAGCTAAGGATAACCTGTATATTCATTGCAACAACGGCATATTTGATACATACCAAATCAGCGGTGTCGATCAATTTGTTGATGAAGAACAGTATCCGGAACCGCAAGAGATCACGCTTCAATTGACACATAAGGACGTTGTTCTTGACTTTTTCAAAGACAAAAAAGAGATTATATTCAAGTTGCATAGTGGGATGCCGTTGTCCATAAAAGACGAGTTTTTGTATGCGGAACTTGACGGACGTACTGTTAAAGTTGCAAAAATGTCAAAGGCACGTATGCTGGAACTTGAAAAGCTGTTGGCAAAAGGATATCGTCCGTGCGGTGGTGAAGTGCGGTTTGTTGTAGCATGGAAGGGCGAAAGTGACATAGAAGAAACGGCAGTTTTACTCCCCAACCTGCATTTTAAGAAAGATTGATGAGATGATAAAAATCATGTTCGTCTGCCACGGCAACATTTGCCGCAGTCCGATGGCAGAGTTTATTTTCAAAGACCTTGCGAAAAAGCAAGGCGTGGCGGATCGCTTTTTAGTCGCTTCTTCTGCTACAAGCGCGGAAGAAATTTGGAACGGAATCGGCAATCCGGTCTATCCGCCGGCGAAAGCCGAGCTTGAAAGACATGGGCTGTCTTGCGATGGCAAGCGCGCGGTGCAGCCGCAACGCGCGACGCTGCAAATTCACCGCTTCCTCGCCTGCCGAACAGCTTCTTTGCTCCGTCATCAAAGGTTTGTATTCCGACGGACAGGCGATTTACGCCGCCCTCCTTCAGAACTCCGATCATTTCGTCGGAAAGTCCGGTTGCCGATGTTTCAACGCTGATTTCTGCTTCCGGCGCGATCTGAAAGCAGTTATGAAGCTCTGCGAGCACGGCTTTCATCCGGACGGGCGGAAAGGGAAGTCGGCGTGCCGCCGAAGTTGATTGCGTCAATCGGGGGGATACTTCCGAATTTTATATATTTCTTCAATCAGCTATTTGTGATATTCACGAAGGTCAAGCTCATCCGGACGGTGAAACGGACAGAAAGTGCAGATTTTGTTGTAAAGCGGGACATGAAGATAGATCACGCGGCGACTTTTCGGCTTTTCCGCAAGCACGGCGGAAAGATATTTCTCCCCGCCGATGTCTGTTGTATATCGTTTTTTGAGATTGCGCGATGCGTCGTGATGACTTTTATAGCGCTCGGAAAACATCACTTTTCGCTTTTGAATGAGAAATTTACATCCGGATAAAGGATTTCCGCGAGCTTCTGATATGCTTCCGCAAAACGGCTGTCGGGCTTGTTTGGGAAGAGAGATTTCTCAAGATATATAGAATGCCTTTCCGTTCTTTACGGCGCTTAGCGACTGCCATATGATGTCTGAGAGCGTTCGCGCACAGACAGGTGTCCACTTTGGGTTGATTTTCTCTCGTGACGGTTGGAATCACTCTCCCGATAATATCTGTACATTTTTCAAAATTGCTGATATAATAAAATTGCAGTTGACTAAAAAATGAAGTAGCAAAGTAGGGGGAGCGATAAAATATGAAAACATTCGGAGAGAGAATAGCCGAGCTTCGCAGAGAAAGAGGTCTCACGCAGGAAAATCTTGCGGGAATCATCGGTATATCGTCGCAGGCAATTTCAAAATGGGAAAACAATGCGACTATGCCCGATATTATGTTCCTTCCGATCATAGCGGATACGCTTGGAGTGACGATTGACGAGCTTTTCGGAATCAGGCATAAAGTGCAGAAAAAGCCGATCGGTTGCGAAGAAACCCCTATGGCGGTTTACGAACAGATACTGAATACTATGTGGAAATCGGATGACAATGACGATTTTGCGGAAAGGGCGGAAGCCCAATTTGCGAAAAACCCGTATATGCACAGCGGACTCGTTTCTTCCGTTTCCGGCGCGGTATATGCAAACAAGGACATTGCTCTTGCGTACCTTCCGAGCGATGAAGAATCTTTGAAGCTACTTGAAAGTGAAGAGGCGGCAGAGCTTCTGAGGGTCATTTCGGATAAAAATGTGCGTCTTGTGCTTGCGTATCAATTTATAAACCGGTACAATGCGTTTACGGCGGCGTCTGTCGCCGCGAAGGTCGGAATATCTGAAGAAGAAGCAAAAATCGCCTTTGAAAAGCTGGCTTTCTGTAATCTGACTATGGTAAAGAATGTTGACGCGGGCTTTGAAGAAATGCTGAAAATATATCAGGCATTCGGAACGTATAAGCTGCCTTTGCTTTTGTTCCCGCTTTTTTCGCTTGCAGATCGTCTGGCAAATTACAGAGACAGCTGGTGCGGTTTCAAAGCATAACAGGGGCAAACAGGCGTATTCCGAAAGGAAAGACGGAAAAATACAGAAGAGCATCGGGATAATACCGATGTTTTTTCTATGAAAAAGCCCCGCCAGAGCGGGGCATAGCCAAACAAATTCTCATGCTCCGATTGCAGTCGGATGTTTTACTTGCTATCTTCTTTGTATAACAAAAAAACAGCGCGGCGTCATCAGAAAGGACAGGAGTGACGTCGCGCTGTGTTGCGGACGGAAGGGGTTTCCGCCCGACATTTTCCCCGGACGCGACATGAGAAAGGAGCGTGTGCCGCGCAGGGGAAAGGAAGTATATCATCGATCTGCACCGAGCTGAATTTATCGCCGGGGGAATGGCAATCCGGCACAGTACAATACCGAAGATAAGCAAAATATGTATGAAGCCGTTATTCCGACCCGAAATCAGACCGGATTTTTTGTGCTCCATATATATAGTGTAACGAAAACCGCAAAAAGGTGCACATTTCGAAAAAATTTTTGAAAAAATCGAAAAAATTTTTGAAAAAGTGATAAAAATACGGGAAAAAGGCGTATTGACGCAGAGTATTGCAAAGATCAAAAGAGTATTATAGAAAAAATTGTTTTGTAGACAAAAATAGAAAGCAGACTGAAATCATATGATTTTGGTCTGCTTTTTTGATATGGTTAAGCATATCGAGTGACCGGACTTGAACCAGCTGTCTCTACCACCCCAACTGACGTGGGTTCGTCCTCTCGTGCGCTTTGCGTGCTTTCATACCGTTTCCGCTCCAAGACACTTGCTCCCCGAGCTTTTTTCGTCCACTGTTTCCGCGTGTTCCGTGTTTGTCTGTGGTAAAAACTGTGGTCAGACCGCTTTTTGAGCGGATTCCGGGCGGGCTTTGTCGGCAGAAAAAAGAATAGGTTTTTTTCCACTGCACCCAAAAATCCGTAAATGGTCAGCCCTGTGGTCAACCGCACTTCATTGTATATGCCGCCAGCCTGTTTCAGCCCTGTCTGTGACACAAACTGTGGTCAAATCCATAGCCCTAAGAATCAGCTTTTGCGATGCAGTAGACAAAGAAAAGGGATTTGAAAATTCCGGCTGTAATTTTGAATCCGGCTTGCAATTCGGTGAGTATATAATCAGATACAATGTCACGAAAGCCAAAACAATGTTGCCTATTTTTCAATCAGATCTTCCACCGTGCAGCCGAGAGATTTTGCAAGGCAATACACGGTCTCGACACTTGCTTTATTGATGTCCTTGTTGCGCTGCTCATACATTTGAACAGAGCGAAGACTGACGTCTGCTTTTTTTGCAAGCTCCGCTTGTGTGCATCCGTATGCGGTGCGAATACGTTTCAAATTGGTTTCCGCGTAGTATTCGCGTATTCGCTTATCAACGACATCAACGAATTTTGTAATGTCTGCTTCGTGAAGAGGATGATACATTTGCAGCAGGTCGTCATAAGAGAAAACCCTGAAGATTTCGCTGTATTTTCTGCCCGAATACCATTGATAGTAAGCAACAGCCCAACCGATCCAGTATTCTTTTGAACGGTCGAACCGTTCTTTTTGTTTTGGGGAAAGCTCTTTGCCCATCGTTTCCGATATGATTTCGGAGGCAATCTCAATTCCGCTCATTCCCGCAAGGGCAGCGGGCTCTCCGTTTTCCATACGACCGGAGACAGTGCTTGCCGAAAACAGCTTGATAAAATCGTTGCCGGCAATACCGCAGGTATTGATGGCGTAATCGAAGGCATCACCCAACACGGACTGTGCTTTATTCAGATATATTTCTTGGTATGCGCGAGTCATCGTTTGTAATCCCTCCTCTTATAATATCCTGTATATACAAGCCGTCGCTTTCTTCCTCAAGCAGCTCAAGGTACAGTCGGTTCGCCTCATCATCTCTTGCCTTGCGGAGAACATAAAACTCTTCTTTTTCGGCAACGTCAAACCCCTCAAATCGAATGCGGGAAAAAGCAAATTGCGATTTGAGAACAATCTGTTCGCCGAGCTTTCCGAGCTTCATTGCAGCCGCAAGCTGTTCAACGGAGATTGCATTGTTCAGAAAGGATTCCGCATAATCGAAATATGAGTCATCCGCACGGTAGCCGGTAACGATATCGAAAGCATTTACGTTTATGCCGAAATTGTCAATCAGATATTTTTTCGCTCTTCTTGCAATGGGCGTCCTGATTGAGAACAGGCGATGCTCAACAAGAACGGCGATCCAGTTGAGAATGGTGTAATCGGGGCTGTTCAGATTCAGGATCTTCATATATTCGGTATCCAATGTATAACGATTGCAGAAGCCGTCTCTTAAAGAAGAAACCGCCCACTCTTTCGCAAGCTTTTCGGTTTCGGTGCAGTAAAACCCGAGCCCGAAATCATTATTTTTTTTGCCCTCACCGAAAGAGGGTGCTTCTATGACTTTTTCTGAGCCGTGAAATAAGGTGATTATTTTGTTCATATCAGGCTACCTCCGATTATCTTCGCCTACATTGTATCACCAAAGCGATAATTTGTCAAGCGATTACAAGAAAAAATATCACCAAAGTGATATTTGCGAAGATATGGCTTCGGGAATGACAGTTAATCGTCCGATCCTTTCGCAAGTTCCGTAAAAGCATCGCGGTATTCCTCAAGAATCCGTTTTGCCGTATTGTCGATAATATCGTCCGTTTCTGATTCCAGTTTGTTGCCTTCTTCTGCATCTGAATAGTACGCCTTTCCGTCATCAAGCCGGAGGCAAGCCAAACGACCTATGTATTCTCCGGGGACTTTACATGTTGGAAAGCCGCTGCCGCAGTCTGTTCCGATCATTTTGCCGTGAGGACTTGTCCATATCTCCGGCGGATTTTTGCTTTGATATTCACATGTCGGCGTATGACCGAAAATGAGCGTGTAATCCATACTTTCTGATTTTTCTTCCGTTCCTTTGAGTCTGTGCCAGACACAGAATTCTTTGAGACTGTCATAATACCATCCACCGCTTGTCGCAAAAAACTCTTCGGGTGCACCGTGGACGAGCTTATAATATATGTCGTTCACCTGGATGTCAAATGATAGGGGAAGCGATTTCAGAAAGGACAAAATCGCCTCCTGAGTCTCTGCATGACAGCGGTTGAAAGCATCAAGCGTGACTTTCCCGCCGTTCTTCATCCATAACCGTTTCGCACGGTAATAGTTGGTTCCGTTCGCCGTCTGCTTGCAGAGCGTATTCAGCATCATATACTCGTGATTGCCGAGCAACATCCGGATGTTCGCCTTTTTCATGATGTATTTCAGAATTTTAATTCCGTCAGGGTGCCTGTCGATTACATCACCGAGGATATATAACGTATCATTTTTCCGAAGCCGGATCTGCCTCACGACGGAACGGAAAAACGGAAGATTCCCGTGGATATCGGACATCACATAGATCATCGTTTTGCACCTCCTTCTTGTGGCATGTATGCTTATTCATGATATTATACTCCTTGTCCGCTCCGGTGTGAATAATCGGGAGGTTAAGAAGATAACCTGAAAGAAAATATTCTTTAAAAATGAAGAGCGAATCGCTCTGCTCGACAATACCCTTGCAGATAAATGAGATATTTTGTCTTATTTTGCGATTTTGTATTGAAGAAAAGGATTTTTTGTGGTACAATAGGAAAGATCTCATATCCGGTTCTGGAGGAACGAAAAATGAACGAGCAAATGAGAGAGAAGCTGATTGCGAATATGACTGATAATCTCCCCATTTTGCGCAAGAAACTTGGTCTCACGCAGGAAGAATTTGCAACGATTATTGGTGTCGACAGGAGCACAGTGGCGGCGATAGAAAATCATAAACGCCAAATGTCATGGAGCCTTTTCCTGGCATCGCTTATGGTGTTTACAAAAAACAAAAAGACGGACAAACTTCTTAATGTGCTTGATATTTATACAGATGAACTGAATGAGTTCATCGGACATGTGGAAGAAGAATGAATATATTTGACTGAGAGGACTCTACTATGGCGCAATATGCAGAAAATAAACCTACTGCTGATGTACTTATGTCATCCATGCGTTCTATGGGATATACTTTTGAAGCTGCAATAGCCGATATTGTGGATAACAGCATCAGTGCAGCGGCGAGTGAAATACAGATTCGTTTCCCGGTTGATCCCATTGATCTGTTTGTTGCTGTCTGTGACAACGGATCAGGTATGAACCGCGATGAATTATTTGATGCTATGAAGTATGGCAGCTCACTGAAACGCGGAAAAAGGCAGGAAAGCGATCTTGGACGATTCGGCCTTGGGTTGAAATCAGCTTCACTGTCTCAATGCCGTAAGCTGACAGTAGTCAGTAAAAAAGCAGGTATTCTTTCTGCATTCACATGGGATCTTGATGTCGTAGAAGAAAAGAAAGACTGGATTATGCTTGAACGCACCGCAGAAGAAATACAGTCGCTCAAATTTATTGATTATCTTAATGAAAAAGAATCAGGTACTATCGTAATTTGGGAAGACTTTGATATCATCAGGGAGTCATCCGGTAACGAGTATGCAGAATTGATGGAACACCAATCAGAAACATCCGATTATCTCTCGTTGATATTTCACAGATATCTAAACAAGACCGGCACAAACAAGTTAACAATCCGTATCAATGAATACGTATTGAAAGGGCTTGATCCTTTTCTTGAAAATCATCCCAAAACAACTTCTCGCCTTCCGTTCTCCGTTGTTATAAAGGATAAATCGGGCGTGGAACAGAAAATGACAGTACAGGTGTTTGTCCTGCCTTTCCAAAAGGATCTTTCTCCGGAAGATAAAAAGAATTCGGGAGGAATTGAAAATTACAGAAGTAAACAGGGTTTTTATATTTACCGGAACGAAAGACTTATAATATGGGGAACATGGTTCGGGCGGCAGCGTGACGAACTGACAAAATATGCGCGGATACGGGTTGATATTCCGAACACACTGGATGAAATTTGGGGTATCGATATCAAAAAACAAAATGCGAAAATACCTTCATCCATCAGAAAACGTCTGACAAGAGCTGTTGACGAAGCAATGGACATTTCGGTCAAAAAGCAGACTTACCGGGGCAGAATAGTCAAAATTGATGAGAATACAGACTATATATGGGATCGCAAAGAAGACCGTGGGGCTGTTACATATCAGATTAACCGTAATTCAAGGATTTTCGATCTGCTGAAAGGCAAAATTGATGATACCGCCTGGGGTTATGTGGATATGGTGCTTGACGAAATTGAGGCGAACATTCCATATCAGCAAATATACATTGACAAATCACAAAACAAAGTGGACGAACAGATAACTGACGAGCAAAAAGCAGAAATTGCTGACAAGGCGCGGATTCTTATCGCCATGGCAAAAGACATGGGCGGCGACAGATTCAGCAATATCATTGAAAGACTATGGAATTCAGAGCCTTTCAATAAAGTGCCTGAATTGAAAAATATGATGTTGGAGGAATATCCGGATGATTGATCTTGACAAAGTAAGCAAACTGACGGGTTTTGTGGATAAATTGATCCAGCTGAAAGGTATTGAAGATACGCTGGACGAAGAAAAAATTGCCGGATTAATTCAGGATGCCATCAATTTTACTCAGGCTATTTATTCAAAAGAAGAAATTGACGCAGCCAGACGTGACCTGACATGGAGGTATGAAATTCAGACATCTCCCGGAGCGAGTATTCTGTCCGACTACGAAGAAGATAACTTCTGGTATGATGATGTCAAATCCGGAATTGAACCGAAGTTCTGGACAAGATACAAAAACTACCTGATTGATGAAAAACATTTCAGCCCGAATGTCGTAAGTACGCTCGGCGAAGATACGCTGGATCAGAAACTCATGAACTATATCCTTGATCCTAATGCAAACTACGGGAAACCCGTTTTGAAACGCGGTCTGATTATCGGTGATGTACAGTCTGGTAAAACATCAACATATATCGGTTTTCTCTGCAAAGCTGCGGATGCAGGATATAAAGTTTTTATTCTTCTGACGGGTACGATTGAATCACTGCGCAGACAAACGCAGGAGCGCGTAGAAGAAGGATTTATCGGGATTGATATGTCCGCCAACAAAACAGGTGGGCAACGGGTTGGGGTCGGACTTGACAACAAACCGATCTGCGCTATGTCCATGACTTCACGGGTAAGCGATTTTACAGGCAACAATGATAAAATAGCGGTATCGCTTGCAAGTAACAACGATGCAGTTGTTTTTGTAATAAAGAAAAATACCACTACTCTTCAGAAACTTACAAAGTGGCTGCTATCCCTTAATGCTGACCCGGTTACTCATAAGATTGATATGCCAATGCTGATGATTGACGATGAAGCTGACAATGCTTCCGTCAATACAAGCGCCGATAAAGAAGATCCGACCAAAATCAATAAGCTGATCCGGGAACTGGCGAGCATATTCACGAAATCAAACTATGTCGGTTTTACAGCGACTCCATTTGCTAATGTTTTTATTGATCCGGAAACCACCGAAAAGATGGAAACACAGGATCTGTTCCCGGAAGATTTTATTGTTTCACTTCCGACACCAAGCAACTATATTGGAGCAAACAAGATATTTGACCCGGACGGAGAGTATCATAATCAGCTGACCTATATCAAAGATGCAGGCAGAGAGGAAGCAGACGGTTTTTCCTTCTGGTTCAAACACACCAAAGAGTGGCAGGGGGAACTTCCGGATAGCCTTACTGATGCTATGTACGCATTTTATATAGTCAATGCGGTACGGGACTTGCGCGGAGATTTCAAAGATCATCGTTCCATGCTTATAAATATTTCCCGCTTTGTTGCCGTGCAGAAATATATAAAATCGCAGGTGGAAGACATCCACAGAAATGCATACAGGGCAATCAAATTCAATATTTCGGGCAGAGATTCGCTGAAGGATCCGGTTATCAGAAGAATACATGAAATATATGAGCAATACTATTCCTTTGTCGAGTTTTCGTGGGAAGAAATTGCGGGAAGAATATTTGAGTCCATCGAAAACATTCAGATCAAGGTTGTGAACAGCTCCAGAAGCTCTGAAAAACTGGAATATCCCAAAAATGATTCACTCAGGGTTATTGCAATCGGTGGTCTTGCACTTTCCCGTGGTCTGACTCTTGAAGGATTGATCATCAGTTATTTTTACAGGAACACCAGCACCTATGATGTTCTGATGCAGATGGGAAGATGGTTCGGCTACCGGAAGAATTATGATGATCTTTTCCGCATCTGGACACATAAAGATTCAGCAGATTGGTACGCTGAAATCGCTGAGGCCACGGACAAGCTGAAAGATGATATGAGCCTGATGCGCGAACTGCGCCAGAAACCCAAAGATTTTGGTATCCGTGTCCGTAACAATTCAGCAGATCTGCGGATTACCGCATATAACAAGATGCGGAATGCTACCGATGAATATGAAATGAACAGCTACTTTGGCGGTATTGTTGAAACGCCATATCTGTACTTCGACGCAGAAATACAAAAACAGAATTATTATGAAGTCAGAAAAATGCTTTCAACCTGCATTTCTGAAGGATATCACTTTGGAAGGCAGGAATCAGCTGTTGGAAAAGGAAGACTGCTTTTGTCCGGGGTCCCGAAAACGGAGATTGTTAATTTGATGAGAAGAATCCGGATTTCCAGATTCAGTTCTGACTTTGATCCTGCCCAGATTGCGGACTTTCTTCAGAATTGTACGGACTCTTCGATTGATCGTTTTGATATTGCCTTTATGGATGGTGCTGCTGACGAAAAAGCAAGACCGCTCGATCTTGAAGGTAATGAGCTGTACCCTGTTGTCAGAAAGAATTGCATAATTGACAGCGACACAAAACGTTTGAGCCTTGGACGACGTGGAAAACTTGGCGGTCCCAATGATGGGCTTGCCGGCATTGTCGATTTCAACGGGATTCCGGCAACAGAAATTGTAGAGCTGGCAAAGAAATGTTTTGTACGCGATTACGAGCGTCTGCGCGGAGAAAAATTTGAAAAGAAAAACTACTCATCAGAAACATGGTTCCGCTATGTGAAGGACAGAAGACCACTTCTGATCATATATCTGTTGGATATTGACTCGGAAGAACAGCAGAAACAGGCAGAAGAATTCAGGGAGGCGCTGAGCGGAACTCCGGTTGTCGGTTTTGCCATGGGCCTGCCACGAAACGATGAAGCTGCCCTACTCAACGCTACAAAATACAAGGCAAATAAAATATACAACTGGTTTGAGCGTGACGATCTTGATGTGGGAGAGGAAGAATGATGAACCGGATTGCTGAACAATTTGATGGCTTCAAAAGACCGGGATTTTTCTCCCGGGTTGATGCCACACACATTCTTGAATTACATATAGGACTGGATGAAAAGGGCCGCAAGGCGATAGAACTGCGTGCTGCTTTCACACCTGTAAAAGTAACAGGTACTTCGGCAATTGATGTCAATCAGTATCGCAAGGACGAATATAACACCATTCGATTTTCTCTCAAGGATGATGAAATGAGTGGCCTGTTCTATAAATTCTGCGACGATATTATAGAACAGACAAGAGAACTGAAAGATCTTCGCGATGGATATCGGGCAGTTACTGCACGTTTTTTTCAGTGGAAAAAGATGTTTGTGCTTTCGCGGAACACCTTTCTCACAGAACCGGAAATCATGGGATTGATCGGTGAGATACTGTTTCTGAAGAATATCCTTTCGAAAGAAATAGGTTTATCTGAAGCGTTGAAAAGCTGGAGTGGGCAGGAACTTACACACAAGGACTTTTCGTGTGACAATCGGTGGTACGAAGTCAAAACCATCAATCGCGGAAACCCCAATGTGCGTATCTCCTCTCTTGAACAGCTGGACAGTGAAAAAGATGGTGAATTGATCGTTTTTTCAATGGAAAAGATGAGTGCCGCATATAACGGCGTGACTTTAAACAAGTTGATTCTCGAAACGCGCCAGATGTTCCTTTCCCGTGAGGAAAGCGATGATTTTCTTGCCAAGGTGGCTTTGCAGGGATATGAATACAATAACTATTACGATGATTTTGTTTTTGAAATTAGCAATGTTATGAGATATGCGGTTGGAAAGGAATTCCCAAAGCTTACATCTGCGAATGTTCCTGAAGCAATTGCCAAAGCAAGCTATGATATATCCTTGTCGGAGATTCAATCCTTTATCATCAACAAGTAAGGAGAATGCTCATGAGTGATTATGAAGAATACAAATCAGAGTTTCTGGAGTCTTTGAGAGCAGACTCGGCAATCAGTGGATCGGACACCGTTGATGAATTTCTGACACGGACTTTGGGGATGCTGGTCGATTACGATGAAATTCAGGATCCTCAACGCATCGGCTGTGGGGACAAACGCTGTTCAGGCAATCATGTGATGCGTGCAGATGGCTATTGTTTTGATGAAACGGACCATAGTCTTGTTCTTGTGATTTCGGATTTTCAGGATTCACACGACACGGACAATCTGACCATGAGCCGAGTTGATGATCTGTACTGGAGAATGTACTATTTCCTGAATGAAATCTGCAATGGAAGAATGGAAGATTACTTTGACGACTCGGATGATATTCTTAAAGTTGCCCGCCTGATACGTAAGCGTATGAATGCGCCGGCGGATGATCCGGAACAGATCCTGAAAGTCAAGCTATACATAATTACAAACAAGGATCTTTCGCCGGACCTTTTGAACCAGAATCTTCTCGAAACGAAAATACGGAAAACAAAGGGACAGAAATCGGTAAAAACAACAAAGAAGATCAAAAAATCCGATTTTGAAGGGAAACCTCTTGAAATCAATCTTTGGTCGCCAGAGCGATTCTACGAAAAGGAAAAATCACTCAATAATGATCCGATTGTGATTGACTTTGAGACGGATTATCACTCTGTTGGAATCCCATGCATCAAGGGCAATATCGGTGAAAACCTTGGATACGAGGCCTATATTGCAATTATTCCTGGTAAGCTGCTTGCGGATATTTATATCAACCACGGTAGCAAGGTGCTCGAAGGGAATGTCCGTGCTTTCCTTGGTACGAGTGGATCCAAAAGCGTAAACAGCGGTATCCGGCGCACCATAAACAACGAGCCAAACAAATTTTTCACGTACAACAACGGCATTGCAACTACAGCTGCCGATGTGGAAACGCAGGAAATAGACGGTCAGTTGTATATTACAAAAATCGTTGATCTTCAGATTATCAACGGAGGTCAGACTACAGCCTCGTTGGCTGAAGCGGTTCTCAAGAAAACAAACACAGAACTTGATGGTATTTTCGTTCCGATGAAACTGACCGTAATTGATGATCGTGAAACTGAGAATGAAGAGGGGGTCCGATTCTATGACCAAATGGTTCAGGCGATTGCAAAATACGCGAACAGCCAGAATAAGGTAACTGCTGCTGATCTCTTTTCAAATGATCCTTTCCACATCTGGATGGAAAAATCATCAAAACGCTGGCTGGCTCCGTCTGCAAAATATGCTATTCCGACAGGATGGTATTATGAACGTTCAAGAAAACGCTATCAGCAGGAACTGTTCAAAATCAGAAGTGTTGTGGATCAGAAACGCTTTCAGGCAAAGTTTCCGAAAGATCAGTTGATTACGAAGGAACAGCTGGGAATGTATCTGACTACCATGGCGCAAAGACCTCATATTGTAGCCAAGGGCAAAAACTTCGTTATCAAAGAATTCAACACGATTATTACACAGGAATACAGAGCCAACAAAGCAGTATTCAATGAGTTTTATTTCAAAAAATGTATCTGTGCTGCAATCATCTACCGGACAGTTGACAACTACCTTGAAACCAATAAAGACAGTGCCAAGAAGCAAACAGGGTTCTGGTATAAGGCTGGTGGTTACAAACTGGACATTGTACCGTACTCTGTTGCAAAAATTCTTCACAGTATTCCAAAGGGATATACCTTGAACTGGGATTATATATGGAATCACCAGATGGTATCCCCGGCATTCATGCGGGAAATCGAACTGGTAACAAAGATGACAAATGATTTCATCTGTGACAGCCATGGCATTATCGTTACTGAATACTGCAAGAAGGAAGACACTTGGGTGACATTCAGGGATACGGTTCCTTATACTCCTTCTGATCGTTTTATTGATGAACTGATGCCCGAAGGATTGGTAAAGGAGCAAGAAGAATCTGCGCAGAAAGAGCAAAAAGGAGTTGACGATCTGAAATATGTCATGCAGATCATCGAACCCGGAGCTGAATACTGGCAGAAATTATTTGTCGAGGGAGTAAAGCGCGGTGCTTTGAAATACTCCGATCAGACGTGGTTGAAACAGGCAATGGAATTTGCCTCGAAAGGAGATATCCCGTGCTCTTCCTCAGGGAAGGTGCCTTATAAAACTATGACAATGGCAAAGACGGTCATGGAAATAAAAGAAAGACTTGAATCTCTTGGGATAAAAATATAAATGAAAAAACAATGCAACATTATGGAGTTGTTCAGCGGCATCGGCAGTCAGGCCAAGGCTTTGAAGAACCTTGGATACGATGTTAACGCACTCGGCACTTGCGAATGGGATCTTCACGCATTTATCGCATACGATGCAATACACAGCTCCACGGATATTCCAGCCGATATTGATGTGTTGACAAAGCCAGAACTGTTGGAACAGTTAAAGGGTTACACACTAAGCAACAGCGGCAAGGAAAAGATGGATTATAAGACCTTGCGCACATATTCGGAACCGGTGTTGAAGCGTATTCTCACGGCCATTCGCAGGAACAACAATTTTGTGGATGTCAGTTCGCTGACAGGAGAGCAGATGCCGGAAGACATCGATATTCTGACATATTCCTTTCCTTGTCAGGATCTATCTAATGTGGGCGCTTTTCACGGATACAACAAAGGAATAGATAAGGATTCCGGGAGTCGGTCAAGTCTTCTTTGGCAGGTCGGAAGAATCCTGAAGGAAATGTATGACGAGGGCAAAAAACTTCCGAGGTATCTGCTTATGGAGAATGTCCCCACTTTACTTGCTGAACGGCACCGCAATAATTTTAAAATTTGGATGCAGGATTTGCAGAATCTTGGCTATCTAAATTATTACTATGAGCTGAATGCTTTGTTATTTGGACTGCCGCAAAATAGGCCGAGACTATTGATGATAAGTGTTTATGTCGGTGAAAACGAAGTTCGAAAAAAACAGGTCGAGGACTTCTTCCGTGGGAAGGACAGCAAAAAAATAGTAGAAGAATATCGGCGTTCAAAGTATTACAAACAACAAACAGTATCCGATTTACTTCGAATCAATTACAAAAACAAAAAGTTGTTTGCAGAGGCCGTAGATTGTACCCCTAATGATACAGTATCACGGCAGACGATTTGGAAAGAAAATCCTCAAATTATTTTAGAGGGAGGTTCACTAAATCCCGAAATCAAATTTATCCGAACAATTACAACAAAGCAAGATCGTAACCCCAACTCCGGAAACTTATATTTCGAATCTGGGATTGAAGGAAAAAGTCGTTTTCGCTACCTTACTCCCCGAGAGTGTTTATTATTCATGGGATTTACAGACGAAGATTACCGAAACATCGTAAAATGCAACCCGGAAGTTCATAAAGGAAGCGTTTTATTCCCACGAGATAAGATTATTCGCATGGCTGGCAACAGCATACCGGTAAAATTGCTTGAGGGAGTCTTTTATCAAATTTTGTTGCTTGACAAAAAAATCTAAAGGCATTATGGACGTACACGACAAAAAGACAAGAAGTTACAATATGTCAAGAATCAAGGGGAAGAATACAAAGCCGGAAGAAATAGTCCGCAAGTATCTCTTCTCAAAAGGATTTCGCTATCGCAAAAATGATAAGCGTCTTCCCGGAACGCCGGATATTGTTCTACCAAAATACAAAACAGTAATTTTTGTGAATGGATGTTTCTGGCACGGGCATGAGGGTTGCAAATATTTTGTTTGGCCGAAGAACAATGCAGATTTTTGGAAAAAGAAAATTGAAGATAATATTTCAAGAGACAAGAATGTGATTGAAATGCTGAAAAGGCAAAACTGGTCTGTTATTGTTGTTTGGGAATGTGAACTGAAGAAACAGACTTTGAGTAGAACATTACAAAAAGTCAATGAACTTATTTTGGGGAATCGACCATAAATGCTGTAAGATTATTATACTGCTTATCAATACAGCATCCGTAGTTCAATGGTTCTATGTCTCAATCGTGCATCTGGTGATTCGTGAGTTAAATCTTGTTTCGCCTATTTTGCAATCGTTTAGTTGGCCGGAATAGAAACGATAAACATTATCATTTAAGCGAGGAAGTCTTATGGAAAATTATGAAATTAAATTAGACAGACGTGTACTAAAGCAATTGGGGTCACAATTGTATGGAGATACCCCAAGTGTTATTTCTGAATTAGTTGCCAATAGTTATGATGCCGATGCCCGCAATGTATGGATTACAATTGATACAAAGGGAAATAATGTCGTTGTTGAAGACGATGGAAAAGGAATGACTGCGACAGATATCAATGATTCATTTTTGAACATCGGATATGATAAACGTTCTAATAATGGCTATACTGATTTAGGACGAAAAATTATGGGTCGAAAAGGCATTGGAAAGCTCGCAACATTTTCACTAACAAATATTGTACGAGTTCTTTCTTGTAAAAATGGAAACAAGGCCGGCTGCGAACTTAATTTTAAGGCAATTACTGAGGAAAACGAGCAGCCAGTTGCTATTGATTCTGGTGATATTATATTTGATCCAAACAAATTATCTTCAAATGGATCTGGAACGAGATTGGAACTGGTTGCTGTAAAGAAAAAGATCGTTGTAAGCTACAGATTTATTGTCAGCAAATTATTGCGCACTTTTGATGTGAATGACAAAGACTTTTTGATACATATAAGGAAAGATAATGAAAGTTATCGAACTTTGGTGCGGTCAAAACTTAATTATTTTTCTATAATGGACACAATAATCACCATAGGTGATGAGTACCAGGATAAACTCGATCGTGTAAATAATAATGCCATTCCCCAACGATATAAATCTATATGTACTTATAATGAATATGTCGAATCACAACCCAAAAAGAGCAAACGATTACTTAAAAAATTTCCATATAGCATTGAGTGTGAGGACAAGAGTGGAAATGAAGTATCGATTGATTTTAAAATTAAAGGATGGATTGGTACTGTAAACACTTTGCCGGAGTTGCGGTCAATAGAAGAAGGGCGTAATGAGGATGAAGCAGATGACGATAAGATAACTATCAATGACAACAGAATATCCATATACTCTCGAGGAAAACTGGGGGAATATGATATTCTCTCTAAAATCAAAAATAACCGAAACAGTGAAGCTTATGTTATAGGGGAGCTGTTTGTGGATATTTTTGAACAAGATAATCTTGCCGACATGGCAATTAGTAATAGACGCGGTTACGAGGAAAATGATCCACGATATGTTGAAGTTATTAGAATTGCCAAACGCTTATTGGGATATATTGTTGATCAAAAAGATAAAGTTAGTAAATGTAGAAAAGAAGATAATGATGAAGTTGAAAGTGAGAAAATAAAAAAGAAATTTTGGGAGAATCCGCAAACAAGAGATATTCTAAATCGTCGTCTCAATGAGGATGAAAAGCAGGCTGTGCAAAACGAGAATTTGCAATTTGCAAGAGCAGTAAATGGCGGACAAAATACCAAAAAGATATTTATAAGCCATAAAGAATGTCATAAGTTGTACGGAAATTTTATTGTTGCAGTACTTGAAGAGTATGGGATTGATGTGCAATCGTCTGTAATTTATACGGCAGACAGACGCTTGGGAGTGCCGCAAGGCAAAGATATTTACAACTACTTAAAAGATTGTTTCCGTGAAGACTTAATGGTGATATTTCTATTTAGCAAAGCATTTTATGATTCGAATATTTGTATATCAGAAGCCGGTGCTGCTTGGGCAACAAACCAAAATTGTTTGAACGTTATTATTGATATTGGTTTTGGAGATATTGATCGTCCGAGCAATAATGCCTTAAGTAGCATTGAATTCAAAAATATTCGTTCAGAGCAACAATTAATTTCACTGAGAGATTTTTTTAAGACAATAATTACAGTTGGACTGAATGAGGTGTTTGATGAATCAAAATTGACATCGTCTTTGGATATCGTCCTTAAACGCCCCGAGTACTCTGACGAACATATTAATAACCCAGCCGTTTTTTGCCCGGCTCGTAAGTTTATGCCTTCTCCGGTTTGCAAGAAATGCAAAAATCGAATGTATCTAAAAATAAAAAACGGGAAATTAAAGTATGTATGTTCCAATGTTTCTTGCAATGAAAGCATTGATGTTAAAATAAGCGATTAGGAAGCTGCAATTTTTATAATGGTTGAAGTAGTAGCGGCTCTCATCTGGGAGGGCGAAAAGTTTATGATCTGTCAGCGCCCGGCGCACAAGGCAAGAGGACTTCTTTGGGAGTTTGTCGGCGGCAAGGTGGAGCCCGGCGAAACCAAAGAACAGGCACTCATTCGGGAATGCCGGGAAGAACTTGCCGTCACTCTCTCTGTCGGCGATGCGTTTATGGATGTTGTCCACAAATATCCCGATATCACGGTGCATTTGACGCTGTTCAACGCCACCATTGCCGATGGCGTTCCGCAAAAGCTGGAGCATAACGATATCCGGTGGATCACGCCGAGTGAGATTCCGAACTATGCCTTCTGCCCTGCGGATGAGGAGATATTGAAGAAAATCATTGAGGTCTGCAAATGATGAAAGAACTTATGCATGATCCGATTTTCCTTGCCGGGAAGTCGGAGATTGCGACGAAAGAAGATTTACCCATCGCACAGGACTTGCTCGACACATTGATGGCGCACAAGGAAACCTGTGTCGGTATGGCGGCGAATATGATCGGCGTGAAAAAACGCATCATCGCGTTTCTTGATGAGAGCGGACGAACTCCGGTATACATCGTGATGCTCAATCCCGAAATCATCAAAAAGGATGATGCGTATGACACTGAAGAAGGCTGTCTGTCGCTTCTCGGAGGTCCCCGCAAGTGCAAACGGTATAAAACCATCAAAGTGCAGTATCAGACCGTGGAGATGCAGACAAGGGTGAAAACCTATACCGGCTGGACGGCGCAGATCATTCAGCACGAGGTGGATCATTGTAACGGGGTTTTGATATAGTCTGCAATACGATTGATACTTAATTGCTAACTTTCCCGTTTTCTCTGGACTTCTCGCCGTTTTCATGGTATTGTGTGTGCTTACAAAGGAGGTTCGCACAATGGCACGGATTACGACAAAAAAACATATTGCGTCAAGACAAATGAAAAAACGGAGACTGTATTCCCGGGAACAAACCCGGAGGTGCAGTCTCCGTTTGTGTTACAGGCGAAGGGGTGAAAAGCAATGAATAGAAACTGCAGTCCCTCCGCCATCGGCAGGCGCATTGCCGACCTGCGCCGTGAAGTCGGGCTTACACAAGGAGAGCTGGCGGAAAAAGCGGACATTTCGGTGGTGCATCTCTCCAACATTGAGCTCGGCAAGAAAACGCCGGGGTTGTCCACACTCATCCGCATTGCAGAGGCGCTCGATGTGGCAACTGACTGGATTCTTCGGGCAAACACACCCGGCACATACGCTGTGGCGAACGAGAAAATCGGAGAGCTGCTTGCCGATTGCACGAATGACGAAATGTTGAGCCTTCTTCGCATTCTCGAAGAAGTCAAGAAAGCCATGCGGCACAACTGAATAAGGAACGGCGTTAGCGGGACTGTCAGCCACGCTTTCGCATTTGAATGCAAGCAAAGGGCAATTTTACAAGCAATCATATAAATCGCGCGTGCGACCGTTTTGGAGGCAATGTGGAGCATCAGAAACTGCGCCGCAGGAAACAAAGAAAGCCCCGCCGGAGCGGGGCTATGGATCATAAAATATAATCGCTTACGCAGTCGTACCAATGTACATAAGTCTCACCGTTCACGATCAACCGTTCGTTTTCTGGAAGCATTTCAGTCCAGAGCTTTCCGTATCGCTTATATGCCCAGTCGTTTTTGTTGAATCTGCGCCAAAGAACGGTTCGGCCGTTTTTGTCAAGATACTGTTCCGATGCAACGCCGTCGTTGAAGCACTGAATATCCATGACGCAGATGGTGTCATACGATTTTTCGCCGATTTGAACAGTATACCGTCCGACGATGTCCACAGTTTCTTTGTTTGTGTGCCCAACAATCTCATTTCCGCTTCGTGTCAATAAGCCCTTTGGCATCAGGTTGACTTCATTTCCGCAGTTATCCTCTCCGAAGCCCCAATTGTCGAGGAAGTCGTTTCCGTCGAGAAAGGTATAAAGCTTGCGCACTCCGTTTTCCACATGGCTTTCGGCAAGATAGCGGCAATGCGTGTCGGTGAGCTGCGCCACAAAACGGCGTTCCATCTGATCGATACAGCCGGTACGGTAATAGTCCTCAGCACCGTATTGCATCGCCGAAATTTCAACACCTTCAATTCCGTGTACTTCCGCTTTGCCGATTACCTTCATTTCGGTATATTCCGTGCGCTTTCGTGAGGGCATATCGAACAGTCCCCAAGTCAGCATTTCTCCGAGCCGCGGAACCATGAGCCACCCTTGAAGTTCCTCCCAGCGGACAGAAAAGGGAGCAAGCTTGGATGGTTCAATTTTATAATCGGGTAAATATTCGGGCAATTTTTTCATAATGATTTCTCCTTTTGATTTATCTTTGGGCGGACAAGGATAATGCTGTCTGAATTTTTCCTTTGCATAATGCAGGCGACTTTTCACCGTGCCGACCGGGATTTCAAGTTGTCGGGCAATATCCTCCTGCGACAGATTTTTGAAGAAAAACAGATATAAAATTTGTTTTTCCTTACTGCCGAGAGCTTCAATGGTATCTATCACAATGCTGTGTTCCGTAATACCGAGCCGTCCGACCGCCAAAGCCGATTCGGACAGTGAATCCAAAGAAATATTCAGGTTGGCCGCTTTCAGTCGGTAATAGTCCATGCACTTGTGCTTGGCAATGCCGATCAGCCATGCCTTGAAGGCGGCAGGATTGCTCAGCGTGTCAAATTTCAGCGTGGCGGTAAGGCATACATCCTGAATCATATCTTCCGCATCGTGCCTGTTCCCGATTTTGAAGTTTACATAGCGCTGAAGCGGGATCAGATTCTCGTGCAATAGGTTTTCAAATTCATCCACATTATCACCTCCTTGCAGATGGTCTTGAAATCGATTTCACATATATAGTCGGAGCAAACCATCAAAAGGTTCAAATCACAAAAAAATTATAACATAAAAAGTCCGGCGAGGCAAGCCATCAGAATCTGCGCCGCAGGAAACAAAGAAAAAAACATAGCGAAACAAAAAGTTCTGAAAACCTATTGACAACGCGTCTTTGTCATGATATAATAACAGAACAATGAGTTCTGAAATTGTTTGAGGTGTACTTATGAGAGTCATGAGTGAAGAAAAACTGCAAAAGCTCGCGGAGTTTATCAAGCAATATGCGCGGGACAACAACGGGGAGTCCCCGAGCCTCGCGGATATCATGGAATATATGGGCATGGTCAAGTCGACAGCATATCGGCATATCTTAGAGCTTGAAAAGCGCGGCATCGTTTCCTATTCGGGGAAAAATACGTTGGAAACACCCTTGCAGAAGAAAATGCACGTGATGTCCCGCCGCATTCCCGTGGTCGGAATGATCGTGTGCGGCACGCCCGACGAGCAGGAGGAGCATATCTCAAGATACCTTGCCGTTCCGGAGGAATGGCTCGACGGTGAATGCTTTCTGCTGGAAGCATACGGCGATTCCATGGTGGACATCGGCGTTCATGCGGGCGACCTTGTGCTGGTCAAGAAAACAAACGTCGCAACCGACGGGCAGGTGGTCGTTGCGCTTACGGAAGAAGGAAACACACTCAAGCGCCTGCATTACGAGAACGGCAAGCCCGTGCTGTATGCCGAAAACAGCAGCTACACCGAAAAACAGCGCGTCATTCACCCGAAAGAGCTGACGATTCAGGGCGTGGCGCTGAAGGTTATCAAAGATATCGTCTGATGCACTACATAGAAGCGAAAACAATCCTGTCCGCGAAAAACGAACAACTGCGCTTGACCGAAAGGAAAAAACTATGACGCTTGAAGAACTGAAAATCCGTCAGCTGACAAATCAATATCTGCTCGCGCCTGCGGACAAGCTGACAGTGATGCGCGACCTTTGCGGAGTGCAGGCGCAGTTTATGACGAACGCTTTGCACTCACTGAAAATCCGTACAAACGACTATGACGAGCAGACCGTCGCCGAGGGGCTTGTGAAAAACTGGTCTGTGCGCGGCACGGTTCACGTGTTTGCCGAAAGCGACCTGCCGCTGTTTATCCGGTGCAATAACGGGGCGGATTATCGCAAAAACGAATGGCAGGGATATTCCTATATGAAAAATCAGCGCCCGTGCTGGGCGTTGACGCCCGAACGGCAGAAATATCTTGCGGATATCATCATCTCGGCGGTTTCGGAAAGGGCATACACGCGCGACGAGCTGAAGGAGCTTTGCCGTGCAAACGGGATGACAAAATTCGAAGAGGATTGTATGTTCGAGTCATGGGGCGGCGGTATACGCGAGCTTTGCGTGCGCGGCTTTATGAACTACACCGTGCAGGAGAAAAAGCAGTATATCGCCTCGCCCGAGTTTTCTCCGATTCCCGAGGAAGAAGCAAAATTTGAGA
>ULTO01006641.1_pt1 | contig 31344 bp, 28 predicted proteins | sample 1957601 | NCBI WGS metagenome assembly ULTO01 (sample SAMEA4835734, study PRJEB28245) | human gut metagenome | biome: gut microbiome; material: fecal sample | place: Denmark | collected 2008 | reverse complement strand
ATCATATGGAATAGCTTGAATTAATCAGCGTTTCCCTAGAAATTTTTCCTGGTTTACTTCTTGTAAAAGAGAAAAGTCAGAAACAGATTGAAAGCTCAGATTGAGGGTGTGAATATGACTATATTAATATTAGGTATTGTTATATGCATCTTTTTGATAGTGTACTTTTATATATGTAATCTTAAGGCTTCAGTTTTTCCGAGAATGGGCTTTATTAATGATGAGGTTCCGATAGGGAGAATTAAACTGGAAAAACATTTTTCTTTTGATTACTTTGGCGGTCAAAAAAATGAAGAAAGATAAGTTTGATGAATTGTGGGATCATGTCGTATTATCAATTTTTGATGATATGAATGTTGACGGAACGCTCACTTTAAAAAGAAATGCAAAAAAAAGAGTATATAGCCAATACCAAAAAGAGAAAACTTTTGTTAAAACAAACTATATGATTGCTGCGGATACGCATTTGGATAGACATAAAATAGCCTCCTGTGTGCTCTATGCAATCATGAAAGTTTATCCTGTGCAAATTAGTATGAGTGCTATATGGAAAAAGCACAAGGAAAAAGGAAAATTTAATAGAGAGTATCAATTGTTAAATGAATATTTGTCTTTGTATACTGCGTTTTCAATTATTGAGAGTTTTAGGCAGTATGGCATTAGTCATCAAGATGAGGAATATCCGACAAAAGGATTTGTGAGAAATAGGATTAGTATGCCGGATACAAGTAATGGGCAAGATTATTTATATAATACTTGTTTGGATTTATTTTTTTCAAAACAAAGACATAAAATTAATGTATTGACCTTGTCGAATGTGTTTTTTCTTTTAGAAATAATACAGTTAAGTGAAACAAAGGTGTAGGGAATTTCTGCACCTTTGTTTTTTGGGTAAATGGTGCCAAAACGGTGTCGTAAGAATAAATTGTTATGAAATATGGCAGTTTATTATGTTCTGGCCTATATGGTTTCTCAGGTTTGAATGTGCTACAATGAATTATCTAAAAACGATGTCATTTGATGGTTATGATGGAAGGAGACGAATGTGTTTCATATTATAGATGAACATTTTTTTGTGCCATTGGCATCTCCCAATAAGTTGGTATATTGGGAATGTATTTGTAAGTTATTTTCCGTCATGGATCATCAGCTTTCATTTGGTGTGGAAAGAGATGTTCTGATAGAGGAATTACAATACTATTTTGAAGCATCACAGGCAGCTGAACTTGAAGGGGAAGATGTAGAAGGAAAGTCTGCAAGAGACAAAGCAAACTGGATGCTTCGTAAACTGGAAAATTATGGATGGATTGATATTGAAACAGATAAAAGTTATGTGCAAAGAGTTAATTTTAAGGAATATGCAGTCAAGGTAATCAGGATGCTTCTTGAGATTGCAGAGGGAAAACAGATTGAATATCAGGGGTATATCTATACAATATATAGTCTGGTTCGAAGTGCGACGGATAATCCGGGCGTTGTCCTTTTGTCAATAGTTGAAAATACGGATATGCTGATTACCGGTCTTAAAAACTTGAGTTCCAGTATTAAGCATTATATAGATGAATTGACCAGATATAAAACACCTGCTGAGATTATGGATGTGCTCTTTAATGATTATATTGAGAATATAGTGGATAAGGCTTATCATCGTTTACTTACCTCGGACAATGTCTCAAAGTTTCGCCCGGAGATTATAGAAAGATTGGAAAGTAAAAGTCGGAGTAAGTCTTATGTGGATAAAGCGAGTGAAGAACTGGCGGGCATTCGGGAAATTTCAAAGGATGAGGCGGAGGAACTGGTCTATCATTACATTCATCAGGTAATAGATGCCTTTCAGAATATGGATGAGATTTTGTCAGAGATTAATCGCAAGCATACGCAGTATCAAAGGGCAGCAATTAACCGGGCAAAGTTTTATCTGATAGGTGGGGAAGATGTCAGAGGACAAATCAAGGAAATCCTATCGGGGATGAACGAAGAAATCAATCGGGATGATATGGATTTAAATGGGATTTATCGGATTGGCTTCATGGATGAATTAATCCGAATTTATAATTCTGCCGTATTGGATGAAAAGTCTCTATATACGCCGCTTGAAGGGAAGAGAGCATTTGAACCTGAAATGCTTCTGGATGAAGAACCGGATAAGGAACTTCGAAATGAAAAAATGAGACGGATGCTGGAAAAAATGGCAAGAGTTTTAAATCCAGACAAGATAAATAATTATGTGGAAAAACAGCTTGGCAGTAGAAAGGAAATGTCAGCTTCAGAGCTTCCATTGGAAAACACAGATGATTTTGTCAAGATGATCTACATCAGGCTTTATGGACAGAGAAAAAATATGAAGTATAGGATTGCCATAAAAGAGATGATAAAAAAAGATGGCTATCAATTTACTGATTTTACAATAAACAGGAAGGAGCATTGATCGAAATGGATATTCTAGACGGGATGCTGCAACGGGATAAGGACGATTTTTCAAGAATCTGCAACCGATTGTTAAGCTCTTGCTTTCTTTGTAAGAGAAATACGACAACTAAGTCAGATTACTATTTTGTGATGAAATACAAAGAAAAATTTTCGGAATGTTTTGCTATTTTGGGATATCGTCTGGAAATCAATGAGGAGTATGGTGTCATTCAGCTGACAAATCCGCAGAATTATAATCGCTATAATATGAAACTGTTTGAATCCATTCTTTTGCTCATTCTTCGAATCCTTTATGACGAAAAGAGAAGAGAACTTTCAATTTCGGATGAAGTGATTGTAAATGTGGGAGATATTCATGAAAAATTTTTAAGCCTGAAGATCAGGGATAAGATGATTGATAAAACAACTTTTCGCAATGCAATTAGAACATTAAAAAGATTTCAGATTATTGAAACTCTTGATACTGATCAGACAGATGAAGAAGCACGCATCATTATATTTGATGCAATCCTGATGGCCGTTCGGGTGGAAGATATCAAGACCGCTTATGAGAAATTGGAAATATACAGAAAAGGGGGAAAAAGCAGTGAAGAAGCTGATGAGAGTGAAACTGATTAACTGGCATCGTTTTACAAATACAACGATAGAATTTGAAAAATCTGCTTTGATATCCGGAGAAAACGGCGCAGGAAAATCTACCCTTTTAGATGCTATCCAGTTTGTAGTAATCTGTTCTACAAATTATTTCAATAAAGCGGCGCACGAGAATGGAAAGAGAAAACTGACAGGATATATTCGTTGTAAAACGGGACGGGAAAACAGACCGTATGAACGTGCCGGTGAAATCAGTGCACATATTGCGTTGGAATTCTACGAAGAAAAAAGAGATAAGTATTTTGTGGTTGGTGCAGTGGTCGATTCTGCTTCTGAAGGACAGGAAAAAACGGCAAGGTATCTGATGGATGGCATTCATCTCGAGGATTCTCTCTTTTTTCAAGGAAAAACACCGAAGTCAATCAATCAGTTTAGAACAACGAATGCTAAGAAGATTAAGCAATGGTGTACGACAGATAAAGAGGCCAGGTCTATGATGAAAAACAGGTTTGGACGAATTGAGGATAAGTTTTTCAGACTGATTCCCAAAGCGTTGGCTTTCAGACCAATCGACGATATCAAGGATTTTGTTTATTCATATGTATTAGATGAAAAAGAAGTGAACATTGATGTGTTGCGCGAAAATGTACGTACATATCAGGATTTGCAACGCACATTGGAGAATGTAAAAATCCGTATTGGAAGATTGGAAAAAATCAATGCAACGCATGATCAGGCAGTGGATGGTATGCGAAAGGACAGCCAGTACGAATATTATCTTGCCAGAGTGGAATCTGATCTGATTGGCGAAGAGATAAATAGAAAACAAAAGGAAATACAGTCTGATACTTTCAGATTGGAAGAGCAGAACAGTCAGATTGGTCTGGTAAGATCAGAGCAGACGGAAAAGCAACGGATCAGGGATGATTTGAGGGCTGAGCTTGCAACAGATAAGGATTTTCTGGCAAAGGATGAACAGGAAAGAAAGCTGCAATCATTGGTACATCAAAAAGAAGAAATGCAGGCAGAACGCAAAATACTCCAAAGCAGCATGGATAAGGCAAAGGAGCAGTTAAAGAAACTGTTGGAAGTCAGAGACGTAGATGATTCTGTAAAAATATATTACGAGTATCTTTGCAGGCAAGATAAAGAGATCAGTCTTTCAGATATGAAGGATATGCTTCTACATGTGATTGCCTATAAAAATGATATGCGTGATAAGATATTCAAAAAGAGGGCTGAAGTATCTGCTGAGGAAGCAAGGATCAGCAGCCAGAAGCAGGAACTGGACAGAAAAATAGAACAATTGATGAAGAAAAAGAGGTCCTATGCAGAAGATGTTGAACGTGTCAGAACGGCTATAAAAGAGGAGTTTCAGCGCATTGGAAGGACCCCGGAGCCACGCATTTTATGTGAGATGTTAGAAATTACAGATGATTCCTGGAGAAATGCAGTAGAGGGTTATTTGAATACACAGAGATTTTACATTTTGGTGGAACCGGAGAATTTTGACATTGCGCTGGGAATATATGACAGACTTCGGAAAGAGAAAAAGGCATATGGGGTTGGACTCATTAATACGCAGAATCTGGATCAGTATGATTCAGCACCGGAGGGCTCTCTGGCTGCAGTTGTAATTTCAAAAAATAAATATGCAAAGCGCTATATCAATATGATTTTGGGAAAAGTGCATATGTGCACACATTACCGGGATTTAAAAAATCATAAAACCTCTATTACAAAAGAGTGTATGAAGTATCAGAATAATGTGGCCAGCGCTATAAAGCCGGCTATTTTTGAAACCCCATATATCGGTCAGGACGCACTGAAGGTGCAGTTAGAACAGGCCAGAGAAAGCCGGGAGGAGATAAAAAAACAATTGGACCGGCTTCACGATAAATTGGAACAGTTGGAATTTGTTCTGAATCCTTTGGAAACAGAGGCTGATACAGATATTAAGTATAGATTGGATGTCATTGGTAATTTGCGTTATGTTGATCTGGAAATCAATAAATGCAAAGAAAATATTGCTACTTTGGAGAAGAACTCTAATATGATTATGAAACAGTTACAACTTTCAGAATTAGAAAAAATATTGGAAGAGCTGGCTGTTAAATTAGATTCTTTGAACAGAGCAGCAGGCAAAACGGAAGAAAGAATCAGTCTGACAAAGGAGCAGGTGGCAAATGGGCAGATAGCTCATGCCCAAAAAGCAGTTTTTTATGAGGAATTAGGAATGAAAGCCGGAGATTCTCTGCCTGTTTGGAAGCAGGAATATGAGAAACAGACGGAGGATAAGTCTTTCTCGCAGTTTCGGGATAATTATTTGAGACGGAGAAAAGCGAATCAGACGATTGTGGATAAGGCTGTGGAGTCCATGAAGGAATCAATGGGCGAATATAAAACAGCCCATGATTTCGGGGCGCCGGCTACGATGGAAGGTTATCCGGATTTTGAGGCAGAATACTTGAAGCTTAAGAATTCGGAACTTCTGCAGTATGAAGGAAAAGTAGATGCTGCCAGACAGGCAGCAGAGGAAGAGTTCAGAGAACAGTTTTTGTCTAAACTGCAGGAAAATATGAAGATTGCGCAGGCAGAGTTTAAAGAACTGAATAAGGCGCTTGATGATATTGTGTTTAGCAATGAAAAGTATGAGTTCTTATATATGCCAAGTAAAAGATATAGACAATATTATGAGATGATTATGGATGATTTTAATGCTATGCAGGGAGAATCCATTTTCAGTGGGCTGTTCCATGAAAATCACAAAGCAGTCATTGAAGAATTGTTTGAACGGTTGGCGCTGGATAATGAGAATAATGCGAAGGCTTTAGACGAATTTACGGACTATCGAACCTATATGGATTATGATATCCGTATCATTCATAGTGACGGAAATTATTCGTTGTATTCCAAGGTATGTGAGGAGAAGAGCGGCGGCGAGACGCAGACGCCATTTTATGTTACGGTGGCTGCATCTTTTGTTCAGCTTTATAAAAATAATATCGGTGGAGAAGCAATAGGTCTTGTGCTTTTTGATGAGGCTTTTAACAACATGGATGACGAAAGGATCGGTGGCGTTTTGGAATTTCTAAGAAGACTGCCATTACAGATTTTGATTGCAGCTCCCCCTGATAAAATACAGTATATCAGTCCATTTGTTGAAGAAACGTTATTGGTAATGACGGACGAAAAGGTAAGCTTTGTAGAGAGGTATATCAATGGTGCAGTATGATCGTAAGGTATTAAATCATCTGTTAGATACATATGAGAATAGTTTGTTGTCCACAGGGGAGAATAAGCGGACGATACAGATAGAATTTCGTTTTACGAAAACAGCAATACCATCTTATTATGATGAGAGTTCTGACGAATATGAAAGCATTCATGTTTTGATGAAGTTATTGGAAAGCAGAAAACTGATTCGTATTATCTGGAAAGATAACAAGCAGGATTATCTGATTCAGAAAGTCAGACTGATGACAGATCACATAGAAGAGGCTTATCGATATGCGGGGCGTAAACCAAAGCGAGGATTGGAAGAAGAAAATATTACTTTGCTTCAGGAATATTTGGATGTGGAAGCACCCATTACAACGGCTTTTGTCAGGTATCTTTTGGAACGGTTACGAAACCATCAGTCAGTCAAAGAGTATATTGTGTTGGAGAATCTGAAGGAAACAGAGAAGTTCCTTCAGGCATGTGTACTTGTGGAGAAAAATAGAAAGCCATGCTATATAAGAGAATTTTCTATCAGGTATTTTTGTGATTCTAAGTATTTTGAGCAGATAGAAAATCGTATTGCTAAAGTATTTCGGCAATTTTCAGAGGAATATGTGGAAATGGATACTATGGAACTGTTAGCGGAATATGGTATTTATAGAACTCCAAACTATGTGTATTTTAAGGGAGAGGCCAGAATATTAATTGGTAAAGAAATAGTAGACTTATCCCCATTAAAACAGGGGATGGGTATTTCAGGAGAAGATCTTTCGAGTATTCGATTTTCAGATCTGAGCAGGATAAAAAAAGTGATTACCATTGAAAATCTTACTTCCTTTTTCAGATATTGGAAAGAAGATAGTTTTTTTATATATCTTGGGGGATATCATAACAGGATTCGAAGAACCTTATTAAAAATGGTTTATGAGATAATTCCGAATGCCGAGTACTATCATTTTGGAGATATTGATGCGGGAGGATTTTCCATTCTGTTGGATTTGCGAGAAAAGACGGGGATTCCATTTATGAGTTATCACATGGATTTGGATACGTTGAAACAATATAGACAATATGGAAAAAGTTTGACTGAGTCAGATCGAAAAAGATTGAAGAAAATAGGCAAAGAGAAAGAATTTTGTGAAGTAATTGAATTTATGTTGAAAGAAAATGTAAAGCTGGAGCAGGAATGCATTATTTAAATGGAGACTGGCTATGAATCTGACTAATTTTTTAAAACAGACAGATACCCTGACATTGTATAGGGATGCGTATCCACTGTTGTAAATCTTCTGCAGGATAGCATGAGTTTTGTTTCCCGAAATACAAAGAAGGCATGGAGAAAAATGGGTAACAGCAGAATCGAAATGCCGGATTATCCGGATACGACCGTGCGGCAGCGGTTTTAAGAAAATCTTGGATTCGTATGAATTTCAGGAACATTATACGGAAGAAATGAAACCGGAGTTTAGGTCGAGTAATAGTGAGTTTTGGCTGATACTAAGAAATTTAAATTATAATTTTAATAATATCGGCAATGATTTATCGGCACAAATTGCCGACAATAAAATGCCGATAAAAAATGCCGATAAAAGAGTGCCAATAAAGACGGGACAGCAGTTAGAGAAGATACTTCAATACCTATCGGAACAAGAGGAATGTTCTTGCAGAGATATTTGTGTTCTTTTAGATGTAAAAGAACGTAGAGCAAGGCAATTGCTTCAAATATTGCAGGAGCAAGGCAAAATAGAGATTATTAGTGCAAATAGGACAAGGAGATATAGGTTGATAAAGGGATAAGAATAAAAATCCCAAACAGTGTTTCGGAAATTAAAAAAGTGAAACAGCGTTTAGCTTTTTGATGAGGGGATAAATAATATGTTTACTGGATATTTAATGCTTCCGTGATAACACCATGATAACAAAAAATCCGAAAACCTCAGATACAAGGTGCATATCAAAGAAAAAAACACCAAAAAAGCCCTGGAAATCGCACAAAATTACCCTGATTTTTTCCGCCGAAAACCGTGAGGGTGGACATACTGTAGGTTCTGGCAGAGTAGCTACTATCATCGAGTAATCTTTGATAGTGTCTCTAAAAAGCTGGATTTTATGGGGACTGTCGGGAATGATATGCCCCTTTGTGAAATTATGCAACGATAAAAAAGTTGAAAGCAGTTGCAAAAATGCTATAATACCTGTAGGCGCTTATGGCAGTAATAATTGAAGTGTCGGTCTTTGTATCAATGAAAGAAGTACCGGAAAGGAAAAGATGCCGCTTGCTATATAGTGGTATTTTATATAAGACATGGATGCAAGAGAAATATTAAAAGTATATTTTGGATATGATTCGTTTAAACCCGGGCAGGAAGGAATCATTGATGCTATCCTTGAGGGAAAAGATGTGTTGGCAATCATGCCGACCGGAGCGGGCAAGTCTATTTGCTATCAAGTACCGGCGATGCTTTTGCCGGGAATGGTAATTGTTATATCGCCGCTCATATCCTTAATGCAGGATCAGGTAAAGGCGTTAAATGAAGCTGGGATTCATGCCGGGTATATCAATTCGTCCCTGACGGACGCTCAGATATCAAGGGTATATGCAAAAGCATTGGGGGGAGCATATAAGCTTCTGTATGTGGCGCCGGAGCGCCTTGAAAGTTATGAATTTGTGGATTTTGCAGGCAAGATAGAGATTTCCATGATAACTGTTGATGAAGCGCATTGTATATCCCAGTGGGGACAGGATTTCAGACCAAGTTATCTGAAAATAGTAGAATTTATAGATAATTTGCCAAAGAGACCTGTTGTAAGTGCATTTACTGCGACTGCTACGGAAGAAGTGAAAAACGATATTTCCTGTGTGCTTAAGTTACGGAATGCAAAGGTGGTTGTTACCGGGTTTAATCGTGAGAATCTATATTTGGATGTGGAGTCAATTAAGAAGAAGGATGATTATGTACTGGAATATGTGAAAAAGCACTCGGATGATAGCGGTATCATATATTGTGCAACGAGAAAGAATGTGGACGCATTGTACGAGCTGCTTTCCGATGCGGGGGTGCCTGTAACAAGATATCATGCCGGAATGAATAATGCAGACAGGAAAGAAAGTCAGGATGATTTCATATATGACAGATTACCGGTAATTGTTGCTACGAACGCATTTGGAATGGGTATCGATAAATCAAACGTAAGATATGTGATTCATTACAATATGCCTCAGAGCATGGAGAATTATTATCAGGAGGCCGGGCGTGCAGGAAGGGACGGCGAGCCGTCACAGTGTATTCTGTTGTTTTCGCCACAAGATATTATGATAAATAAGTTCCTGCTTGACCGTAAAGACTTTACTGATATTCCCTATGAAGATATTGAACTTATCAGGCAGCGTGACGCAAGAAGACTTCAGGTCATGGAAGGCTATTGCAGAACTTCAGGATGTCTGCGAAATTATATTCTTGAATATTTTGGAGAGAAACAAGAAAAGCCATGTGACAATTGCGGAAATTGTTACCGGGAGTTTACGGAAATTGATATGACCGAGGATGCAAAGCAGATTATCAACTGTGTTTATGAGACCAAAGGAAGATATGGCTTGAATATCGTCATTGGGACAGTTCTTGGCGCTAACAGAGCAAGACTGAAAGAGCTCCGTACGACGGATTATAAAACATATGGGGTTCTTAAGAATCGTTCCGAATCCGAACTCCGACTGCTTATCAGTCAATTGCTTTTGGATGGGTATCTATATCAAACGGCTGATAAATACAGTGTGATACGCATGGGTAACGTAGAGCCGCTTAAGAATCCGAATACGCATGTTCTCGTTCGAACATGTAAAGACAAGGAGCCTGAACGTCAGACGGCAAGACGGAGTAAGAAAAGCACGGACATTCTTACAAAAGCCGGATATGAACTGTTTGAGGTTCTTCGGAAACTTCGGCTTACGATTGCCAGAGAGGAAGGCATGCCGCCATATATCATCTTTAGTGATAAGACACTTATAGATATGAGCGCTAAAGCGCCTCGTGACAGAGTAGCTATGCTAAGTGTATCCGGTGTAGGTAAGGCAAAGCAAGATAAATATGGCGACAGGTTTATTGAGGCGATAACTGCATTTTTGGATGATAATCCGAATTCGATTACAAGCATAGAAGATTATGGAGATGTTTCAGAAGAAGGGATAAGCTCAAGGAAAAGAGGGAAAAAGCTAAAAAGGCCATTCTATCTTAACTGGGAGGATGGCGACAAGTTTGAATACAAAGAGCTTTATTTGTTGTCTGAAATTAAGGATGAGTTGAACAGAATTACATCTGTGGATAATGTAAAACATATATTTGGGACAGACATTTTCAAGCTGCTGACATCAATGGGATATGTTGAAGAACGGCAGATTGACGGCCGGTTCGTTCAGATACAGACAGAATTGGGGATTTCTAAAGGAATTGTTGCCATTGAAAAGATAAGCAAGATAGGGAATACATACACGATTCTGATGTATCCGTCGTTAGTTCAGAAAGAGATTGTGGAGCATTATATTGAAATCAGAGATCAGGTAGAATCTGATGAAGATAATGGAGCAGATGATATCGAAGAGATATCTTTTGACAGAGTGGTGTATAACCGCAAAATGAATAGACCTGACGGAGCAGGGGCGTCATGGACAGATGAAGAAGATAAGCGGCTTGACGAAGAGTATAATTCCGGCATGAAAATTTCTGAGATAGCCAAGGCGCATGACCGCACGAATGGAGCGATACGTGCCAGACTGAAAAAACACGGACTTGTTGAATGAGGGCTATGAATCTGACTAATTTTTTAAAACAGACAGATGTCCTGACATCGTATAAGGATGCGTACCCGAGAAGAAGTGCATTTCGGGAAGAAATGAGGGAGTATGGCTGGATCGGTACTAAGAGAAAATAAGTATGTATCAGAACTGGAAAAAAGAATCCGCTGTCTGGAAAAGGAAAATCAATATTTGAAACATCTGTTGACGGATGCAGGAATTCCCTATTCTGAAAAAGAGACAGACGACATCGCTCACGAATATGATCCGGATCAGGGGTCGAGAATTATACCAAGAGATATTACGGAAACAGATGCAAAAGTGTTCTTTAGTATGTTTTGGGGGCGTACGGATGTATACAGTAAGCGCACCATAAAGAAATCTACAGGGGAAGTAAATTATTATACACAGTGCCATAACTTTTGGAAAAACGGCTGCCCGAGAATTAGTGGGAGCAAGATAAAATGTCGGGATTGTCAGAAACAGGCATATAAAGAGTTAAAGAAAGAGCAGATTATTGACCATTTAAGAGGAAATTCAGAGGATGCCACAGACGTTATAGGTATTTTTCCGCTTTTAACAGATGACACCTGCAGATTTATAGTCTTTGATTTTGATAATCATGAAAAAGGGGCAGAAAAAAATGATTTTGCCAATATTGACGATTCGTGGAGAGATGAAGTAGACAGTCTGAGAAAAATATGTGATATTAACGGAATTGATGCACTGGTAGAGCGCTCCCGTTCCGGGAGAGGCGCACACTTGTGGATATTTTTCCAAAAACCGATAGAAGCCGGGCTTGCGAGAAAATTTGGCAATGCGTTGTTAAATAAAGGGGCAGAATCTGTGAATTTAAGGTCGTTTCGTTTTTATGACCGTATGCTGCCAATGCAGGATCATCTTCCGGAAGGCGGAGTGGGTAATCTGATTGCACTGCCATTACAGGGACAGGCGTTAAAAGAGGGGAACAGCGCGTTTATAGATGAATGCTGGAATGCATATCCTGACCAGTGGGAAGTGTTGTTAAGTAAGAAAAAACTTTCAAAAGAGTTTATTGAAAATAAGATAAAAGAATGGTCTGGGGGAAGTCTTGATATTGCCGCGGACTGTAGAGATATTTTTGAGAACGATAGCGAAAAGCCGTGGGACAAAATAAAGCATTTTCAAAAGGAAGATGTGGACGGAATCATGATGATAACATTGTCAGACGGCGTGTATGTGAATACGGTAAATTTACAGCCGAGAATACAGAATCAAATCAGAAGGATGGCGGCATTTTCTAATCCTGCCTTTTATAAAAACCAGATTATGGGGCTGTCTAATTTTGATAATTACAAATATATTTATCTTGGAAGTGATGAAGGCGGTTTCATCAAGGTTCCGAGAGGCATCCTGGAAAATATAAGGGAGGAGTGCCAAAAAGCCGGTATTGCATATGAAATAGATGATAAGCGGAGTGAGGGGCATCCGATTCATGTGGAATTTACAGGAGAATTGAAAGAATCACAGATACCCGCTGTAGAAAAACTTCTGCAAAATGATAATGGGATTTTGAATGCAGCCACAGCATTTGGAAAAACGGTTGTATGCTGTAATGTAATAGCGGAAAGAAAGGTAAGCACATTGATTCTTCTTCAGTCATCGGCACTGATGGAACAATGGAAGGAGGCGCTTACAAAGTTTTTACATATTGAGGAGGAATTGCCGGAATACGAGACGCTTACGGGCCGTAAAAAGAGACGAAAAAGTGTTATTGGGAAATTACAGGGAGCCCACGATTCCACTACGGGAATTATTGATATTGCAATGGCTGGCTCAGTCTGCAGGAATGGGGAATACCACAGACGGTTAAAGGAGTATGGGCTGATATTGGTGGATGAGTGCCATCATGCCGCTTCAGATACAATAGTGGATATTTTACAGGAGGCGAATGCAAAATATGTATATGGGGTAACGGCTACGCCGTTTAGGGGAGATGGCCTTGAAAAAATAAATTACATGCTCCTCGGACCCATTCGTTATAGGTACACTTCAAAGGACAGGGCAAAGGAGCAGGGGATAGAACATCTTGTTTATCCGCGGTTTACAAGAGCAGTTGCTCCGAGATTTTCACAGGATAAAATGCATCCCAATGAGGCATATGAAATTATCCGCAATAATGAAGACAGAGACGACTTGATCATAAGAGATGTAAAACAATGCGTGGAGAATGGAAGAACCCCGGTGGTTCTTTCCAAATATGTGGAACATTCACAGCGGCTGTATCAGCGTCTGATCAATTGTGCGGACAGAGTTTTTTTGTTGTTCGGTGCCAATTCAAAGAAAGAACATAGAGAAATTTTAAAACAAATGAATCAGGTTACGCCCAATGAGAGCATGATCCTTGTTGCAACGGGAAAGCTGATAGGAGAAGGCTTTGATTATCCGAGGCTGGATACGCTTATCATGGCAACACCCGTGGCCTGGAAGGGAGTAGTGGAGCAGTATGCCGGACGGTTAAACAGGGATTATGACGGAAAGAAAAGTGTGATCATATATGATTATGTGGACAGTCATATATCCATGTTTGACAGAATGTACCACAAAAGGCTTAAGGCGTACAAACAGATCGGATACGATATTTTTTCCGGAACTGGTGCACAGAAACAAACGACAAACGCTATTTTTGACATAGATACTTATGCAGATATCTATCTGAATGATTTGCTTACTGCCGAGAAAGAAATTATTATTTCAAGTCCGGCAATTAGTGGACAAAAAGTATATGATATGATTCATTTACTAAAGGAAAAGCAAGAGGCAGGAATTAAAATTGTTATCGTTACATGTAAACCGGACAGTTATGGATATGGAGACAGTGCATACTGGTTGGAGTTACAGGAACGGATGAGAAAGGCAGGATTCGAGATGAATCTTGTAGAGGATTACTGCGAGCATTATTGCATTATAGACCATCAGATCGTTTGGTACGGAAGTATGAATTTCCTGGGGAAAGAAGATGCAGAAGATAATCTGATGCGTATTTCAGACAGAAAGATTGCAAACGAACTGCTTGAAATGACATTTGGAAGTGAAAGGTATCAGGGGGAGACAATGTAAAATAAATTTAAGCTATAAAGTCTGGATTTTTGTCGCCTTTTTGCGACAGGATGGCAATATGTCAGCAAATATGCTGTCTGTATTGGTAGGAATTACCGGAAGACAAGTACAGCGTATTTTGTCGAAATTAAAGGCGGAAGAAAAGATAAATTAAAAGAAGATAAAGTAATCCGTCCGGGAAATAAATGGAATCCCCATGTTATGAAAGAGCAGAGTTTTTTGTAGAGCAGATGAATAATGTGAGAAGTTCGGCAGAGAAAATCGTATTAAAAGAGTTGATATATATGTGTAGTGTGGGTGCGGAGCGTAATGCTCCGCATTCTTAAATTCTTGGTGCAGAATAACTTCTGTTATGATATATTCATTTTGAACTAAGAGAAAATTTTGAATTTTTTTGATAGTTAATCGGATGAGACAATACTGTCCCATTAATAAAATAGGGCATTGCTCGCTTTGTGTCCTATACAAATTGAACGGGATACGGTACGTTGTTCTTGGAAGGAGGTAACAATGAATCAAGTAAAAATAGGAGAGTTCCTAAGAGAATTCCGAAGAGAAAAAGGGCTTACGCAGGAACAACTTGCTGAGCAGTTCAACATATCCCGAAGGTCTGTATCGAGATGGGAAACAGGCAGCAATCTTCCGGATTTGGATATTCTTATCGAAATGGCAGATTATTATGGAGTTGAACTAAAAGAGATATTGAATGGCAAAAGGAAAAGCGAGAAAATGAATGAGGAATTAAAAGAAACGGTATTAAAAGTTGCTGAATTCAGTAACGAAGATAAGCGGAAATTAACCGAAAGAATGAATAAACTTTTTATTGCCGGACTTGTAGCATCCGTGATTTTTATAATATTGTTTTTTACGGATAATGCGGATAATCTTATTGGCGGACTGAGTTTGGGAATAACATTTGGGATGATGATTGTCGGTGTTATAATAACAAGTAAAAATGTAACTAAAATTAGAAAAATGAAAATGCGAATTGTCAAAAAAATGAATGGAAGAGTTGAATAGCTATATGAAAAAACAAATGTTAATTAAAGTCTTACTGATTGTTGCGTGGATATTATGTTTAATTAGTCTTGCTGTTCATAATGACATAGCATTGATTAGTGCAGCTATACTAATGGCTGTATGTATAATAATGAGTTTTGCAAAGAAGCAATAACTTTCAGTTTGGTAAAGAGATGCATTCCGGTGCCAAAACGGTGCCAAGAAATTATGCAAATAAAAAAAGATGGCTAACACTAAAGAAAATATGCTGGTTTTAGTCATAAAAAGTATAGAAAATACATCGAAAAACGTTATTCATATAGCGTGAGGGCGGCAGGACTGTTGGGTCTAATCGTGTGGCTGCTATCATCGAGTAATTTGTGATTATTGAGCCAAATAAAGAGTAAATTATTCCGCAATCCTTGAGAAAGCGAGGGTTGCGTTTTCTTTTTTTCTAAAAATAAGTGCAAAATCTGATAGACTGAGTATTAGTGTCGGAGCAGATGAACAAGTTTTGTAAAGAGTGTAACAGTTTTCATAACCTATATTTTATGTTGGTATGACTGTGAGAATACTGGTATAATTGGAGAAGAAAATTTGAAGCTTTAAGTAAGGGATAGGAAAGTATTTTGAAATGAGCAGAAAAAGGAGAACTGGGTATGAGCGTACTTGTGTTAAATACTTTATCTGAGTACAATGATGAAGTTTTGGAATTGCAAAATCAGATATGTGCACAATCTGAGGGCAGTGAGGTGGTTTATACAAAGGAAATGAAGATATTGCATTGTATTGGTTGTAATTACTGTTGGCTGAAAACACCGGGAATCTGTACAATTAAAGATGATTATGAGATTATTCTAAAAAAAATTTTGCAACATGAGAAGATTGTTTTCATTACAGAGACAAAATTTGGATTTGTATCTTATCAGACGAAAAATTTGTTAGATAGAATTTTGCCGATTGCAACAATGTATTTACGGTTTGTTGATGGTCAGATGCGACATGTACCGCGTTACGATATTCGTCCGCAAATGGGAATTATTTATGTGGGAAATGTAGAACATGCATATCTTGAAAGATGGATGGAGAGAACGACACTTAATTTTGAAAGCACTTCGCTTGGTGTATTTTCGTTGGAAGAAGGAAGGGGGATTCTTTCATGCATTTAGTAATCATTAACGCAAGCCCTCGTGTGGAGGCTAAGAGTAATACAGCACGAATTATCCGCACCTTTGTCCGGGGATATGAAGTAAGTGGAAACACAACGGAAGTTTGGCATTTGTCAGATAAAAATCAATGGACAGGCGCAAAAGAAGCATATGAGAAGAATGACAATGTTTTATTTGCAATTCCTTTGTATGTGGAGAATGTGCCGGGGATTATGCTGGAATTTTTAGAAACCTTGCGGTCGAAAAAGGAGGCCGGTACAAAAATGTCTTTTATATTACAGGGAGGCTTTGGCGAAGCCAGTCAGCTTCGGTGCGGAGAGGCGTATTTGGAAATGTTACCGTCATATTTTAACTGTGAGTATAATGGAACGCTGATAAAGGGGGACAATTTTGGCCTTTCCTGGGTGCCGGAAGGTATGGCGGAAAAGATGGCAGCACATTACGAAAAGATGGGAAGATCTTTTGCAGAGAAAGAAACTTTTTATAAGGAAGAAGTGAATGAATTTGCTGCTCCAGAGTATTTTTCGGAAAAAGAGATTAGACAATATAAGCATATTGGAAGGTGGATACAGAAAGCATTATTCAATTATATTGCGAAGAAGAATGGTTGCAAGAAGCCGCTTGATGATAAGCCTTATCAGGTAAAATAGACTGATGAGAGGGCGTGCCCAACAATAGTTATACCATTAATGGAAAACATCTCCTATAGCCTTTTTACGTGCAGAAATGGCGGAGCTGAGAGTAAGCTATGCCATTATATTTGAATTACTCAAAAATGATGAAATGTGTTATATTAAGAGTGAGATATAAGATAAATGTATTAAAGCCATAAGTAAATTTATCTTGATTATATCTTAACCCAAATGGTTAGGATATATGTCAAAATCAAAAGCAGGAGATAGAAATATGACCGACACATATACTCCTCCCTTTACGATGACAGAGGAGATAACAAACCTTGTAATAGAAATAGGCGAGCTGGTTGGTGTGGTTGTAACTTATGACACATTACAGCCGAATCCGAAACTGCGTCGTGAGAGCAGGATTAAGTCTATTCATTCATCCCTTGCCATAGAGCAAAATACGTTGACTTTGGAGCAGGTAACGGATGTTATAAACGGAAAAACGGTACTTGGCCCCCCACAGGATATCAGGGAAGTGAAGAATGCTTATGAAGCATACGAGAGGATATCAGAACTTGACCCGTATAGTGTGAAAAATCTGTTGTTAGCACATAAGATTATGATGGAGGGCTTGGTTAGGGAGGCCGGGCGTTTTAGAAGCGGAAATGTAGGTGTATATGCCGGAAAGCAACTGATACACGCAGGTTCTCCAGCAAACTATGTGCCGGATCTGATGAAGCAGTTATTTGACTGGATGAAAAAGTCAAAGCTTCATCCGTTAATAAAGTCTTGCATATTTCATTATGAGTTTGAGTATATTCATCCTTTTGCTGATGGTAATGGCCGTACCGGCAGACTATGGCAGTCCCTGATTTTGCAGAGATGGAAAGATTTCTTTGCTTGGATGCCGATTGAGACACTGATATATGCAAAGCGCGCTCAATGTTTCCAATACTGCAGGGGAATCAACAGTCTTTGTATATTTTATGTTGGAAGTTATTAGGGACGCATTAAAAAATGTAATAAATAGTCAAAATGGTCTACAGGACGCAGGAGTAAATATTGAAACAAGTGTCGGTGTAAATGTCGGTGTAAGTGTCGGTGTAAATGTCGGGACAAATGAGGAGAAAGTGCTGGCGCTTCTTAGGCATGATAGCAAATTAACCGCCAAAACATTGGCTTCGACGTTAGGATTGACTGACAGACAGGTGGAAAGAATCTTGTCAAAGTTAAAAGCAGATGAAAAAATAGCCCGTCATGGAGCGAGTAAGAACGGATATTGGGAAGTATTATAGGAGAATCGTAGAATGGAAGCAAGAACGTGGCTGAAATGCTGCAATTGATAACGAATTACTGATGAAAGGTACAGCAAAATCGGGAAAATGAGTACAATGTCTGGAAAATGTAATAAGGGGTGCGTGACATTTTTGAGGAAGATGTTTAAAAAAAGTTAGAAAAAGTCATATGTTTAGAGATGCAAAAAAGCGGAGTGGGCACTATGAATTATATATTATAAATAGCGTAGTGTGACATATTAAAAAGGAGGGCAGTTATGTCTCAAAAAGTAATTGATTTGTTGAAGAAGCATGGACCGATGCTTTCCGGAAAACTGGCACACCTTTTTGAAAAGGAATATGGGGTATCTAATGAGGCGGCGAGACAGGCATTGTCGCGTGCAAAAAGCCCGGTCAATAAAATATGTACATTATCTTTTGAGAAAAATCAGAAATTTTTTTATCTGGAAAGCCAGTTTATGTCTCATAATTATATGGATAGACTCTTAGAGAATATTAGGGAATATTCGCAGGTTAACTGGATTTATATCTGCGCTTTTCAAACGCAGTACGGATATGTTTCCAAAAGCATTCTGCCCGCACTTGTATCATCTCCCGTAAAAAATGTTAAGGGCCATAAACTACATACAAGAGTAATCGAGGATCTGATCAAGTGTCATATTATTGAAGAGTATGATGAAACTCATTGGAGGCTGTGCGACTGGGTTCCGGGCTCGGGACAGAGTTTATCCCGCTCAACGGGAATTGAAGTTGTAAAAAAGCAGATAGTTAATGATTTTGCAGGTTGGGCCAGAAATATAAACTTTGTGGGATATGATTCATCTAAAAAACTTTTCGAGTCTGCGGAATTTGCCAATTTTCAGTGGGCGTTTACGGCGCCATCCTATGTACAGCCTCTATATGATATGAAATCGCAAAAAAACGGGTTTGTTGTTGGAGATGTTATATATGGAAAGACGGCAACTTTAGAAGACATACAATTTTTTATCAATAAACTCTCTGTTATTGAGAGTTATAAGAGGCTGCCACGTTTTTTGCCGGTGTTGCTGCTGGAGAATGCGACACAGGAAGCATTGAGGGCGCTAAAAGATCATAAAGTGGTGGTTGCTTTCATAAAAAACCTTTTTGATCAAAGATATGTGGAATTGCTTGCTGAAATCGTAAATATTTTTACAAATGCAAGTGCCATTATAGTAAAAGATCCTGCTCAAATAGAAAAACTGTTTTTGGAAATCTCAAAGTCAGAAGGACGCTATAATGATATTATAGGAGATTTTTTTGAAATCATGGTGGGTTATTATTACCAATGTATAGGCTGCAGATATTTGACTATAGGGAAAACGATCCACATTCCCGGTTCCGGTAAAACAAATGAATTAGATCTGCTGATAGAGCGCGAGGGAAAAGTGATTATAGTAGAATGCAAGGCAACCCGTTCGGCAATTGATGAAAAATATGTGGAGAAATGGATTAGAAAAAATATTCCTCAAATACGGGAATGGCTGAATGTAAGATATCCGGATATCGGGTGCTTTGAGTTTCAATTATGGTCTTTGGGCGGGTTTTCTCCCAATGCATTAAATATGCTGAAAGACGCCAGAGAAAACACTAAGAAGTATAGAATTGAATTTTTTGATAAAGATCAGATTTTGAATATGATCAGACAGCATAATGTGCAGCATTTGGCAGACCTTTTAAGGAGGCATTTTTAAGATGCGCTCCATTTTCTAAAGTCATCGGTTCAGGACAATGCTATCCGGCCAGAAAACGCAAATGATATAATCAAATTAATAAAGCGGGAATTCGAATGGGAGATAAATAAATGATCCAAAAAGAAGTTTTACAGGGCGGAAGAAAAGATAAAATATTAAAAGAAGAAGATAAAGTAATTCGTCCGGGAAATAAATGGACTCCCCATGTACATTCTTTTTTATCCTTTATGCATGAAAACGGGTTTGATCATGTTCCCAAACCATATGGAATTAGCGAATCCGGAATGGAAATGGTTTCTTTTGTGGATGGAATTGTTTACAATGGGAGTTTACCCAAGGAGATTCTAACAGATGAGATTTTAGTTGAAGCGGCAAAATTACTTCGCCGTTATCATGATATAGCCTTGTTGCATATATGAGAAATGAGGCTGATTCTGGAAATGAAGATGTTTGGGAAAATATAGAAGATGGACATTTGAAGTTATATCTGGATGATATTCAATATATAAAAGAGTTTCAAAAGAATATGCTGGAAGGAATATTGTGAAATGGCAGAATTTATGAATCACTGGTTTACAGGCTTTGAAAAAGGTTTGAGCAATTTATCCATTTCGGACCGGGACCGGCTGCTTGGAGAATGCGGCAGGGCATGTTCCGAGTCGTACTCGCTACATGTTTATAAAGGCATCCGTGAGAATGCGGCTGATGTGGCTGATTTTTTTGAGAAGCTGAATAGCAACATTCCGCAAATGACCGTCCGTGAGGTGGAAGCGGGAAGGGCTTATGAAATCCGTTATAAGGAATGTCTTTGTGATCTGTATACCATGGGATATTTTAAAAACGGGATGCTGTGTGAATGCTCAAGAAGAAGTCTCTTATATAATCTTGAGAGCATATTTCCCGAAACGGAATTTGAAGTCTCATTAAAGGAGAGCATTCTTAGGGGCGATCATGAATGTATATTACATATTATTGTGAAGGGCCGGGCGTCCGAGAGTTAAACAGGGGCATCCATGCAAAGCCGACAAGGGAGTGTTCGAGAAAATATGTCAGAAAAGACGGCAATTATTTTTATCGGTATTTAGTCTGTTCGTGAATTATGACATTCCGCTGGGCGAAGATTACAGGGAATAATTTGCTTTAAAATACGAGAACGTTTGTTCTGGATGTGCGTTGAAAATAAGCAAAAAATATAGTATAATTTTTGAATAAAGAATTATGGATGGTGGATTATGTTAGAAAAAATTATTGACCTAACAAGCCAATATATTGATAGTATGCCTAAAAAAGAACGAAAAAAATACGGGCAGTTTTTCACAAGTATGGAAACAGCGCGTTTTATGGCCGGGCTATATGATATTTCGGAAAGTATGGATACGGTTAAAGTTCTGGACCCTGGAGCGGGTTCGGGAATTTTGGCGTGTGCTTTCGTTGAACGTCTGGAAACAATAAATTCTGTTAAAAATATAGAATTAACTTGCTATGAAAATGACAGTAATATTTTGCCATTATTACAGAATAGTCTTGCATTTTGTAAAGAACATTCATCTAAAAACATTACAATTAGAATCCTTACGGATAATTATATTTTGAGTCAATATCTAGATTTTAATTACATGATTGGTGGCAATATGGATCCTGTAAAATATGATTTTGTTATTGGTAATCCGCCATATATGAAGATCTCTAAGGATGCGCCAGAAGCAACTGCTATGCCAGCAGTTTGCTATGGTGCGCCAAATATGTACTTTATTTTTGCTTCTATGAGTCTTTTTAATTTGAAAGAAAAAGGAGAAATGGTGTATATTATTCCCCGGTCATGGACTTCTGGTGCCTATTTTAAGCGTTTTCGAGAATATTTTCTTACAAAAGGAAAGATAGAGCATATTCATTTATTTGTAAGTCGTAATAAGGTATTTGATAAAGAAGATGTGTTGCAAGAAACTATTATTGTGAAAATTAAGAAAACATGTTTCAATCCAAAAGAAGTTACAATTACATCATCGAAATCCAATTGCGATTTTGCTGATTTGACGTCGTTAACAGTGCCATATGGTTTGGTGGTGTCTGGTACAGATTATTATGTTTATTTGGTAACAGATGAAAAGGAAGTTGATATATTAGAAAAGTTGCATAAATTTGATAAAACATTACCAGATATTGGTGTTAAAATGAAAACTGGATTGACAGTTGATTTTCGAAATCGAGACATATTGCGTGATGAAGAGGAAGAGGGGGCAATCCCGCTGTTTTATTCTCAGCATATCAAGCAAGGAAAAGTACAGTTTCCGATACAAAAAGAGCACGAGTATGTGGTTACTGATCAGCGTGGATTAATGCAGGACAATAAAAATTATTTGTTCGTAAAGCGATTTACGGCAAAAGAGGAACCAAGAAGGCTGCAGTGTGGAGTGTATTTAGCAAAAGACTTTCCACAGTACAAAAAAATCAGTACACAAAATAAAATTAATTTTATAGACGGTCTTTTAACAGAAATGTCCGAGTGTCTAGTATATGGATTATATGTATTATTTAATTCTACATTATATGATGAGTATTATCGCATATTGAATGGTTCTACACAGGTTAATTCAACAGAGATAAATGCAATGCCAGTACCTGATTTGGAATGTATTCAGGAAATGGGGAAAAGACTAATGAAGAGCCGAGATTATTCAGAGAAGAATTGTAATGTAATTTTGGAGGGATACTGTGGGTAAAATTGATGAAGCAAGAGAATTTTTGAATTTGATTGGGATGCCAAAAGCACAGCAGGCTGATATTTGTTGCTATGTAATATTGGCAATGGCAGGAATAAAACCAGATATGTCATGGAGCGATGCAACAAATGATTGGATTAGGATTCATGATATTATTCAGTTTATTAATGCTCATTATGGTGTTACCTATGCGGAGAATAGCAGGGAAACATTCAGAAAACAGGCTTTGCATAGATTTCGTACCGCAGCATTGGTAGAGGATAATGGTATGGCAACAAATAGTCCAAATTATCGTTATCGCTTGACAGAAGAAACATTACAAATGTTAAGAACATTGAAAACTTCAGAATGGGGAGAGGCTCTTAAAAATTTCTTACAATATCATGAAAAATTGGTAGATATTTATGCATCCAAAAAGAAAATGATTATGATGCCAGTGAAGATAAATGGAATGGATTTTAATTTTTCTACTGGTAAGCATAATGAGTTGCAGAAAGCAATAATTGAAGAATTTGCGCCTAGGTTTGCACCAAATTCAGAGTGTTTGTATGTGGGAGATACTACAGAAAAAGATTTGGTAAAGAATATAGATAAGCTGACAGAATTAGGGTTTGAAATTACACTTCATGACAAGATGCCAGATGTGGTTTTATACTGGGAAGAAAAAAACTGGATTTATTTTGTGGAGTCTGTGACTTCTGTAGGTCCGATGGATCCGAAGCGGATATTGGAAATAACAGAGATGACGCAAGGAGTGACAGCAGGAAAAATCTTTGTGACAGCATTTTTAGATTTTAAAACATATAAAAAGTTTTCGGAAGAGTTGGCGTGGGAAACGGAAGTATGGATAGCGGAAATGCCGGAGCATATGATACATTTGAATGGGGATAAGTTTTTGGGACCGAGGTAGAAGTGAGAGTAATATTGATAATAATTTGAAAAATTTGAATATATGGGAAAGATACATATAAATTGGTTGGATAAGAAATGACTTCCTATAACGTTTTGAACAAAAGTTTAGTACAAAGAGTAGCTTAGCCATAGTTCAGTAAAAGAAGAAAAGGGATTATTATGCGATAATTAAGTGAAAATCGGTACAATTGAATTAAAACAGTAAGTATTATTCATTTTAAATTAAACTCGGAGATAAAGTCATAATGGAAAATAGAAATATCAAAAAGCAGATTTCGCCCGATGAAATAGATGCAAAAATACATCAAAGAATATTGATAGAAGAAAGATTTCTCAAATGGAACATAGGAGTGGCGGCAGCGTTCACGTTATTATTTTTGGCTGTCTTTGTAATTGGAATTTTTAAACAAAATCTTACGGGAATTATTATTTTTGGAATTATTACAGTTATTATTGCGTTTGCAGCGATCGGTTATGTTTCGGATTACAGAAAAATCAAAAAGCGAAAATATCCATGCTATTTGTGCAAGATAGAGGAATTCGTAGACGATCAATACCTCAGAGTAAATAGCGATGTTAAAGCTGTTTACAGTAAAGAGGATTTTAAAGGCATAGACGTTTATTCAGAAGAAGGGGAAGATGAGGAAGAGGCGCAGGATGTCGGGAAATCCTCCCAAAATATAGAAGCAGTCCTTATTAATTCCGTAGATGACCATTGGTATGCGTTCAGCATGAAGTGGTATAGAGGGATTGATTCTGCATTAGTAGAGTAAGGGAGTATTCAAGAAAATATGTCAGAAAAGACGGCAATTATTTTTATCGGTATTCAGTCTGTTCGTGGATTATGACATTCCGCTGGGCGAAGATTACAGGGAATTTGTATTGCAGTTTCTCGATGAGGATTGACAGCAGGGTGTGTGCAATGATACATTATTAAACAGAAGAAAATATACGAATCAATAAGGGAATTTGCCCATGTGTGCAGATTCCCGGTTTTTAAGAATGGAGGATATTTATGCCGCGCAGAACAGATATACATAAGGTGCTGATCATTGGTTCAGGTCCGATCATCATAGGACAGGCATGTGAATTTGATTATTCGGGGACCCAGGCATGCAAAGCGCTTAGGAAACTGGGATATGAAATCGTATTGGTCAATTCCAATCCGGCAACCATCATGACGGATCCGGAGACAGCAGATGTGACTTATATTGAACCCCTTAATGTAGAGCGATTAGAACAGATTATTGAGAAAGAACGCCCTGATGCTTTACTTCCGAATCTGGGAGGACAGTCCGGGCTTAATTTGTGTGCAGAGTTAAATAAAGCAGGTATTTTGGACAAATATAATGTGAAAGTCATCGGCGTGCAGGTAGATGCCATTGAGCGGGGAGAAGACCGTATTGAATTTAAAAAGACAATGGATGAGCTGGGCATTGAGATGGCGCGTAGCGAAGTTGCCTATTCGGTGGATGAGGCCCTTGGCATTGCGGAGAAGCTGGGATATCCTGTGGTTCTGCGTCCTGCCTATACCATGGGCGGCGCAGGCGGCGGCCTGGTTTATAATAAAGAAGAATTAAAGGTGGTTTGTGCCAGAGGGCTTCAGGCAAGTCTGGTTGGACAGGTTCTGGTGGAAGAATCTGTTCTGGGCTGGGAGGAATTGGAGCTTGAAGTAGTCCGTGATGCAGATAATAACATTATCACGGTTTGCTTTATTGAAAATATTGACCCCTTGGGCGTTCATACAGGGGACTCTTTCTGCTCTGCGCCAATGCTTACCATTTCGGAAGACTGCCAGAAGAGATTACAGGAACAGGCATACAAGATTGTGGAAGCGGTTAAGGTAATCGGGGGAACCAATGTGCAGTTTGCACATGATCCGGTAACAGACCGTATTATCGTCATTGAGATCAATCCCCGTACCTCACGCTCATCGGCATTGGCTTCCAAGGCGACGGGATTCCCTATTGCGTTGGTATCCTCCATGCTGGCGGCTGGGTTGACATTGAAGGACATTCCATGCGGTAAGTATGGGACTTTGGATAAATATGTGCCTGATGGCGACTATGTGGTAATTAAGTTTGCCCGCTGGGCCTTTGAGAAGTTTAAAGGAGTGGAGGACAAGCTTGGAACCCAGATGCGTGCAGTCGGCGAGGTTATGAGTATCGGTAAAACCTACAAGGAGGCATTTCAGAAAGCCATCCGTTCTTTGGAAACAGGGCGTTATGGCTTAGGTCATGCAAAGGATTTTGACTCTTTGCCCAAGGAAGAATTGTTAAGACGTTTGATAACGCCATCCAGCGAACGTCATTTTCTTATGTATGAAGCCCTTCGTAAAGGAGCGACCGTTGATGAAATATTTGAGATAACCAAGGTTAAGGCATACTTTATCGAGCAGATGAAGGAACTTGTGGAAGAGGAAGAGGCAATCATAAAATATAAAGGCGGTCTTCCCACAGATGAAATGCTGATTACTGCCAAAAAGGACGGATTCTCGGATAAATACCTGAGCCAGATTTTGGAAATTCCGGAGGATGTCGTTCGTAACCGCCGTATAGAATTAGGCGTGGAGGAAGCATGGGAAGGCGTTCATGTAAGCGGAACGGAGGATAGTGCATACTATTATTCCACTTACAATGCACCGGATAAGAATCCGGTCAATGAAGAGAAACCGAAGATCATGATTCTTGGAGGAGGACCCAACCGAATCGGCCAGGGAATTGAGTTTGATTACTGCTGCGTTCACGCTGCCATAGCCTTAAGGCAGCTGGGATTTGAGACTATCATTGTCAATTGTAATCCGGAGACGGTTTCCACTGATTATGATACCTCTGATAAATTGTATTTTGAACCGCTCACTCTGGAAGATGTATTGAGCATTTATAAAAAAGAAAAGCCCGTGGGGGTAATTGCACAGTTTGGCGGACAAACGCCGTTGAATCTGGCGTCAGAGTTGGAAAAGAATGGTGTGAGGATTCTGGGGACTTCTCCTGCTGTTATCGATCTGGCTGAGGATCGGGATCAATTCCGCGCCATGATGGATAAGCTTGAGATTCCAATGCCGGAATCAGGTATGGCAACTACTGTGGAGGAAGCGCTTTCCATAGCGAAGGAAATCGGATATCCGGTCATGGTTCGTCCGTCCTATGTCCTTGGGGGCAGAGGCATGGAAGTGGTTTATGATGATGAGAGCATGAGAGAATATATGGAAGCGGCAGTAGGCGTGACGCCGGACCGCCCTATTTTAATCGACCGTTTCTTAAATCATGCTTTAGAGTGTGAGGCAGATGCCATCAGCGACGGAACTCATGCCTTTGTACCTGCGGTTATGGAGCACATTGAGCTGGCAGGCATTCATTCGGGAGACTCGGCATGTATTATTCCGTCTGTACACATTCAGCCTGAAAATGTGGAGACAATCAAGGAATATACGAGAAAGATCGCAGAAGAAATGCATGTAAAAGGACTTATGAACATGCAGTATGCCATTGAAAACGGAAAAGTCTTTGTTTTGGAAGCGAATCCCAGGGCGTCACGTACCGTACCATTGGTATCGAAGGTATGCAATATCCGTATGGTTCCCCTTGCAACGGAGATCATTACTTCCGAAATTACGGGAAAACCTTCGCCTGTTCCGGATCTGAAGGAAAAAGTGATTCCTTATTATGGTGTGAAGGAGGCAGTGTTCCCCTTCAATATGTTCCCGGAGGTGGATCCCGTTCTCGGACCGGAAATGCGTTCTACCGGAGAGGTCCTTGGGCTGTCCCGTTCTTATGGCGAAGCGTTTTTCAAGGCGCAGGAAGCGGTTCAGTCAAAGCTTCCGTTAGAGGGAACCGTGTTGATTTCAGTAAATAAGAAGGACAAGGATGAAGTAGTAGAGATTGCAGGAAGCCTTGCTAAAGATGGGTTTGAGATCGTAGCGACGGACGGAACCTGCGACCTGATTACCGCAGCGGGAATCCCGGCGAAGAAAGCAAAGAAGATTTATGAAGGAAGGCCTAATGTAGGGGATATGATCACGAATGGAGACTTTGATCTTATTATCAACTCTCCTATAGGGAAATTCAGCATTCACGATGACAGCTATCTGCGAAAAGCGGCAATCAAGGCAAAAACACCTTATATTACGACAGTTGCGGCGGCCAGGGTAACTGCTGAGGGAATTCATTATCTGAAAACCCATGAAGGAAGCGAAGTGAAATCGCTGCAGGAATTGCATAGTGAGATTCGTGATAAGTAGTGGGATTAGAAAAGAGCGGCTGTAGAAAATTTATTGATGGATGTTAGGACGGGCAATAAAAAGGCGGTTTTGTAGAAAAGGGGCGTATAGCAAATGGAAAAAAAGATTGAAATCATACCGTATCTGGCATTTAAAGGGGACTGCGAGGCAGCTCTTGATACTTATATGAAAGCATTTGGAGGCAGGATCGATTTTATGTCCCGCTGGTCTGAGAATACCTTTGATGTGACGCCGGATCAGGTCGGTAAAGTCATGCATGCGGAATTTGTTCTCGGCAATTCGCATATGGCGGGAGGAGATACCTTTGACTGCGCAGAGGTCAATACGGATGTAAGGCTGATGGTCCATATGGAATCAAAAGAGGAGGCCTTAAATGCGGTGTCCGTATTGGCAGAAGGCGGGAAGATAATCTCTCCGCTGCAGCCCCATCCAAAACCCGACGACGGAGGCTGCGGCTGTGTCTTAAAGGATCCCTTTGGTTTTACCTGGATCATTACATGCCCCAATCCGGCAAAACAATAGGGGCGGATATTTACGGATTCTTAACAAATGTCAAGGAAGATGCCACCGAAAAGCAGTATCATTGCATTGGAGGTGGCGGTCATGGATAATAGAACAGATCGGAATGCTGAAAGAGCCTTGAACATTACAATGGCATTGACGTTGATAGTGGCCGGGTATGAAATATGCCGGGCATGTCAGAATTATAAGCAAGGAATGAATTTCCTGGATATAGCGAGCTATGCCAATGCGGATCTGAATACCTATTGTATGGTGCTGATACTGGTAAACATTATTTTTTTACCCGGTGCGCTTCTTTTGTACAAGCAAAGCGGTATGAGCCTGAAGGATGAAATTTTCCATAGAGAAAGCCTTTGGAAGGATATTGCATTGGGCACTGTTCTTGCTCTTGTTTCATCCATGGTCAGCCTGCTCTCTTTTATTATAAATAAAGGAAGGACCGGACTGGCGTTTCCGGGCTGGGAGACCCTCTCTTTGAGTGAACTGGTTCTTATGACTGTCTCGCTGGGATTTGTGAGCGGCATTTGCAAGGAGATTTACTTCAGGGGCTTTGCCAAAAACTTCTGCGGTCCTATCCTGGGCGGGACAACATCCTTGTTGCTGTTCAATATGATGTTCGCGATGCTGGACTGGTTTAACATGGGGCTTTCGTTTATCCTCGGATTGCTGTGGATATGGGGGTATAAAAAGAGCGGGCGTCTGATCGTACCGATAATTGCACATGGAGGAGTAAATCTTATTTCCATAATATTCTATATGGTCACAACGTGAGGAATTGCAGATGGATAAGGAATATCTTGTAAATCAGCTGTGGAATATGGCAAGTCAATATAAACTGGATATAAGTCCTGAAATTCTGGGCGGGATCGTAAATATCTCGCTCTTTCGTGTTGTAAAAAGGGGGGAGATCCTGGGGAAGATCGGGGATGATACCGGGAGAGTCGGGCTTGTTTTAAAAGGGATGATAAGATGTTACTATATAGATGGGAATGGAAACGATGTTACCCGGGGCTTTTCGATCCCGGGAACATTTTGTATGGATGAGGGGATGTTTGGTTATCGTGAACGGTTGACGGAATGGGAAGCGTTGGAAGAAACTGCGCTTATGTCCTTTGATGTCAGGGAGATTAAAAAAATGATTGCCAAATGCGGGCAGTTGCAAAGTGCGTATATATTGTTGCTGGAGAATGCCTTGCGTTACAAGATATACAGGGAAAATACATTTCTTGTTGAAAATGCAACAGAAAGATATATCCATTTTAGAAGATTATATCCTGAAATTTGTGCAAATGTTAAGCAGCAATATATAGCGACCTATCTGGGCATTGCGCCGGAATCTTTAAGCCGCATCAGAAAGCAGTTGAAAGAGACCGAATTACTATGATGCATAATGATTGCCGTTATGATATAATTGCTGATATGAACCGGGGTAATTGAAAAGAGTTACCGGATAATCAATGGCAGGGAGATTATAAGAAATGGAAATAAAATCAGAAGCAGTCAAAATGAAAATGAGCGCGCCCGTATTAGCCTCATCCTCTATCGATCAGAGAAACCGGGCATTGGAATTGATTGCAGATGCGCTTGAGAAAAATAAAGGCCGCATATTTGAGGCAAATAAAAAGGACATGGAATTTGCCGAAGCTAACGGCATAGCCCAGGCAGTTCAGAAAAGATTAAAGTACGATGAGAATAAACTGAAAGACAGCATAAACGGCTTATTGGAACTGAAGGGATTAAAGGACCCCATCGGAAATGTTTCAATGAAGCGGCAGCTTGATGCAGGATTGATATTACAAAAGGTCAGCGTTCCCATCGGGGTTATCGGCGTTATATTTGAGGCCCGTCCCGACGCTATGATACAGGTGGCGTCTCTTTGCATTAAGAGTGGAAACTGCGCTATTTTAAAGGGCGGAAAGGAAACTGCCAATACGAATAAGGTGTTGTTTGAAATTATTAAAAGCGCGGTTGTGGAAGCCGGACTGCCGGCGGATTGTCTTTTACAGGCCGAGCTGCATAATGAGATCGATGAGCTTTTGGAGTGCGACAGGGAAGTGGATCTGCTGATTCCCAGAGGCAGCAACAGCTTTGTAAGATATATCATGGAGCATACCAAAATTCCGGTTATGGGGCATTCCAGCGGAATCTGCCATATCTATGTGGATAAGGACGCGGACGATGAAGAGGCGCTGTCGGTCATTCTGGATGCGAAAACAAATTATCCCGCAGCCTGCAATGCGGTTGAAACCTTGCTGGTCCACAGGGATATCGCATCCCGGTTTGTACCTTCTGTTGCAGAAATGCTTTTGAACGCAGGCGTAAAAATAAACGGCACAAAAGAAGTGAAGGAGCTTCTCGGGAAAGAAATAGGGATTATGGACGATGACGCTTTTGCAATGGAATACAACGATATGGAGATCTCCATAAAGCTTGTATCCGGCGTGGAGGAAGCAGTAAAGCATATTAATTACTTCGGTTCCCATCATACGGACTGTATTTTGACGGAGAATGACGAGACGGCCGATTACTTTATCCGGATGACGGACAGTGCGGGGGTATACAGGAACTGCTCTACAAGGTTTGCCGACGGTTACAGGTACGGGTTCGGCGCAGAGGTGGGCATCAGTACGGGAAAGCTTCACGCCAGAGGGCCTGTTGGGCTGGAAGGGCTTGTTACCTATAAATATGTGTTGAACGGGTGCGGGCATATCGTGGATGATTATGCCAGCGGCAGAAAGAAATTTGAGCATAAGGATCTGTAATATCTGCGGGATTTTGGGGCAAAGATATGAACTCTTTACCAGTAACAGAAGTATAAGAAATATAGCATTATATCAGCGGTTAGGATATAATATTTTTGCACAAAAAAAGATTACCGAAGAGATGGACTTTGTATATTTGGAAAAACTTATAAAAAGCTGATCAAATACTTTAAGGAAATAAAAAAGAATGTATGTCGGTAAAGAGCCGGCATGCATTTTTTTATTGTGCGCCTTGCGGCGCACGTTTCTAACGGGT
>ULTO01056372.1_pt1 | contig 31850 bp, 24 predicted proteins | sample 1957601 | NCBI WGS metagenome assembly ULTO01 (sample SAMEA4835734, study PRJEB28245) | human gut metagenome | biome: gut microbiome; material: fecal sample | place: Denmark | collected 2008 | reverse complement strand
CCAGCCTGCCACGGCAGTGCCGAGACCGCCGCCAAGCTTGATCCCCAGGGACGTACAGGAGTACATTGTCCCGTCCACCCGCTTATGTTTTGTTAAATAGGTGTATTCTGAACAGGCAGCTATCACAGCATTCATATCTCCCTGCCACGGGCCCTGTCCAAATGCGGCAATTCCCGTAAATAAAAGCATCAAGGGGACGCTTCCCAAATAGCCTGCCACGATTACCATTGCCCTTCCTGCGGTAGAAAGCATATATCCCCGTAGATTCAGCTTATACATTCCGTTCCATTTTGCTACAAGAGCAGGCGTGAGCAGAAGCGCAATGATCAGCGGAATATTGACAGCCCAGGAAAATACGCCGTATAAATTCTCGTTTTTTAAGACATAGGTCATATAATAAATTCCCATATTTATCATAGCGGTATAAATCTGCTGAAGAATATATACGCCGCAGATCATCAGATAATATTTATTGGCTATCAATAATTTAGCCGCTTCAATCAGACCGTATTTTTCTTCCGCCGCTGCTTTTGCGCTTTCCTCTCCTATGACGCTTTTTTCCGCACTTTCAGACCGGCTTAATTCTTCCTCCGAAAGCTCCTTTACCGAAAAAACCGATATGGTATTGACCAAAAGCCCGATTACCGCATAAATAATGGCTATGGTCCTCCAGCCGAAAGCGCCGCCGCCAAAGGCCGCTACCGCTCCTACCGTAATTGACTGGATGAGCAGACTGGTGGCAAAGGCAAAAATGAACCGATAAGACCCCATCTGCACCCGTTCCTTGCTGTTTTTGGTAACCAAAGCCGTCAAGGCGGAATAGGCAATATTATTGGCAGTATAAAATACTGCATTCAGCAGCGTATAGGCAATAAAGAACCATATATACTGAGATGTCCTACCCATATCCAGGGGTACTGCAAAAATTGCTACAAGAGTTACGGCACAGCCGATATAGGCATAGAGCATCCATGGCCTGGCCTTTCCCATCCGGCTTTTGGTCTTATCGATCATGGCCCCGAAAAAAATATCGGTCACTCCGTCGAAAAACTTGGAAGCCGCAATAAGCGTTCCTACAATACCGGGATTAAGCCCTACCGTATTGGTCAGATAGATCATAACAAAGGAGGATAAGAACGCATATACTACATTTCCCGCAATATCTCCGGAACCGTATCCCACCTTATTGTACCATTTTAAATATTGTTTTTCCTGCATAGGCATAAACTCCTTTTTATATATTTTGCAGTGCTTTCGGACATTCGTTTCCGGATTCTGCATGCTGAAATATCCGAAAGCACGGTTAACAGTTCAAAGCTGATCGTTTAGGTCCGGGGCTCCAAAAGGAATCCCGCTGTTATCATTTCTTTGCAAAAGGCGTCAATTTTATACAAAAGTTAATTTCTTCATCATCCAGCCGGTATTGTTCCATAAGCTTCGGCCCACAGCTGTTGGACCCTACGCCGCTTTGGGCATAGTCAAGACAAAGCACCGTACTGCCCGAAGGCTCCAGCTCATAATTATGGGCTTTTTCTTCAAGCTCCTCCTGAGTATAAACGGAAGCGTTAAAGGAAAAGGACTTAGAGGAAGCCGCTGCTAACCCATACCTGCCGCCGGACGCCACAACATAATCGCAGTCCGTGTGGCTTCCGTTTTCCTGGGGGCGGATATAATCTTCATGAAGCTCTAAAACATTTCCCCCATATAAGCCATGAAGGGAAGCCCTGTGCTTATCTTTATAGCTTTCGTAAGGTCCCATGCCATAATAAGCGATTTCATCAAGCTCCTTATTTAAAAACAGGCGCATCCCGAATCTGGGCAGCATAGGAAATTCCTGACCGCGCTTTACGAAAATATTTCCGGTAATTCCGCCATCACAGTCAACGGTCCAGACAAGCTTTCCTGTCAATACGGGCTGTACGGCATCAGCCGCCACTGATATATGGGCACAGATCGTCACATCCGATTCCTTTCGCTGCGCTTTTATGTCATAAGCCCTGGTATATGTGCCATCGTACCTGGCTCTTTTCCATTCCTTCTTTATATACATGTCATTATCCGCAGGCGCACGCCAGATATTCAATTCCACGGGACGGTCCAAATATTCCCTGTCTTTATAACTTATCCGCCTAAACAGCCCTGTCTGCTTACATAAGGAATATTCGAAATCTTTTCCCCGGCAGAGAATTTCCCTTGCCGTTTCAAGAATTTCTATCTCCCCGTCCGTACCTTTGTTTTGTTTCAGATATTTTAAGGCCCTTTTGTTTCTGTTATCCTCTGTCTCTAACAATACTTCTTCATACCCCAGCAGATGACCGGCCGGAACCGGGACCGTTTTTTCCCTTAAATGATAATACAGCCTTAAATAAGAACGCCCTTCCCGCGGGATTTTTATATGCAGAAACGTTTTTCCTGTTTTTTGGGGCTTTATGCTAAAGGGCGGGATCGTTCCCTGCTCCGTACATTCTCCGTCGCAGTTGACTTCATACCGTATCTCCACGTAATCCTGTAGATCCGTAAAATCCATATAGTTCTTGACCAGCAGCTCCTGGGTTTCCTGGTCGAAAGAAACCACTCTTGCGGGGCGGTATACGTTTTTATATTCCAGAAGACCCGTATGGGGCCTGCGGTCGGGATATACCAGTCCGTCCATACAGAAATTTCCGTCATGGACCGATTCCCCATGATCGCCGCCGTAAAAATAAATGGTTTTACCGTCCTTTGCTTTTCCATGGGCGATCCCATGGTCGCACCATTCCCATACAAAGCCGCCGCACATCAGGTCGTTTTCATGGATCAGGTCAAAATAATCTTCAAAATCTCCCGGGCCGTTTCCCATGGAATGGCAGTATTCGCACAATATAAAGGGCTTATCGGGTGCATTGTCTAAATATTCATGAATCTCTTCTAAGGCCGGATACATCCTGCTGTACAGATCCAGAAAAGAATAATCATATCTTTTACTGCTGTTTCTATATCTTGCGCTTTCATAATGGGTCAGCCTGCTTTCATCAAATTCCTTGGTCCATTTCAGGGCTTTTTCAAAATTGCATCCATATGCGCTTTCATTTCCCATAGACCAGATGACCACACAGGGACGGTTTTTATCCCTTTCCACACAGAGACGGACCCGTTCTAAAATGGCCTCTTCCCAATCAGGATTATCGGCAATAGGCCCGTTCCATCTGTTAAATTTATTTTCATCCCTGTTATCGCTGTAATATATTTCAGCCGGACCATGGCTTTCAATATCCGCTTCATCGATTACCATAAACCCGTATTTGTCGCACAACTGGTAAAAAACCGGGGCATTAGGGTAATGGCTGGTACGGACCGCATTAAAATTATGCTGCTTCATCAGGGAAAGATCCTGTTTCATCTGCTCTATGCTGACGGCGGGTCCCGTAACCGGATCGGAATCGTGACGGTTCACGCCCCGGAACTTTATCTTTTCCCCGTTGAAATATACGACCTTATCCTTAATACGGATCTCCCTGATTCCTACATGATCCGTAATGGTTTCCCCTTCTGTTTCCAAAACAAGGGTGTATAAGTAAGGATCTTCCGTATTCCATAAAACAGGATCGGAAATCTCCATCACAATGTTTTCAGCCTTAGCCGGCGTTTTTCCAAATGCCGATTCCGCAGCCTTTTTATTGTCCCTGTCATAAAGAGCAGCCACTCCCGGCACTCCTTCATCAAAATATTGAATGCTGACGGAAACCTGTGCCTTTCCTTCATTCAGGGCGGTTTTAACAAAATAATCCCTGACTGCCTGCTGCGGACGTTTTATCAGATAAACATCCCTGAATATCCCGCTCATACGGAATTTATCCTGATCCTCAAGATAACTGCCGTCGCACCATTTTAATACAAGAACGGCCAGTTTATTTTTTCCCTCCAGAAGCATGCGGCTCACATCAAATTCACTTGTGCAGTGGGAAACCTGGCTGTAGCCGATATAGTTCCCGTTAAGCCATACATAAAAGCAGGAATCCACGCCTTCAAAATTGAGGAAGGCTTTCGGTGCTGCCTCATCCTTCTTATAATTAAATTCATGGATATAAGCCCCGCAGGGATTATCCGCAGGTACATACGGAGGATCGAAAGGAAAGGGATAGCGGATATTCGTATACTGATGACGATCATAGCCTGCCGTCTGCCACACGCCGGGCACGGATATTTCATCATATCCCGAAGCATTGAAAGTCTTATCAAAAAATGCTTCCTCCAGATCGTAAATACTCTTAAAGTAACAGAATTTCCACTTCCCCGTGAGCATCTGTATCCGGTCGGATGATTCCCTGTTTTCCACAAGTCCCTCCATACGCTTTGAGGCCGGAATAAAATAGGCTCTTGGCGGCATAGCGCCTTCACGGAGCACCTTCAGGTTTTCATAATGCTTTGGTATGATCATTTCGTATCCTCCTGTCGATTTTTTTGTTTTTAAAGCTATTATTTCCGCAAATTATTTTCTTATGTTTTCTATGGGTTTGATAACTTTATTATATTTCCCCACATTTCTTCCGTCCATAAACTACATTAGACAGAACATGCACAAAATGATACAATTTAGAAAAGCTTCGGAAAGGGAGGCGTTGAAGGATGTATACAAACTCCGGATATTTAAACAACTCGCTGGTGGATTTTAAAGATAAAAGCAGGCCCCTCATTGTGGGGAGCTGCGGAACCTACCGTTTATATACGCATCCTAAGCTGCCCACCTTCCGGCCCAGAGGACGGCTGGATTTTCAACTGTTATATATTGCATCCGGCAAAACACATTTTTATTTCGAAGAGGGAAAGGATACCGTCGTATCCGCAGGGAATATGGTACTTTACCGCCCCAAGGAACCCCAGAAATATGTTTACTACGGCAGCGAGCAGGCGGAAGTTTACTGGGTCCATTTTACCGGGAGCAATGTGAGAAATATCTTGAAAAGCTATGGCATCACAAATGATATGAGGGTAATTCCCGCCGGAACCCTTTTGGAGTACTCCAGAATCTTCAAGCAGATGATACAGGAATTACAGCAGTGCCGGGCCGGCTACGAAGAATTGCTGGCAATGCTTTTGCGGCAGATATTCATTATCATAAACAGGCAGCTGACAAAGGAAAGCACCTTAAAAAGCGATTACCTGGATACGGAAATGGAACTGGCGCTGGAATATTTCAACACAAACTACAACAAAGAACTGAATGTAGAGGACTATGCCGCTTCAAGAGGCATGAGCGTCAGCTGGTTCATCCGCACCTTTAAGCAATACGCAGGCACAACACCCATGCAGTATATTGTTGCTTTGCGCATAACCAATGCACAGATGCTTTTGGAAACAACGAATTATAATGTGACTGAAATCGGAAATTTTGTAGGATATGACAACCCGCTGTATTTCAGCAGGATCTTTAAAAAGCAAAAGGGCTTTTCCCCGTCGGAATATAGAAAACAACTGAAAAAATAAAAAGGCAGAGCATCCGGATAACGTTTTTTCAATTCAAAAGGGCATACAGGCGGGGCGGTAAACCGTCCCTGCCCGCTGCCCTTTAAAAATTGCATACTTTGCAGATAAATCAATTGCATTATGACATGATAAGCCGGATCTCGGATCGTTCTTTTAACAAATCTGCAGGAATATAATCTCCTTCCATTTCCCTGCCGTCTACTATAAGCTTTCTGCATCCCGCTTCCGCATGCCCCTGGTTATCGACCACGATATGCAGATGGCTTCCCCTGAAATCCTTCTCGATCTCAAAGGACTCCCATTCCTTTGGAATGGAGGGGGAAATCCTAAGCCCGCCAAAATCAGGACGCATACCCAGTATTCCTTCCACACATCCTACCATGATCGTGGAGGCAGTCCCCGTGAGCCAATGTACATGGGAACGTCCAAAATGGGGACTGTGCTTTCCCTCCGTAAACTGGCCGTAGCAATAAGGCTCCAGCCTGCGGATCTCCGCCCTGTCGTTTTGTGCCGCCGGGGCATTTTCCATAAAATATGTAAAAGCACGCTCTCCATGTCCGCGTAATGCTTCCGCAAGAATGATCCAGCCCTGGGATTGTGAAAAAATACCTGCATTTTCCTTTGTCCCCGCATTATAGATCACAGCAAGAGCGCCGTCAAAAGCATGGGCATGATACGGCGGATCCATTAAAATCGCTCCGTATTCCGTATTCAGCCGTTCATATACCGTATCCAATACCATATCCGCCTGTTCATCCGTAGCAAGCCCGCTGATGACGGCCCAGCTCTGAGGATTTAACCATATATTGGCTTCCGCATCCGTACGCTGGCCTATGACCTCTCCTTTTTCCGTAAATCCGCGGATAAACCTGTCTTCATTCCAGCACAATTCCTGCACCACTGCCCTGAATTTTTTCTGGTTCTCATCCAGATAACTGATATAGGCTTTGTCTTTTTTATATGCGGCAAACTTTTTCATAATGGACAGGGCATAATAGAACTGCAGCGCCACGAAAGTGGATTCCCCGTTTTCGCCAAGCCTTAGGCAGTCGTTCCAGTCCGCGTACAATCCGGCGGGCATACCATGTGGTCCCAAGTGCTTTTCGGAAAAATCAATGGCGCGTTTTAAATGCTCATACACCGTACCTTCGCCCTGATTGGCAAAAGGAATAACTTCATCGATAAAAGAAAGATTTCCCGATTCCGAAACATACTTATAGACGGTGGGAAACAGCCATAAAGCATCATCCGCCCGATATGCGGGATGTCCCGTCTCCTGTACGTAGGAAGGATCATCGGGCGTATCCTCATGTCCTGCCTGATGGGTAAACTTTACAAGGGGCAGACCGCCTCCGTTGTCCACCTGGGCAGAAAGCATAAACCGGATCTTTTCTAATGCCATTTCCGGCGCCAGATGAATAACCCCCTGAATATCCTGCACCGTATCGCGGTATCCGTATCCGTTTCTCAAACCGCAGTAAATGAAAGACGCCGCACGGGACCAGATAAAGGTCATAAAACAATTATAAGCATTCCATGTATTGATCATGGAATTAAATTCCGGACTGGGCGTTTTTACCTGAAAGTGAGAAAGTTTCCCGTGCCAATATGCTGTCAGTTCTTCCAAATCCTCCCGGCAGCTTTTTCCCGGATCACTATATTGTTCCAATATACTTTCCGCTTCCCTATCGTCTTTCATGCCCAGAATAAACGCTATGTTTTTTGTTTCTCCCGGCGCCAGTGAGATCAGAGCGGAAAGAGCCCCGCATCCGTTTTCATTATAGTTAAGTTCCCCGCCCAGGTCTCCCCGGATCACACCGGCCGGGTTTCCATAGCCGTGATAACGCCCGAGGAATTTCTCTTTATCTCCGCAATAGGAAGAAACCTTCTCTCCTGCCAGTCCAAAAAACCGTTCTATGAGATTTTTTTCGTCAACCTTTTCCCCCTCCTTTAAACAATCCAGATTTCCATGGATCATCTGACGGATGCGGTTGCCGGCAAATGCCGTTCTGGTAATAAATTGTGAATACTGCAGATTGACCTGGTCATGTTCATAATTATTGACATTGGTAAATTCTGCGTACCCCGTAACCGTCAGCTTTCTTTCTGTCCCGGAAAGATTTGTCAACTTCAGGTTCCAGACCTCATACGCTTTATCAAGAGGAACATAATATAAGGCTTCCGAATGAATGCCGCTGTAGTCGGCAAGCATTCTGGTGTATGCCGTCCCGTGACGGCATACACTCTTATAACTTTCAAGATCTTTTCCTACAGGCTGCCACGAAGCAGACCAGTAATCTTTGCTTTCATTATCGCGGATATATATGTAGCGCCCCGGCTCATCAAAGTGATTGAAAATGTAGCGAAGTATCCTGCCGTTAGCACCCGATTTTGCAAAGCTGTATCCGCCTGCATTGTTGGAAATAACGGCGCCATATTCCGGAGAACCAAGATAATTTGCCCAAGGCGCCGGCGTATCCGGCCTTTCAATTACATATTCCCGTTTTATATCATCAAAATATCCAAATTTCATTTTTCCCTCCAACTACAAAAATGTTGAAAATCAGTTTATTTGTTACCTTCTACTTCTCGATCTTCTCAAGATTGATATTATCAATACATATCCTGTGTTTCTGACTGATCTGCGTTCCGTCAACGGCTCCCATGGAAATGCTCAGCACGGACTTTAAGTCGGTTTCCCCTTCCATCTGGAACACGATCTCATAAGTCTGGTAATCTCTGCCAAGTTCAACGATTTCTTCTCCCGAATAGGGCGTCCAGTCGTCATCCTCCGTTCCATCTCTTTGAATTGCAAACATAAGCTTTCTGTCAATATCCGATTTTGCATCCAGAGAAAGTCTGTACCACTGTCCTTTTTCCAATTCGATATTATTCTGCTTTAACTGTATCTTCCATGCCGCATCTCCCGTATTGCTGATGGTAAAGTCCGCCGCATTTTCCTCATTCAGGCTGTCAACCACATATTCGATATCGGAAGCGGTATAGGCATAGACCTCATAGCCGGCAAAACCTCCGTTAAAACTTCCATTCTTGATCAGACTGTCCTCTTCAAGGCGGACGTCATCCAGATAATACACTCCCGGTTCACTGAATTTGAACACAATGGCTGCGTCATCGACTGATTCCGCCGACACCGGGATGCTGAACTTCTGTTCAAAGGTCTGCTCTTCTCCTGTCAGTTCTACCTCAGTTTCCCCGCCTCCCGGCAGACATACGCCTATATTCCTTCCGGATTCTCCTTCTACCAGAAAGCTTAAAGCGTAATCGCCCTGCGACATCATAATCCCTTTCTGGGAAACGACCACGGGATTTTCCCCTGTTGTTCCTTCCGGAACCGATACCTTCAGTTTCCTTATGTTATCTTCGTTGGTTACAGATACCTCTGCGCCGTCTAAAGCTTCTACATCCCAGAATCCCAGACGTCCTTTACCTTCCTGGAATCCTCCGTTACGGATATAATTCCCATCTGCCAGAGCGCTGCTTTTCGTACCGCCAAGGTCAGTTTCGCCGGTCTTGACGACCGATACATTGCTTATATGAATGCCGGCGGTGGAACCGTCTTTACCCATATTGTATTCCAGGCGGCCCTTGGCGTCATCATCGCCTGTCATGGTAAATTCATAAGTATATGTCTGTTTTGCAGTTGACAGCTCTACTTCCGTATCTTCCAGATAACGGACCCAGTCACGGGTCGGCGCCGTTACCGCCACCTTCATGATCCGGTCCTCATCCGCATAGGCGTCAAAGGTAACAAGGTATGTGGATCCTTTCAGCATGGGAACATCGGGCTGTACAAGCTGTACACTGTACTCCTCCGTCCCTTCCGCGGTTGAATCTATAAATATCTCATTGTCCTTGATCTCTGCAGCCGCCGCGCCTCCCTGGGCCGTAAGGAATATCCAGTCCTTTTCATCCGTCAAGTCCTCTGCATCGGCAAAATCGCCGTTAACAATATAATTTCCGTTCTCATCCGGTTCCCGAAAGACAACCTCTTCCTCCTGTTTTTCCACATTTTCATCATAGCTGTCCCTCTGGTACACCCTCACATAATCGATCCTGTATTCTGCATTTTCAATATCCGTGGTTTCATCCGGATTCCCCACCCAGCTTCCGCCAACGGCCAGGTTCAGGATTATATAAAAAGGCTGGTCGAAAGGCGCCGGATATGTAATCTCGCCCTGCCCTTCCGTTGCGGAATACCAGTTGGTCTCACTATGGATCAGACTGCCGTCTACATACCAGTCAATCTTTCCCGGTTCCCAATCCACGCTAAAGACATGGTATTCATCGGAAAAACTGCCTTCCTCAAGCACGCAGGTGCCCTGGCTCTCGCTATGGGGATTCCCGAAATGGACGGTTGCATAGGAAGTGTCCGTTGCCTGTCCCATGACCTCCATAATATCGATCTCTCCGCATCTTGGCCACTGCCCATATAGATTTTCACTGGTGGGCATCATCCAGAATGCCGGCAGAAATCCCTGTCCCTCCGGAACCTTTACCCTGGCCTCAAACCTTCCGTATTTAAAATCATGCTTGTTCTGGGTATTTACCCTTCCTGACGTATAGCTGCCGTTTCCTGTCTCTATGGGTTTGAGGACCAGTTCGCCGTCCTCGATATAGATATTGTCAGGCGAATCCACATATTCCTGCAATTCATTATTTACCCATCCCGGTTCATGTACTTCGACATTCCAGTCTTCCAGGTTCAGGGAGTCTCCGTCAAACTGCTCCTCCCAGACCAGGGTATAGCCTTCATAAACTGCCGGCTGATCGTCAGGTTCGGAATTATCTTCTTCCTCTACCACATTTTCCGGATTCTGCACATTTGCCTCTTCCGGATTTTCCTTTTTGCCGCAGGATACAACAAGCGGAAGAACCGCACCCGCTACAAGAAGTGCTGTTATACTTTTCAATAAACTTTTTTTCATACCGACTCTCCTTATCCCTTTTTATTTTTTGATGATTTCAAATTATATACCCTCATCCGTTTCTGTTATACAAGCTTATGTACAAAAATATCAAATTCATGATATAATGAGTGTAAGTGAGAAGAGCATATTTGTATGTTCGGCGAACGACGAATGTCAATCATGAATCGTAGATTCATGATATAATGTGCGCATAAACAGTAAACAGCGGAAAGACACAACCACATTTTAACCGAAAGACTCAGGGGAAAAATATGAATCTGCGAAACGAATGGTTCCAGACAGAATTGCAAAAAAGCGAAGAATCTCTTTCCCACCGTCCGTTGGAAGAAGAATATTCCTTTTACCAGGCAGTCAGCTCCGGCGATATGGATTATGTACAAAAGAACTGCCAGGATAATATTTTTACAAACTCGGAAGGAATGGGTATGCTGTCTGCAAATCCCCTGACCAATATAAAATATCACTTTGTGGTTACAACCGCCATGATTACAAGACGCTGCATAGAAGCAGGTATGGAACTGGAACAGGCATTTCGTTTAAGCGACTTCTATATTTTAAAGATGGATTCCTGCACTTCCATTGAAGCCATTTCAAAGCTCCACAACCAGATGGCGCTGGATTATACCCAGAAAATGATACTGGTCAAAAAAAGCGCCATCCTTTCCAAACCAATAGTCCTTTGCATGGATTATATTTACAGCCATATCAACCATCGGATTACCGTAAATGACCTCGCCGAGTATGCGGGCCTTTCCCCCAGCTACCTTTCCAGGCTTTTTAAAAAGGAGCTTAATATTTCCATCAGCGATTATATCTGTGAAATGAAGATTGAAAAAGCACAGCATCTGCTGAAATATTCCAATTACAGCCTGATCGAAATTGCAAATTATCTTGCATTCTCTTCCCAGAGCCATTTTATCCAGTCCTTTAAAAAGCTGGTTGGCATAACGCCAAAAAAATACCGCAACCACTATTACCGGACTTCATGGTAACCGTGACTGCGGCATTTTATCCGCCGTTTTTCTCTTTCAGACTATAAAACAAGCTCTATTTCAATTTTGTGGCGCTTCTCATCAAGGGACTCCAAAACCTCCCGTTTGATATGGATTTGCGACTTGTCTGTAATTTCCAATGCTTTTCCGTCACAGTCCGCCCTTCCGATCCGGTATTTTCCAAATTCCAGACCGTCCGCATTTTTAAATATGATTTCAAATTCCTTTTCTGCAAAACGGCAAGTGATGGAAGCGGTTCCGTTTTCATCAAACTGCTTTTTTAAAAGTTTCGGTCTGACTGCCAGATCCCCTGCCTCCCCGTGAACTCCGAATACTTCCGTTATCATCGTCATCATATACCAGCTCGCAGCGCCTGTCAGATAATGGTACATTCCGCGTCCTTCACTGTTGAAGTATTCAGGAATGCCGGGATAAATTTTACTGGTATCAAAATCAAGGGCTGTTTCAGCCAGCGTCTGAAGAGCTTTATACCCTTCTTTGACAAAGCCTCTTTTATAAAGCGCATTTGCATACATGACTGCCATATGGGAAAATACTGCTCCGTTTTCTTTTTCTCCGTAAGCAAATCCAAACATTCTTCCCATATCGAATTTCAATTCCTTAAAATCCGTATTCAGCCGGTATCCGCCAATGGCTGCATTATACAAATAGCGGTCGGCGCTTTTACAGATCCGGCCTACCTGGTCGTCCGTGGCAGTTCCGCTCATAATGGCAAAAACCTGCCCTGTAAGCATCATGCGTACATTTTTGTCAAAAATACCTTCCACTGCGTTCTTATTATTATCATAATAGCTGTTAAACCAGCCTTCCCCATCTTCTCCAAGGATCCATTCGGTCTTTCGGATATGTTCCATGATCCAGTCCGCTTTATGCATCAGATTATCAATCAGGCTGCAAACAGGTACCCGTATCTTTTTCCCCGTGATGTGGTGCCTGCAAAGACCGGTATATTCTTTCAAAATTTCCCGCTTTGCTTCTGCATCCTCATAAATTCCCCTGTCATCTTTTAACAGAACTTCCATTTCCTCTATGAGCTCAATTTCCGTACAGGACAATCTTTCCTGCAGAAGAAGAAGGCAATCGGCAAGCTGCTTTAAGTTTCCCGCATATGCGCAGGTAAAGGCCACGCTTTCTCCATTTTCCGCCGCCATGTCCAGCGCATCGTTCCAGTCTGCGCCCCGCAGCCTCATTTCATTGTGTTCTCCCACTTCATAGAAAGCGCACAAATGCTCTACCAAAAGATGTTCCAGAATTGTTCCGGCATATATGCTGCCATCTGCCGTTTTCTGCCGCATACCCAAGCTGTCGTTCCAGTCCTCATCTATGGCTGTTCCACGTTCCGTCTGAGCGTCTTTGAAATAATCTACCTTCTCCAGCAAAACCCCAATGTCCCCCGTCTGGTCCAGATACAGCCTGGTTGTCATAAAAGGCCAGACAGCATGATCCATCCATACGCGGCTTATACCGTTCCTGTCGGCAATAAACTCGCCCTGCTTATTGCCGATGATCGTGGCATTGGTTCCGTCGATCCTTACCCCGCCATAGTTGCTGACTACCATGCTGCGTACATCTTTAGGGTCCATCAGCAAAAGCGAAAGACAATCCTGCCACAGATCCCGCCAGCCTCTTCCCCCTCTTCCATAGTCATGATGGGGCAGGAAGGAACAGCCGTAAATCTGCCGCAAAAGCGGCTGAAAGCTTACCCACCGCATGAAGAGGTCAAAACGGGCGTCTCCGGTGTGATATCTGACATTTACACTCTCCTGCCAGTATTCCTTTACCTTTTTAAAGGCCTGTCCTACTTTATAAGACGAATCAAATTCTAAAACAATTTTATCTATTTCTTCTTCCCGTTCCGTAATTCCCATTACTATCACATAATCAGCCGTTTCATCCGGCTTCAGCGTTATCTGCCCAAAGCGGATGCCGCCTGCCGCTTCTTTTCCTCCGATTTCCGTTCCCGCCGGCACACCCTCTTTATTTCCATATACCGCTGCAGGGTGTGTAAAGGAACCTCCCTCCCCGATAAAGGCGTCTGTCGTAGGATAGAAAGAATGGGGCTTTTCGCCATTTCCCGTGACTCCTGCCACAAAATACGTGAGATGATTTCTCCGATGGCCTTTTTCATCAAAAGACATAGTGGGTTTGACCGTTACGCCATACTGCTGCGTCCGGATCCTGTGCAGCATAGACGTAACATTTCTATGATCCCTGATATTATCGGCGCTCCTTCCGTAAATGGGAACAGCGGCAATCGGCGTGATCCTCAGCTCTGCCTGTGTCCTGTTCCGAATACACACCTGCATGATCTCCACATTTTTATCCACCGATACAAAAGAAGTGATCTCCGCTTCCAGTCCGTATTTTTCTGAAGTCCTTTTAACCTTCTGCCACATAAGGCCCGCAGTCAATATGCTTTCATCCTGCTCTTTAGAGAATTTTTTATCTTCCGCTTCTGCCGACGCTCCCGTTGCGGACCAGCACCCTGCTCCGTCCACAACACACCAGAAATTTCTTGTAGACCTGTTATTGTGTAAATTTTCCGCACTTACAGGTTCCAATAAAAAGCTCTCCTGATCGATCTTGCTGTCGCCGCCCAAATTTGGCGTCACGGAACTTTTTAATCCCTTTTCTCCCGCAATGGGAAAATAGAGATAACTGTAATTTTCCGGCTGTTTTATGGAAAAGGTCCCTTCATCGTCTAAAAAACATATCGTTTTCATTTTCATTCTCTCCTATCAAAACCTGTTTTTGTTGTTTATCTTGATCTTACCAATGCTTCCGTAATATATATATCAAAATCAGGAAAAAAATATTAGATCTATGACATCCTTTCATTCCAAAAGAACGGGATAACGCACATGAGGTAATACGAAAAACTCCTGCGGGTACGTCTGCACCCGCAGGAGTTTTTAATCATCACAATATTTTTTAACGATCACTTCAAATTCTTTTCTTACTTCGGTAAAAGCTTGTAACAGTTTCGAAGAAAAGGTACCACTCTGCCCGTTTATAATCATCTGATAAACCTTCTCCGTGTTGTAGGCCGCTTTGTAAACCCTTTGCCCTTTAAAGGTTTTTTCTCAATTCCTTTATTTGCATGGAGGACTTCGCCAAAAATGTTCTGGCCGTCGATTCCTTTCTGGGCAGGATGATAACAGCGAACTTTTCCCCTTCATCTGCCAATGGCTGAAAAGATAATTTGTGTAAAGGGACACATCCAGCCTTTTTTCAAGTCCAAGGCGGATTTCTTTCATCTGCATCCAATTATACTGGGAATTCGCATAAATAGATACATCCATATCCTCATATAAGCCCATCTTTATTTCATAAATCTGCTGCGCATACATATCATCCGTCAGCTATGTGTCAATGGGAAGTCCATTCTCTAAAGCAAGCCGGATCTGCTCCATTTGGAGCCAGTTAAACTCCGGATTCGCATAAAGGGAAACACCCAGACCTTCTTCCTTTCCAAGAAGAATCTCCTGGTGCTGTTCTTTTATGTATGAACTTTCCATCATAGTATACTCTGTATTTTGAGGTGGAGTCTGGTCTTCGTACATATTAAGCACCAGCCTTTCAAAATTGTGATGTAATCCATAATATTATACTATAATTTTTTTAAAGAAAAGTACAAATAGCCTGCTTAATTTTGCCAGTATCTCTTTATCCGATATCTTGGGGATGATATTGCGTTTCCGCCTCTTCCCAATTAACGGTATAGGTAACGCCTGCTGCCTCCCCGACCTGGGTAATATAATTTTCAATCAATTCCCTTGCCTGAAGCTTTGCCGTATTTAATAAAGAGGAATTATTTCTGATATTTTCTTCCATGGCCGTCTGCGCTTCATTGACAGCCCGGGTCTGGTCATCTGCGGTAATAGGATTTTTCTGGATCCATTGGTCGTCCGATATCACATAGGAATCAGGGGTCCACGAATCGGAATCAACCCTGCAGGTTACCTGGGGTTCTGGCAGGGTAATGGTAATATTGGTACCGTCCTGTTCCATTTTCAGCTCTTCTATCCTAAAACTGATTTCCGCAATACCTGTATATTCTATCCAGAAGATCCTTTCCTTTTCCCCGATATGTGACAGCCCTGTGCCTGCTTCCTTTACGGATTTTGCCACATTATGATACCTGCATTCTAATGTGGCAAGCTCGCAGATCATTTTAACCTTATCAAGCTGCGGCGCCGTCGTTTCGTCAATCATTTCTCCCGTCCCTGACAAAGCTTCCGTTGTTTCTCCTTCATCCGCTTTATCTGCCGGGGATCCATCAGATGAAGCGCCCTGACAGCCCCATAAGGAAATCATCGACAGCACAAAGAGGAGTAAAAATAATCTTATCTTTTTCATATCATTCTTCCTCCCCGTATCCTAATACCCTGACCGTATAAGTCCTGCCTTCCTCGATCTGATTGACCCACGGCTCAATCAGGGCTCTTTCGGCAGCTTTAGCCGATTCCAGTGCACAAGCCCTTATATCCGTATCTTCCTCTACCCGGTCTGCCAGATCCTGTTCCGCATAACGATAAGCTTCTGCCGCCACCGTTTCCGTATTATATTTATCCTTTTTGAAAATAAATTCCATAGTCCCGGCATTGACAACCGGATCCTCTACTGAAACCTCCGGAAGCCGTACCGTAATTGTGTCCGTATCTTCATCTATTTCTACTGTTATCCGCGTTACATCTATTCCCGCCTTTACCGTTCCCTCATATGCCACATAATATTTTATACTGCCGTCTTCATCATACACCGTAACATATCCGTTATATGGATATTCCGCCGTATATAACTGGCTTTTCTTTATAACCTCTTCCAGCGTGGATTGCGTTACGGTTGTAACTTTGCCTTCCTGTCCGATCACATTTTCTTCCACGAAATTACCTGCGTCTGAAATGAAATGCTTCTTTATCCACACAGCTGCCATGCAGATAAGCAGTATCAGGGCAACTGCCAGTATGATTTGTATGACCTGCTTTGGTTTCAACTTTTTTCTATCCATGGGGATCCTCCCATTTTTATCTCTATGCCTTTAAAACCATACTATCATATATTGGAATATTTTAGAATCTTATTTTTATGTGCTATAATGAATATGTATACGATACACAACAAACTATTTTTCGGGAAACGGTAGGGGAATTTGCCATGAAGTATGTGAATGATTTATCTAATAGACAAAAAGCGCGGGTCATAACTTTGTTTATCATCTCTATATTGCTGTTTTTTAACGCAACAGGATACGTAAGCGGAATAGAGGATGCCGGGCATCAAATAGACTATGTGGAAGACATGGATGTAGATGACTCCGATTTTTCGCCCATCGCCAATTTATTCATTTTGGGGACTAACGGAATCCTGCAATTATTGACAGGCTTATTAGCAGCCGCTGCCATGATAATACTCTCTCTTATACTCCTTGTTCCATGGCGGCTGGCTGCTATACGCAAAAACTCAGAAATTTCAAAAAAAGAACTGAGTATTGCTAAAGCAATCCTCATTTTATTTGTAACAATCACACTGATAACAAGCTGTATCCTGACACGGTTCACATATGTTTCTTTCATTGTATTGCTTGTTTTAATACCGACAGTATTTCTTCTGACATTGGGCGTGCTTCCCCTGAAGAATGCTTATAAACGGGCTAATGAAAATCAGACTGGGGAATGAATTTTTTATTTTTCCCGCGCACCAGCCTGATCAGCCTCTTATCAAGCATATGCAGGACCACTGCCAAAAGGATCGACGCCCCATAGCATGAAAGGATATATACCATTCTGTTGTTTCCGGGCATATATAAGAGAAACAGGTTGTGGATCAGATACAATTCCAACGCAATCTCTCCCAGAAAGTCTAATATTTTATTACTGAACCTGATCTTCTGGGTCAGAATTACCACTGTAAGCACTGCCGCAAAAACAAAGAAAAACTGCACGCCCAGGGTCTGCCATTTTTCTTTATAGCCGGGGTAACCGTCCCATTCAAACCAATAGCCTTTATTCTGCAGCATATACAATGTCCTGTTATACAAAAACGCCGTAAACAGTAAAAAGACCACAAGAAAAACGCCGTAAAATTTCCGGATAACCCCAAGAATCTGTTTTTCCCAGCGGGCAAACAGGATCCCCACCCAGATCATCATCGTGGTATTGTACCACCACTCTCCATGGAACCATAATCCCTGGGTAGGCGTAGTCGTATCATGCCCCAGCCATAAACTGAATGCGACCAGAAGCATCAGACAGACACCATACACCATGCAGGCTGCGTCCCTGTTTTTTATCAGCCGGAACACAAAGAAGAATAACAGATATAAGATCAGGATCTCTACTATGTACCACATCTGGGAATTCATCAAAATTGCCCCCGTCAGATACGGCAGCAATTCTCCCTTTGCAAACCGATAGCCCCAAAGGTACGACCCGAGGATAAAAACAAAATTACAAATATAAAAAGGCACCAGAACCGCCGGAAGCCTGCCTCGCAGAAATCCCTTCAGATAATCCGGCTTATCGCGCAGACTGCTATACAGTCCGTAGCCGGAGAAAAAGAAAAACATCCCGACGAAACACACTCCGATATCCACCATAAATGACAATACCCCGGGATCTTCGCCGGCAAAAGAAATCGTCTGGGACATATGATGCAGCATAATACCCACCGCACAAAAACCGAGCAGTCCCTTGGATATGCGAAGAGACAATGTATCCCTGCACCAGTCCCCCTTAGCCGCCGGTTTTACTCCGATCAACAAAATTATTGCAAATATGACATAAAAAAGAAAATAGAATCCTTTAACCATAATTCCCCCTTGTTCCTTCTCCTGAATATCAGCACATTGCCGCTGCCTGAATGCCTGCGATGGCACCATCGGCAACCGCCGTAGCCACCTGTCTCACTTTCTTTACACGGATATCCCCTGCCGCAAATACTCCCGGAATTTCCGTCTGCATGGAATCATCAACCGGAATATAACCGCCGTCTAACTTCAATTCCGTATATATCTGCGTATTCGGAACGATCCCCGCATATATAAATACTCCACACTCCGAATCTTTTACGATCTGCTTTTTTCCCGTTTTGTTATCTGTAAATTCAAGTTCTTCCACCGCTTCGCCGCCATATACTGCAGTAAGGCTTGTATGCGGCATGATTTCAATATTATCATGGACAGCAGCCTTATCTTTGAATTCCTGTATACATGCAAGTTCATCTTCCACACATACGATCGTTACCTTTCCCGCTATTTCAGCCAGATAAAGAGCTTCCTTTATTGCTCCGTCCGCTCCGCCGATTACATAAACATTTTTTCCTTTATAATCCAAACCATCTCTTGGGGCATTTAACCTGACGCCTTTCAGGCCTTCCCCGGGAATGCCTAACATACGGCCCGAACCGCCGTTCGCCAAAATCATGGTTTTAGATTCATAGCTTTCTTTATCCGTAACGACTTTCTTTATTTCGCCTGTAAGTTTTACCTCTGTCACATTTTCATAGCGAATCTCCACACCAGCTCTAAGCGCCTGCTCTTTCATCCGTTCGGCAAATGTCCTGCCGGATTCTTCCTGCACGATTGCTGTATAGTGTGTAACCGTGGATACCGTTCCGATCAGACCCCCCACCTGTTTCTTTTCAAGCACCAAAACTTTTTTTCCTCTGCTTTTCCCATAAACAGCTGCACTGATACCTGCCGGCCCTGCGCCGATAATGATCATATCATACATTTCCGTATCCCTCCTGATAAACATAAAATATCAGACAATTATTAAATTGTCAAAACCAGTAGATTATGACACTTTAACTTCCTGCACATGGATTATACCATTATTTTAACTTAGTTACGGTTATATTTTACCTTTTTTGATATCTTATTCATTATATTTCATTGCATCACAAGCCGCTTTTTTCTGCGAAACAAGAGCCGCGGGAACGTTCGTCTGCTGCTTTCCGTAATAACATTCTTATTAAACCACTTTTACATTTTGATAAGCATATTCTTTTCGTAATCTGCAAATTTTAGTTTTTATCCGTCTTTTTACCCAATATCTTTATCGAGTTCAAATAGTCTTGTTCCACATCACTTAAAGTACGCTCTTTATATTTTTTATATTCGCCAATTGCTTTTTCCACAGCCTGCTTATGCGTCACACTCCCGTTTCCTGCCAATAACTGTTCGCCGCTCATTGTTAAAATCCGGTCTAAGTGCTTCGCCCAATCTTTCATGGTCATAATCTGTTCCCGTTCTGCCTGACGTTCTGCAAAATCCAAATATCCCGACACAAGCTGCCCCATTGCGCGAAGTTCTTTTTCATCCAGATAGTTTTTGGCAATGACAGCCTCCCGCAAAGTTGGCTGGTTTCCTGCAAACGTGGTAAGTCCCATAAATTCCTTTTCTGCATCCGCCCTTGTATAAATAACTTCCGCCGCCGTCTGCCCATGAATGGCATAATGGATTTTATTCTGAACCTTCCGAAAAAACTGAATGGATATTTCAGCTTTTGGATCATAGTCAATGCTGGTAGCATAAATCTCCAGTACCTGCCTGTAAAATATCTTTTCAGACGCACGAATATCTCTGATTCGTTCAAGCAGTTCTTTAAAATATCCACCGCCGCCTAAATCTTTCAAACGTTCATCATCCAGCGCAAAGCCTTTACGCATATACTCTTTCAAAATTCCGGTCGCCCATATCCTAAACTGCGTACCTCGTTTTGATTTCACACGATAGCCGACAGAAATGATAACATCAAGATTATAATAGTCAACTTGATAGGTTTTTCCATCCGCCGCAGTTGTTGCAAAATTTGCAACAACTGAATCTCTTACCAATTCACCTTCACAAAAAATGTTTTTAATATGCCTTGAAATTGTTGATTTGTCTCTTTGAAACAATTCTGCCATTTGGTCAATGGACAGCCAGACAGTATCCCCATCAAAAGTTGTTTCAATCTTAGACAGACCATCTTCCGTTGTATAAATTATAATATTTGATTTTCTCATTTCATCGTCTCTGTAATCCATAGTTACCTCATTGTTTTGCATTTTCTCTAATTATTGTGCAAATTTGTGCAATCGCATTCATCTGTTCTATCCATTTGGTCGGCGTCATTACAAAGCGATTTAATCCCGCTTCATTTTTAACCGCCTCAAATTGCACACGGTTAAAATCAGGATTATGCAATTCTTCCCAAACTGCCAAAAATTATATTGTGTTTCGATTGCACATCCGTGATTACCTCCTATACAGCAAACGTCTCCCTAAAATCGCATTCACTGGTTTTCATTCTCGTCACAAATAATTCATAATTCTCCGCATCTGCAGGAATCTTCAGCCCGTGCTTTGTAATGCTAGTATCATCTCTCGGCCTGACATTTTCTTCATACGTGGATCCCATATTCATCCACAACTGAAGATCATCCGTACCCTCCGCTTCAGGATAAAAATAGTATCCCTTCTTCGCGTCGAATCGGAACATATATGCCAGAATCTGCAGATAATCTTTATTACCTATATTATCGATTGGCTTATACTTGGCATCCGCAATAATCCTTGTATCCTTATCCCTGCTTATAAAATCAGGATAGATTAGTCCCACATTGCCGTCAAAAAGCCGCTGTGCACCTTTTCCGCCTTTGTTCATCGGATGATAAAAGATATCATCGATTAGCGAATTGACATATTCTTCCCAAAGCCATGCTCCGTCGAAAAGGATCCCATATATCTGTCTCGACCCAGAGCCTATCTGATGCTTTTGATGCTGCAATATCAGGATACACAATCTTTGAAGCACCAGATATTCTCTGAAATACGCATGACGAACAACATTCTTTTTGTTGATGTCAATAATCTTTTGTCTGTCATATGCCTCATAATTCGGTGTCGCCTCTATGACCAGCTTTACCTCATCCTTAACCTTAGTAAGCAGATTATTCCCATAGGGCTTTCTCTTTATGTACTCAATCGTATGACGCACAAGCTCCATCAGATAATTGTCATAAGAAAACTCTCTCTGGCTATAAGCGATGTTTCCAATAAAAGGAGTATTCTTTGTGATATGTCTTGCAACATCTATCGTTCCCTTTACATTTCCATCGTTATAACGACGCTGGATGTAATTCTTAAACAATCCTTTACGCATTGCTACCCTCAGATAATACGGAAACAGGAACAGTAAAAAATGAAAAATCCGGTTGCTCTGATCCGCATCCACATTCAGGTCAACGATATTCGGAAACTCCAGCACCTGATCAAGAAGATACTGAAAGAAGTAGTCTTCACTGTCATTGCTGAATCTGGATTCTATAATCAGACGCTCATAGCCGCATCCAAGGAAACCCATAACATTTCCGGAACGATACGAATCATTGACACTTTGCAGGATCATCTGATCCCTTGTGATATCTTCTGCTTCTTTTACCATTTCCGGAAATACGAAAACGCCTTCCTTTTCCAGCTGCTCCAGCGTCTTATCCGCTATTTTCCCTGTGACAGTTCTAATCTCAGAGAAATCATCTTTCTTATTCAGATTGTTATCCTTGATCTTTAAAACCTTCATCCCCACTACCTTCTATCGGTTTTTGATATCCGTATGACTTTGCAAATCTCTTCATGATACCTTCTTCATCGTACATACCATGAATGTATTCTTGCAGCAACGGCTCAAGATAATCCGTCCAAAGCTGGTCAAAGCTAAGAGTTTTCAGCTTCAGGAAATAAGCCGCACCGACCTGATAATTTTCATTCAGATCCTCGACACCTGCAATTTCCTTATTAAGCGCCGACATGCGTTTGATGGCTTCCGCTTCAAGTCCCTCATCCTCTAACGATGCCAGCATTTCAAGACGCTCATCGGCTTTCAGTTCGACAAAGCGGAACCTGCGCCGCATAGCAAAATCAAAGCTGTCTACAGACCTGTCAATGTCATTCATGGTGCCGATGATGTACACATTCTCAGGAATATAGAATTTATCATTCGGCTCCATATGCAAGTTGGAATACTGAGTAGATATTTCTCCCGCTCTGCCTCTATATCCCGGATCGATTGCAAAGAACAGTTCTCCGAATATCTTTGAGATCTCCCCACGGTTGATCTCATCGATGATGAAAATATATTTCTTCAGATCCGTTACCTTCGCAACAGGTTTTGATAGTTTCTTTTTCTTTTTCAAAATTTCCTTATACAGGGCAAGATCATATGAAAATCTCTGCTGATGATTCTTGATACCAACAAAAACCGTGATATCGCTAATCTTCTCAAAGTTCTTCCCAGATTCAAGCATTGACCTGATCTCATCCACGCTGAGCCTCAGCCTGTTGACAGACTCATTCCCAGGAATAGAAATATCAATATGCTTTTCATCTATTCCGGTAATAAGGAATTCGCTGCCCTTTGTGGTCTTAAACTTGTCTTCACCCAACTCAATATCTGCAAAGAAAGAATCCATAGCATCCTGGGCCATAACTTCCTGTTCAACAACTTCCTTGGCCTTTTGAGAATCCTCATAATTCTTCCTCGCACGTGCAACAAATTTCTTGAACACGCCGTCCTGAAGCTCAAATCCCATTGATCCGTCATCATTTACTTTCGGGCGCAAGCCTTCAACAAAATCCGAATAGTCATAGCTCGGATGGAACTGCACAAATTCAACCTGCTTCTTCTGTTCTGCACTTAAAAGTGTATAGTCATCAAAATAGCCGTCGCTGATAATATCCGCAGCTATCTCCCTGGCCAGATATGACTTTCCAGTGCCGGGTGCTCCACGGAATATGATATTCTTTGACTCGATCAGCATAGATGAAAATGGATTCTGGTATCCTTTGAACTGCTGTACCAGCTCTTCCTGTGCGACTGCTTCATTCTCATCTGCAGCCGTTTCCTTCTCATCCTTATCACGATATGTCAGAACAAACTGATCTCCCGGTTTACCGAAACGTCTTAAGCATTCCTGCACGAAGATAATCGTGGAAAAAATATTCCAGCAGTAAATCACAAATTGGCGTCCGTTATCGTAGCTGTATGTAAGATATTCAATTGAATTATGGCAATGCTGTTTAAATTCCTTCACGCTCGAATAAATGCCGCAGATCATTTCACTGAACGGATCATACTTGCAAATCGGGAAGTTCTCTTTGTCTTCTACAGTCATGCCAGCAATCTGTTTCTCAAAGACCTGACAAGCAATACGTGGAAGTGTCTGGTTGGAATTCCTTCGTTCACCTTTGCTGTAGGTACGCTTGATTTCCTCACCATTTGCCTTCTTGAAATATGCTCCAAGCGGCTTGTAATTATCGCCAAGGCTGAGATTATCCATTGTAAAACGTTCATCTGTGGAATCAACGCTCTCGGCAGTAATGACCAACTCAAACTTCTCCTGCTCTTTTATTTTTGGAATAGCCATGCTATACCTCCTGTTTTTTAGATAGCCATATTGCTGGCTTCCATAATATTATCTATAGTATCGGTTATGTCCTTCTTAAACGCATCAAATTCGAGACGTTTAAGTAATTCCTTGATTCTTTTCGCTATTTCCTTTTCTCTCATAATCGCCACCGTCCTTTTTTCTTTTATTATATTAGAAAAATAATAGGTAACTCAAATATACAAAATTAAATCATACGAAAATGATCCAATGCATCCCTGATTGCCATTTCCTTCTCTGGTGGGCATTTCGGTAATCTGAAATTTTCCGTTCTCGTTAAGTTGTAATTTACCCTCTCAATGATACCATATTTCTGCTTTATCTGCGCAATATACAAATTGCTGACTTTCAACTCCGTATGCTCCAACACATACTCCTTAATCTCCTCATAAGTCGCCTTACTCTCCGCCTTCGTCAAATCCATCTCGTCCATATCCAGCTCTACCTAAATATGATGCTCGACATGTAATTTGGACATTAAACACACCGTCTCCACATGCACCGTCTGCCCAAACTGGTCCACCCCTCTCACTCTCCGAAGCTCATACCCGTTCTCCCGCAGATACTTCAGATCCCGCGCCAAAGTAGCCGGGTCACAGCTCACATAGACGATCCGTTTTGGCTGCATCCTGACTATGGTATTTAAACACTTCTCATCGCAGCCTTTCCTCGGCGGGTCAACCACAATGACATCCGCCCTGATCTGTTCCCTTTCATATTTTTCCGGCAGAACCTCTTCCGCTTTTCCCACAAAAAATTCTGCATTTTCTATTCTGTTGATAATCGCATTTTCCCTTGCGTTCTCAATGGCCTGGGGAATGATCTCCACGCCGTATACTTTCCCTGCCTTCTTCGCCAGGAAAAGAGAGATCGTGCCGATGCCGCAGTATAAATCCCAGACCGTTTCACTGCCGGATAAGTCAGCATAATCTAGTGCGATCTCATACAGCTTTTTCGTCTGTACAGGGTTTACCTGATAAAAGGACAGGGGCGAGATCCGGAAGGCCACATCCCCGATATGATCGGTAATATACCCCTTGCCGTACAGCACTTCAAATCCATTTCCCATGATCACATTGGTGTCTTTGGTGTTGGAACTGATACAGATACTGGTAATTTTCCAGGCCTCGCCCTTTTCCTTCAGATCAAGACTTAAAAGACAGTCGATAAATTCCTCTGCCTTGGGAAAATCTTTCCCGTTAATTACCGGACAGACCATGATCTCTTTTGTGGCAAAGCCGCACCGGATCAGCACGTGGCGCATCAGCCCCTTATGCAGGGTTTCATCATAGGCGGTAATATGATTCTGCTCCATAAAGGTTAAGACCGCTTCCAAAATCGCGCCATTAATAGTTAGCCCCAGCTTACAGTCTGTATTTGCAATAATAGAATGGGTCCTCCCCGCATAGAACCCCGCAACAGGCTTTCCTTCCTTATCAGTCCCTATAGGATATTGCGCCTTGTTCCGGTAATAAAAAGACGTCTCCATTCCCACAACAGGCTCCATTGCCTTTTCTATCTCCTCTTCCGAAAACCCTCCGATATGTACAAGGTCACGAAATATCTTCCTCTCCTTAAAACGCAGCTGCTCCTCATAAGACACTGCCTGGAGCTGACAGCCGCCGCATACCCTTGCATAATCGCAAAGAGGCTTTACACGAAAAGGAGAAGGCTTTAACACCTTCTCTAGTCTCGCATAGGCATAATTTTTCTTTGCCTTCATAATTTTGGCTTCCACCAAATCTCCTATGACTGCATCTTTAATAAACAGCGTATATCCATCCGCTTTGCCGATGCCTTCTCCGTCCATTCCCATATCTTCGATAGTCACGGTTACCCTGTCATTCTTTTTATAAGCGGCCTTTTCTTTCATATTGTCTTATAATCACTTTCTCTATTCAGATCGATGTTTTTAAACAGTCCATTACCTTTAAATGTTCAGTCACAAACTCTGCCGTAAGCAATTGCCCGGCTTGTATTCCTATTTCATCCTGGTAGCCCGCACATTACTTTCCAGCATCCGGTTATAGCCAAGCCATCCCGGTTCATTGGTCCCTTCCAAAAGCTCTGTAAAGGTCTCCATCTTAGCATCCGTATTATCTGCAAAATTCAACGCCTCCGCTTCTACTAAAGCGGGCTTTTTGGGGGAGCCGTATTCCAGTTCCCCGTGATGGGCCAGAATACAATGCTTCAATTCGCTCAAAATAACCGGCGGAAAATCCGGGATTTTCTTTGCCGCATCGGAAACCATTTCACTTCCCATTACGATATGCCCTAACAGGTTTCCCTCATCCGTATAATCATTTTCAGGAAATGGAGAAATCTCTTTTGTCTTTCCGATGTCATGGCACATTGCTGCCGTTAACAGCAGATCCCTGTTTAAAACGGGATACCGGGTACAGTAATAATCACATAGCTTCGTTACGCTCAGGGTATGTTCCAACAGTCCTCCCACAAAACCATGGTGAACGGTTTTTGCCGCAGAAGACTTGCAAAATCTTGTGGCAAATTCCTTATCCTCGATAAAGAGCTTTTTCAAAAGCTGCTTACAATAAGAATTCCCTATGGATTCTATCAGTTTTTTAAGCTCCTCATACATCTGCCCAATATCCTTTTTGGAAACAGGCAGGTATTCTCCCGGATCATACTCTCCCTCTCCGGCACGGCGGATCCTCTTTACATTGACCTGGTATGCTCCCTGAAAAGAAACGATCTCTCCTGAAACCTGAATAAAATCCAAAGCTTCAAATTCATCGATCCCTGCGTCGTTCGGATTCCAGACCTTTGCATCCAGCGTTCCTGTTTTGTCCTGTAAAATAACAGTCTCATAAGGTTTTCCGTTTTTGGTCATGGCAGACTGTTTAAATTTGCATAAATAGATGGCCTCAACTCTGTCGCCTTCCCTGTAATCTTTTAAGTATTTCATTATCTTAACTCCTCCGGTTTTATCTCGCCTTCTATATCTACATATTTTTCTCCGTCAAAGCGTTTCAGTCTGATGGCGACTGTCAGCTCCGCCCTCATGGAATTTAAAGCATTTTCATAATCCCCGCTGTCGTGAATTTCCACATTCCCCAGCTGTGTGACCACATCCCCGTTGGTTACCCCGCCGGTCATGGCAGGAGACCCGGAATCCACTTCCGTCACATAAACGCCGTAAGGAATTCCCTGATAGGTATGAATATCATCGGTTACCTCCGCACCGTGTATTCCCAGATACAGCCTTTTATCCTTGTTGGAAAGCTGCTCTATCAGATCCCTGATATCTGAGATCCCGAAGCACGCCAAAAGCGCTCCGCTGGTGCTTTTCGTCGACTCTCTCGTAATGATCCCCAAAAGCTGTCCTGACGTATTGATTATGATTCCGCTTGCGTTGGTCTCGCTTCCGGCAATGTCAGTAGTTAGCACATGGTAACTATAATCGGCATAGACAATGGACTTTTGGTTGGAGGTTACGATTCCATAACAGACGGAGCCGCTCTGTCCCAAGGGGCTTCCCACCGCCACCACCGGCCTTCCCACGATCGCTGCAGAATTGGAATTCCCCAACCGCACAACGGCAAGAGCTTCCCATTCTTCCCCGGACATTGCACTGCTTGCGACCGTAAAAACAGCCAACCCCGTATTGGGATCGGAATGCCACAGCGAGGCTTCCGCCCTGTGTTTATTGTGAAACGTTACCGTATAGGTTTCCGCATGGGGCAGACCGTTTAGATCCGCCAGAATATAGAGCTGTGTATCTGTCTTTGCTATAATAACGCCGGAGGTTTCATTGATGTTCTCCACTTCATTCTGAAACCAGTCCGTCTCCTGTGAAACGCCCGTTACCGTCACTATGGAACCGGCGGCATCCGTTGCGATCAGATAAAGTTCTTCGTAAATAGCCTGATAGGTTTTTAAAGCCAGTTGTCCGTCACTTACTTCCTGCTTGATCTGCTGGTTTATCTGTTCATTGATCTGTGCCTGTGTTTCCATGGCTGTTTCCTGTGAAACATTTTCCTCAGTCAACAGCTCCTCCGGTACGATCCCATCCTCCTCTTCAGGAAATTCTATTTTGGTAATTTCCTCAGGAGAGATCCAATTGCTGATGACTGGCTCTAATAAAAAGAAGGTCACGCAGGCGATCACGCCGAATATTACCGCCCCGCAGATAGTCGTCATCGTTTTGCGGAATAGTTTATTTTTATTGATCGGCCTTTTTTTAATTGTCTCGTTCATAAAAGAATAAGGTTCTTTTTCTTCCATTTTAATCTCCGTTCCGCCGCTTTATAACCTGTAATTCTGCATGAATCTCCGTATTTTCCATGAAAATCATACAGCTTTAGTATATCGGATGGCTCATTTATTGTAAAGGTTCGTTGGATTTTTTTCTGATGTATGCTATACTTTTCACATGAATAAGAAAGCTTTTAAAATATTAGAATTTGATAAAATTGTAGAACAGTTATCCGGTCACGCGGATTCGGAGCCGGGGAGGCAGCTTTGCCAAAAGATCACTCCTCAAACGTCCCTTGATAAGATCCGCCTCTATCAGAGACAGACCAAAGATGCTTTAGGCCGTCTGTTGAAAAACGGTTCCACATCCTTTGGAAACAACAAGGATGTAAGCTATATTACCAAGCATCTTTCCATCGGCGGCAGCCTTAATGCGGATGAGCTTCTGCTCTTGGCAGGGCTTTTGGAAAATACCGCCCGGGTAAAACAATACGGCAGGAGCGGAAATCCCGAAGACGGCGTTCAGACTCCCGATGCAGGAAAGGACAGCCTGACGGATTTTTTTGATGAATTAGAACCCCTTACCCCTCTGTCCGCAGAAGTAAGGCACTGTATTCTGTCTTCCGACGAATTTGCCGACGACGCTTCTCCTGTTTTGAAGGACATCCGCCGCAAGATCGGGAATACCGGAGAAAAAATCCATTCCCAGTTGAATTCCATGGTAAACGGCTCTCTGCGAAGCTATCTGATGGATGCCGTGATCACTATGCGCAATAACCGTTATTGTCTGCCTGTAAAAGCCGAACATAAGGGACAGGTTCCCGGTATGGTCCATGACCAGTCCTCTACCGGATCCACCCTGTTTATAGAACCGGCTTCCATCGTGGAGCTGAATAACCGCTTAAAAGAACTGGCCATAGCAGAAAAAGAAGAAATCGAAGCGATTCTTTCCTCCCTGTCGGCCTCATTCATGCCTTATGCAGAAACCATTGCACAAAACGGCAGACTGATGACAAGGCTTGACTTTATCTTTGCCAAGGGCCGTCTTGCTCTGGAGCAGAATGCCACAGAACCGGTTTTTTCCGAGGAAGGCGATATTAATATCCGCAAGGGCAGACATCCTTTACTGGATCCAAAGACCGTTGTTCCAATCGATATCCGTCTGGGAGAAGATTATGACCAGCTGATCATCACAGGCCCTAATACCGGCGGTAAGACAGTCTCCTTAAAAACGGTGGGACTTTTTACCCTTATGGGACAGGCGGGGCTTCATATTCCCGCTTTGGACAGAAGCAGGTTGAAGGTATTTCACAATGTCTTTGCCGACATCGGAGACGAACAGAGCATTGAACAATCTTTGTCCACCTTTTCGTCCCATATGAAAAATATTGTATTTATGTTAAAGGAAGCGGATGCAAAAAGCCTTTGTCTTTTTGATGAGCTTTGTGCCGGAACAGACCCTGCGGAAGGGGCTGCATTGGCGATCTCCATATTGTCGCAGCTTCATGAACGGGGCGTATATACCATGGCGACGACCCATTACAGCGAATTAAAGCTTTATGCCCTGTCAGAAAAAGGGGTGGAAAACGCAAGCTGTGAATTTGATGTGGAAACCCTCTCTCCCACTTACCGCCTTTTGATCGGCATTCCCGGCAAGAGCAACGCCTTTGCCATTTCCGGTAAGCTGGGGCTTCCTTCCCATATTATTGAAGACGCCAGTTCCCGGCTGTCCAATGAAGACAGCAGCCTTGAAGACGTTCTGGCAGATCTGGAAAAAAGCCGTCTTACTGCCAGGAAGGAGCAGTTAGAGATCGCTTCCTACAAGGAAGAGATAAAAACCTTAAAAGAACAGCTTTTGCAAAAGCAGGAAAAGGTGGATCTGGCAAGAGACCGCATTATCCGTCAGGCTACAGAGGAAGCAAGGGATATCTTACAGGAAGCCAAGGACCTTGCCGATGAGACCATCCGAAATTTCCACAAATACGGCACAGCCACACCTATGCAGGAAATGGAAAAACAGCGGCAGAAGGTTGGCGCAAAAATTGCAGAGAAAAATGAGAAACTGACTATAAAAACAAAGGCTCCCAAAGGACCGGGGCTTACTGCAGAATCCGTTAAACCGGGAGAAAAGGTTAAGGTCCTTTCCATGGGAGTAGAAGGAATCGTTGTTTCCAAACCGGATAATAAGGGCAATCTTTTTGTTCAGTGCGGCATTATCAGGTCCAAAGTAAACATGAAGGACCTGGCTTTCGCTCCTGATGAGGAGATCAAGGTTCCCAAGCTTTCCCGTTCCCATTCCTCCGGGATCAAAATGTCAAAAACGGCATCCATTTCCCCGGAGATCAATCTTTTGGGAATGACCTGTGATGAAGCTGTTTCGGTTTTGGATAAATATTTGGACGACGCTTATATCGCCCATCTTAAAAGCGTACGCATCGTTCACGGAAAGGGAACCGGCGCGCTGCGCAAGGCTGTATCCGATCATTTACGGCGCCAGTCCTATATCGCATCCTACCGTCTGGGGGAATTTGGAGAAGGAGATGCAGGCGTTACCATAGCTGAATTTAAATAAAAACCAGTCCACGGTGCCCTTGGTTAGCAATAGCTAATTCTCGCAAGAAGAAAAGGATGGCTGTGGCAGCATAGCAGGAGGTATTTATGGTTAACAAGCAAAAAATATTAATTGTAGACGATGACGAAAATATTGCGGAATTGATCTCCCTTTATCTGACAAAGGAATGTTTTGAGACTTCTATTGTATATGACGGGGAATCCGCCTTAGAGGCTGTCAAAACCTTTAAGCCCAATTTGATCTTACTGGACCTGATGCTTCCCGGTATCGACGGCTATCAGGTCTGCCGGGAAGTCCGCAGTTCTTCCTCCGTTCCCATTATCATGCTTTCCGCCAAAGGAGAAATTTTTGATAAGGTATTGGGATTGGAGCTGGGAGCGGACGATTATATGGAGAAGCCCTTTGATACCAAAGAACTGGTAGCAAGGGTAAAGGCTGTCCTCCGCCGCTATAAACCCGTTTCCACCCCTGCGGCAGAGCCTTCTGTGCCTGCAGCCAAGATAAAAATGGTGGAATATCCCGATCTGACCATCAACCTTACCAATTATTCCGTTGTATACAAAGGCAGGACCTTGGAAATGCCTCCCAAGGAACTGGAGCTTTTATATTTTCTTGCCAGCTCCCCCAACCAGGTATTTACAAGGGAGCAGCTTTTAGACCAGATCTGGGGTTATGAATACATCGGGGATACACGTACCGTAGACGTCCATATCAAAAGGCTCCGCGAAAAGATCCGCGACCATGAATCCTGGAGATTATCCACCGTATGGGGGATCGGTTATAAATTTGAGGTACATTCATGAAAAAAAGGTTATATTTAAAATTTCTCTTGGCATATATCATCTTCGGATGCTTCGGTTTCCTTGCGGTTGCTACCTTTTCCTCTTCCCTGACATTGGAACATGAGATCCGGGAAACCGCCGAGACCCTTTATGAAGAAGCGTCCCTGATTGCAAAGACCTATGTCAATGATCTGTATAATAATCAGATTACCATAGAAAGCGCTTACAGCCAGTTAAATGCTTTATCAACCTATTTATCCGCTTCTATCTGGATCGTCAATCCTTCGGGTACGGTCGTTTTAAATACGCTGGAAATGCCGGACTTATCCAATCCGAAGGTCATTGAAAATTTTAATCCTTCCATTACTGCCGATTCCTATTATATCCGGGATGATTTCTTTGGGGAATTTGATGAAGAAATGCT